>OMER01001091.1_pt1 | contig 11815 bp, 11 predicted proteins | sample 1645431 | NCBI WGS metagenome assembly OMER01 (sample SAMEA103958144, study PRJEB25191) | human gut metagenome | reverse complement strand
AAAGAATCAAAAGATTTATCAATCAAAAGAGTATCCTTGCTGTTCTATAAATCAGTAAAAATTTTACCGCTTTTGTCTTTAGAAGACATTTCATATAGCGACTTAATTATTGTGTCTCAATCAGATAGTTCTTCTATGACCAGATTAAAGGAATATCATGTAATTGTCTACGAACAGCTTTTCAACGAACTTTATTCAAGAGTCTATCAGGAATACTATAATAACCATGATTATTACTATCTCAAAAATGCATTGCAACATGCTCAAAACCCTGCGATTACCACATTGATTTCTGGGTCATCATATGGTGCATTTGGAATTGACTTGGATTACATAGATCATGCGGTAAATTTATCTGCAATCTCTCAAGACTTATATTATTCCACAAGACTTCTTTATCGGGCATGTGAATCTAATAGAAATATTAAAAACATAGTTCTCTGTGCCGGGTATTACTGGCTTTTTAGTGATTTGTCATTAACCCAAAATCCAGCAGAATTACAACGGGTATCGAAAGTATACTATCCTTTACTTGGTGACTTACATAACTGTCTTATCCCGGCACCAAAGGAAGATTACTATATTCAAAGTAATCTCATTGACTTTGAAAAAATCGTGAATACCTTTGCGATGATTGATTATCAAGAAGGTTTCTTTAATGAAAAACGCCCTCGTAATCGATGTGCTACGGTGGTATGGGATGCAGTATCAAAGAGTTGGAGTGAACTATCATCAAAAGAAAAGGAAAATGCAGGACGAACCAGAGCAACCAGTCACAATAAAAATATTGAACATACGGTTTCCTTTAATGAAAATATTGGATTGTTACAAGAACTTGTTTATTTTTGTAACGATAGAGGAATCAATTTATTATTCACGGCGATGCCTGCATCCAGCCAATATTTAAAATACTTAAATCAGGAATACAAGAATATCTTCTATTCTGTTCTTGAAAACCTGGACGGAACTATCCATCTATTGGATTTGGTAGATGATAACAGTTTTGATAATAAGCTGGATTTTAATGATACAGACCATTTGAATGATTCCGGAGCAAAAAAATTGAGTCAGATGCTTTCATCAATATTGAGTGAAATTAACGACTAATAGTCCGATTCGGATATGTTTTACAAAGAGGAAAACTGGAATGCAAAATCAAAAGATATTAGTGACGCAATCTTCAATGCCTCCCTATGAGGAATATATTGAGGCAATTAAACCCTTATGGGATAGCCATTGGATTACTAACATGGGTACATATCATAAAGAATTAGAGGAAAAACTGAAACAATATCTGGAAGTACCGGAATTGTCACTTATGGTGAATGGACACATGGCACTAGAAATGGCAATACAGTCATTTAATTTTCCGGAAGGTGCAGAGGTAATCACAACTCCGTTTACATTTGTTTCCACCACACATGCTATTGTGAGAAACAAATTGCAACCTGTTTTTTGTGATGTGAAAATGTCAGATGGTACAATTGATGAGACAAAGATCGAGGATCTAATTACAGAAAAAACAGTTGCCATCGTGCCAGTTCATGTATATGGCAACGTATGTAATGTGGAAGAAATTCAAAGAATTGCTGATAAATACAACCTAAAAGTCATATACGACGCAGCTCATGCTTTTGGAGTGAAATATAAAGGAATTGGCATAGGAAATTATGGAGATGCGTCAATATTCAGTTTCCATGCAACCAAGGTATTTAATACGATTGAAGGTGGGGCGGTAGCTTTTTCAGACCACAAAATATATGAGAAATTATATAACCTCAAAAATTTTGGCATTCGTGGAGAAGAGCTAGTCGTAGAGGTAGGAGCAAATGCCAAGATGAACGAATTTGAGGCAATTATGGGTTTGTGTAATTTGAAGTATCTGAGCCATTCATTGGAAGAACGTAAAATTAGGTACGATTATTATAAGGAGAGACTGAGTCACATCCCTGGTATTCGATTTTTTGAAGACAATGTGGATATCCAAAAAAATTACGCATATTTTCCGATAGTAGTTTCAGAAGACTATTCAATGACAAGGGACGAGCTTTACGAAAAATTAAAAGAAAATAATATATTTTCAAGAAAATATTTTTATCCACTAACATCTGATCAGGCTTGTTTCCGGAACAAATATAGGAAGTGTGAAATAGAGAGTGCAAGGTGGCTTTCAAATCATGTTTTGGTGTTGCCGTTCTATGAAAAAATAGAATTAGAAAGTATTGACCATATTATAGAAATAGTGAAGGGGTAAAACCATGAAAGTAGCGATTATGCAACCATATCTTTTTCCTTATATTGGATATTTTTCGCTAATTAAAAATACCAATCATTTTGTTTTTTTTGATACCCCACAGTATATAAGGAAGGGATGGATCAATCGTAACAGAATCTTAGGAACGAATGGAAAAGATGTTTATTTCACTGTACCGGTTGAAAAATGTTCCAGAGAGACCTCTATTAAAAATGTGAAGATTTCTTATAATGAGAATTGGGAAGAAAAATGGATGGGTCAACTTACTTTTTATAAAAAAAGAGCCCCATATTATTCTGCAGTCGTTCAGTTGGTTCAAGATGTTATGAATTCTAACACCCAATATATTTCCGAACTGGCAATAAACAGTGTGGTCAAAACCTGCCAATATTTAGGAATAAATATTGTGTATGATGTGTATTCTCAAATGAATTTGTCTGCATTTGAAGTGGGAGCACCGGATGAGTGGGCACTATATATCACAAAAGAAATGAAATATGATACATATGTGAATCCACCTGGAGGAAAGTCTTTTTTTGATGCTGGAAAGTATCAAAAAGAGAACATAGAATTAGAATTCTTGACACAGGAAATACAAGAATATAATCAGAGAGTAAAAGAATTTGTACCAGCGCTATCCATCCTTGATGTGATGATGTTTTGTACTCCTAAAGAAATTGTTGACATGATGGACTCATACAAAATAGAAAGGAAAGGTAACATTAATGGAGGAAAATAAGATAATTTTACCTAGTACATCAATAATGGTTACAGAAGCCTGCACATTGAAGTGTAAACTTTGTTTAGCTTTTGTACCTTATTATAAAAAACATTTTCATATGAACCTACAAGAGGCAGAGGCAATTTTTGAACGTTATTTTCAGATTGTGGATGAGGTTGAAAAAATATCAATAACAGGTGGTGAACCTTTGTTGAATCCAGAATTGAATTCCATTTTGAAATTACTATATGATTATTCAGATAAAATTACTAAGGAAATTATTTTTATCACAAATGGAACTATTCCGCTTTCAGATACTACACTTGAAATCTTTGCAAGTAATAAAAAAACGAAGGTAATTGTGAATAACTATTGTGACTTGTCACCTCATGCTGAAGAAAATTATAGAAGATTATGTGAGTGGGGAATTAACGCTATTTTATATACAGAAGATAATCGATATGGATGGATAGATTGTAGAAATCACAATCTGAAACATAAAACGCAAGAGGCATGCGAACAGCAAGCTCAAGAATGTGCTTTTTTTCAAGGCAAAAAATATGTAATAGATAGAGGAAATTTGTATACATGTACAAGAGCAGCCTATCGAATACAAGAAAATATAATACCATATACGGAAGATGCATTTCTAAATTTGCTTGAAAGAGAGATGCCAATAGAACTTCAAAGAAAAAAATTGAAGATGTTGCTAACGGCAAAAAGTACCATCTCGTGTGCTTACTGCGATGGACTAACAGAAAAATCTGTTAAATATAAAGCAGCAGAGCAGCTGTAAAGGTAGGAAATAGAAAATGAGAACGGATATAAAAAGAACGGCATTAAATATTACCACATATTGTAATTTAAAGTGTAAGCATTGCTTGGCTTTTATACCATATTATGATAAAAGGTTTTCCATGACAATAGAGGAAGCTAAACGGATATTAGATATCTATTTTCAAGTTGTTGATTCAGTAGAGCATTTTACCGTAACGGGTGGAGAACCTCTATTGAACAAGGACTGTGCTCAAATTTTGGAAGAAGTGTTTAGGTGTAAAAATCAAATAACAGGTTCTGTCGATTTTGTGACAAATGGAACAATGGAAATTCCAGATGATATTATAACTATTTTGGCAGAAAATCGGGATAAAACGAAAGTGGTATTAAGCAACTATGGAGAAAATTTATCAATAAAAATAGGAATGATAGAAGAAACTCTAAAACAGAGAAATATTCCGTATAGAATCTCTAAGTTTTATGGTGATAACTTATACTACGATGGCTGGATTGATTTTTCTAATCACGATTTGAAATGGAAAACAATAGAAGAACGGGATGAAAATGCACAGAAGTGTGTTCATAGAGTTGGTAAATATTTTGTCATTAATAATGGAGAATTACATTGTTGCTCGCGTTCCTATTGGCGAATTAGGCAGGGAATTATTCCTAAAATAAAAGGAGAGTATGTTCCACTTTTAGATGACTCTATCAGTATAGAAGAAAAACGTCAGGACTTAATTGAAATGTTTAATAAGAAAAGCAGTACGTCTTGTGCATATTGCGTAGGATTATGTAATGGAGTTCCTCGCGTAAAGCCTGCACAACAGTTATGAAAATAAATAGAAGGAGTAAAGGCAGATGAAAAGTATATTAGTTACAGGACTGTGTACCCTGCATTGGGGAAGATTACAATACGGAAACATTGGAAACTATTACATTGTGGAGCCTTTATTCCGTCAGCTACATGAATATTTTCCTGAATATAAGATTGTTACGACATTTCAAATGGATGAGCAATTTAGTGCAAACGAAGATATAGAGGTCTTACCCATGGAACTCTATTATGCATGGAACGATAAAGATGTCACAAATGCTTATAAAGATGTGGAGAGCGCTGAAAAAAAGATACAGAATATTGGATGTGAGTCAACCCCATGGGTAGAGGTTTTATTGAATTGCGAGTATGTGATTAATGTGTCAGGAGATATGTGGGGCGATAATGCAGAGCATGTGGGGCACAAACGCTTTTTAGTAGATTGCTTGAAAATGAAAACGGCACAGATACTGCAAAAAAAGACTATCCTATATGCCGTGACACCTGGACCTTTCTCAGAAGAAACTCAGTTGGCGAAAGAAGTATTTAGTGGATTCAATTTAGTTGTAATTCGTGAAAAGGTATCCAGAGAAAATCTGGTTAAATGGAATTTCCCGGTTGAACATGTGGTCTGGGCACCCTGTCCCTCTTTTCTGTTTGAGGCGAACAAGAATTATCAATCAGAGTGGATAAAAAGCATTGAAGAATCACATAAGCGAGGTAGAAAAGTCATTGGATTGACTTTTGGTGGTTTTAATATGCCTTGTGGTCCGTATGACATGTGGCCGCGTACAGAGGAACAATATCAGCTTTTTGTTGAACTGGTACAGTATATGATTGATACCTTAAAGGTAGATATTGTTATATTCTCACATACCAATGGATTTGAACTTCCTCCACACTTTAAATTAAAATGTGGCAGAGACTATATGATATTGGAACAATTCTATCAGATTTTGGTAAACAAGAATAAAAATTATAAGGAACACATTACGTTAATTAATGAACCCCTGTTGCCTTGCAATATTAAACGGGTGATTGGCAGTCTGGACATGCTTGTAACAGGGCGGGTTCATGCCTCCGTGGCGGCGACAAGCCAGTGTATCCCAACAGTATATATGGAGTATGATAGAAGGGTAATCTATAGTGATAAAATGACCGGATTTTCAGCACAGCTAGGAATGGAGGAATTTGTCTGTGAACCTCAGAATTTGAAAGAACTGAAAGAGAAGGTTACAGAATGTTTTAATCATCTTGACAGTGTAAAAGCAAGACTGGAAAATATTATTCCAATTATAAAAGAAGAAGCAAAAGATATATTTGAAGTGATTAAAGAAGTCAAATGATACATGAAACAAAGTTTGAATGGATAAATGGAATAGAAAACAGTGATAGAATCTATCAGTTTTTGAATGAAATCGATGCAATTATGATTCCGAGTTTGAGTGAAAGAGTATGTATTGGAGAATATGCCTGGAAACTCGCGTGCAGAGCAGAAACGTTGTTTATTGTTCAAAATGATATCGATATTGCATCCTGCTCTGTCTATTGTAATTCAGAAATTGCGTATATTTCCTCAATTGCAGTAAAAAAGGAATTCTCGAAACAACATATAGGGACTACGCTGCTGAATGAAGTAAAAAGGTATGTGAAAGTAAAAAATTGTGTTGGAATACAACTGGAGGTATATTCAGAAAATGTTATCGCCTTAGAATTTTATGAAAAGAACGGATTTATTGCTATTACGAATGAGGAAAATCCAATAAAAATGGAATGTTTATTTTGAATCTGTGATATTTGGAAGCTAATAGAGGAGACGGAGATAGATGAGCAAGACAGAATTGAATTCAAATACAGTGTATGTTTATATTCAGACATATCAGCTGGCTGAAAAATATCTTATGAGAGCACTGGAAAGCATACGAAAACAGACCTACACAAATTTCAGGTGCCTGATTTATGATAATTGTTCCGATGAGAATATAAGGACGATTCTGCAAGAATATGTAAAAGAAGATAGGCGTTTTTCGGTGACATATTTCGACGAAACAGCAGGACATGTCATTGCTTGGGAATATGGTATACCTGAAATTATAAACTTATCTGGCAATAGGGGAGGATATTATTGCAGGGTTGATGCAGATGATGAACTGGAATTGACTTGTTTTGAAAAATTAGTCTCATATATGGTAGATAATGACTTAGATATGGTAGCAGGTGGCTCTGTTTTTTTCGATGGAAAGACTATGAAACTCTTAGGTGTTAGAAACATTGATACTAATACTGTGCTGGAAGGAGAGTTGTTTGAAAGATATTTTCCCCAATACTATCAGATAATGCGGACGCACTGGGGAAAAATGTATAAGATTGATGTAATCAAAAAGATGAATTTATCTAATTTCAATATTGTACCCTATGGTGGAGATACACTATTTGTTAGAGAAGCTCTGCTTAAATCTTCTAGGGTAGGGATAATGTCGGAACCAGTATATAAATATTACTTATATCCAGACGTAAGAGAATATAATTTGAAGAAAGGACGATTGGAGGCTCCAAAGATACTTTTGGAGAGAGATCTTTCCTTTATCATGCAGAAGTGCGGTAAAATATCAAGCAATACGATAGCTTGGCTTATAAATGTGTACCTTCAGGAAAATAATGATGTTTTTAATTTAATTGTAAACAATCAAAATGATAGTCAACAAAAAATTGAAGACATATATTCTGTACTTTCATCTGTGCCATGCCGCATGGCAATGAGACTTGATGCTAGAGAAACATATACATATCTTTGTGATTGGTTACTGCATCAAAATATACTGGAAGATGAACAGATGTTTTGCAGATGTGCTGAAATTTTTGGAATGCTATGTATTATGCCTAATCAAATACCGAATGGAGGAAATGCAGATTATTTCAGATTTTTAATCAAATTGTACGAGTTTTGGGATGATAATGACAGTAAGCAAATGTTAGAAAAGAACATTCTAAATTGTGCCAGAAATAGTCTCTTATTACAGGATTGCGATTTTTATTATTGCAGGTTCAATGTAGAAATTGTGGAACTCCTATTGAGGGAAAACTATGAAAATGCTTACGAGAAGATAAGAGAATCCATAGAGAAAAAGAATTATTTTGATGAGCAGTTTCTTGAAAAAAACGTGGAACTGGGACAAAATGTGGCGGCAATTTTACAGGACGAAACCAAATTTATTTACATGAATAAGAGAAAGATAGAGTTAATGATGGAGAACGATTTGGAGGGAGCGTTGGAAGAAGTGAATGAATGGATAGAATTGTTGCCAGATGACGATGAGTTTAAGCGGTTTAAAAAAATAATTACGGAGAATATTGAGAGATAAGAGGACACAAAAAGGGTATGAAAATTGTAATGTGTAATGGTGGTTTGGGAAACCAAACATTTCAATATATCTTTGCAAGATATCTCGAACTTAAATCAAGAGAGGAAGTTTGGCTTGATGATAGTATTTTTTTTATTTCCAAGCAACATAACGGGTTTGAAATTCCAAGAGTGTTTCCTAATTCCAAGGTTCGTCTACTTAGTAGTTTTTTTGATGAAGATGTATGGGAATACATGATATCGAACTGTGTGAAAGGGATAGGAATATGTCAACAGTTAAAGGATGCAGGAGAAGATATCACTATGATAGCAGAGACAGATGATTTTTCTTTTGATGGGAACATTGTTTATGTGCCAACAAACGAGTATCTCCCATTTGTAGCTGCAGCTAAGGGAAATATATATTATCATGGTTATTGGATTAATCGAGACTGGCTGAAGGGGAAATACTGGTCTATTCTCAAAGACGAACTTCAATTTGCACCATTGCAAGATGAAAGAAATAAAAAGTATGAAAGACAAATGAGAGACACGATGTCAGCATCACTTCATATTCGACGCGGTGATTTCGTAAAGTTTGGATGGGCATCACCGCTGATCTACCGCATGCTCTTCAACCTAACGGAGAACGCTGTCAAATACAACCGCCTCGGCGGCTCGGTGCGGGTCGAGCTTGCGCAGGGACAGGAAAAGTGTAGCATTCGCGTTTCCGACACCGGCTGCGGCATTCCGGAGGAGTATCAGCAGAGCATTTTCCATCCCTTCTTCCGGGTAGACAAATCCCGCAGCCGCGAGTACGGCGGCGCGGGACTGGGGCTTTCTCTGGTGTGGGAGATCGCCGATCTCCACGGCGGCTCCGTTTGGGTGGAGGAAAGCTCGGACAAGGGCACGACCATCGCGGTGGAACTGCCGGCAGGGACGGAAAGTGATCCCTCCGGCGCGGATATCCCATAACAGTCCTCGGCTGATTCATGGCGATCGTTTTTTAACCTCCACAACGTTATCGCAGCAGCTCTCGATCAGCTCCCTGTCGTGGGTGATCACGAGAATGGTTCTGCCGTTCCGCGCTTCGCTTTTCAGCCTTTTCGCGACGAGGCGCAAATGCTCTGTGCATCAGTTTCCTCCAGAACGGCTTGTTGCAGTCCACGAACCGTAGCCTGCGGAAGATCGGCAGGATCAGATTTTCCTCCATCTCCTCGATCTCACGGAACGATGTAATGGCCTTGCAGGCCGTGTAATAGCTCATAATAGCGATGCAGTCGTAGGTGCCGCCTACGCCGTTGTGGAAGTTCCGTTTGCCACCCAAGTCGGTACGCCAGTCGGAGAGAAACTCCGCATACTACCGCTGTACCTGTTCCCATATCGCCTCCCGCTCCGCTTCCGGGTAGTGCAGGGCGATCTTCGCCCGTATCTCCTTCTTGCAGGGATTGGAATACAGCACATGGCATTTGCGGTCGAATGGGAGCTTCTTGTCCTTCATCTGTCTGCCTCTCCCTCATTTCCGCGCCGTGATACAGAGCCAGCTTTTCTTTTTATGAATTTGAATATCGTGAAACCCCGCCTGCTCCAGGTACGCCTTTAACTCTACGTCCTTATAGATGGTCATGCCGCCGATGATCTCCGTCCACTTCTCATCCTTGTCCGTGTCGCCGTTTGCTTCGTTGCAGATGAGAAATGTCCCGCCGGGCTTCAGCACTCGATAAACCTCCCGGAAGCATCGGGGCAGGTCAGGCCAAAAATAGACGGTTTCAAAGGCCGTGACCGCGTCGAACCAGTTGTCAGCAAACATCATATCCGCCACGCTGCCTTGCAGAACGGCGCAGCGGCCCTCCGTGATGGCGGCCTCGTTGACCTTTTGGGATTTCTCCACACTGACGGGCGAATAGTCGATGCCCTTCACGATGCCCTGCGGGCATTTTTTAAGAAGTCTCTTGATGTTCGCCCCGCCGCCGCAGCCGCAGTCCAGCACCTTGGCGTCCGGCGCAAGCTCTAAAAATTGAAGTCCCCACCGGGCCACGGCGCCGTGCCCGACGTTCATCATGGCGACCATGAGCTTCCCGCCAAAGCCTACGGGCTTGCGGGTGTTTTCAAAGAATGACATATCACACCTCCATTTTTACACACTCGGCTGAAGCGATCGTACCAACCGGCATCTCTGTCCCAGAAATTCTTTCGTCCTTTCATAGCCGTCCTTTTATCTGCGGGAAATAGCTAACCGATGCTTGTGCGGTTTTGCGGTTAGATGCAGCTAACCGCCCCGCCGTGGAAAAGCCGCACCTCTGCGGCATTTTGTCTTATTCAAATAACTCCCTGCAAGCGCCGCATACCAGCGTTTGAAGCGCCTGCGGGTACAACTCCCCGATCTGCTCCCTGTGGGAGACCGTCAGGATCAATCCCCGAACTGTAGCGGCGGCAAGAGAAACGCCGCGCTTAGGCACGAGGTCGTGTTTCTCCAGCAGCTCACGTATGTGCGCTTCGCCGTCGTGATAATGCTCCCTTTTGACGGGTTCCGGAAGCCTTTGCAGGAGCAGCTTCGCGTCGTTTTCGATGAAAACCATATCGCCGGTGTCGGAAAGCCGCTTGCAAACGGCAAGAACCGCCTTTGCCGTGCGCTCCGATGGCGGCACGCCGCCATTTTCGCTCAACGCCCGGTCAGCTACATTGTAAAGCTCCGAGTGGATTCCCTCTAAAACCGCGAAGAAAAGCATTTCCTTGGATTCGTAGAATTTATAAAAGGAGCCCTTGGCGATACCCACGGCCTTCGTCAACTGATCCACGGAGGTCTTCTTCATTCCTAACGTCACCGCGCAACGTCTCGTTTCCTTCAGCAGCGCCTTGCGAAGCTGTTCGGTTTCGTAATCGGTAAAAGCCAAGACTGTGCCTCCTTGAAATATGACCACTTCGGTTCTTTCAGTCATATTATACCGTGTTTCCTTCAATTTGGCAAGGGGCGGGATAAATATACTGCGTTAAAAAGCAAAAGACAACGCTTGGGCGGCTATTGCCGCGGAGCAAAATAAATCAGGGGCGAAGTCATTCCCATGAATGTCCCCGCCCCTTTGCGTGTTCTATATTATCTTCGACAGCCTATCTTACGGCTTACTGCGCTGATTCGTAAGGAGTTTCCTGAACAGGCGTGTTGGCGTTTTTGCCCTTGCCCATTACGCAGCTCCACAGAAACACCCCGAGGCAGGCCGCGGCGAAAGCGATTCCCACCGGATATGCAACGGAGGTGGGGAGCTTAAAGCCCTCCTGCGCCATCAGTATATAGGTGCAGGATACGGCGGACATGAAGCTCGCAGGAACCACGGTGATCCAATAGTTCCTCTTCCTGCGGAACAGGTACACGCTGGCCGCCCAGAGGGCGATCATGGCAAGGGTCTGGTTGGACCAGGAGAAATACCGCCATACGATCTGCACATCTACCTGTGTCAGCACCGCGCCCACGGCGAGCAGCGGCACGGTTAGAATCAGGCGGTTCTTGACCGGCTTCTGATCGTAGTTAAACCAATCCGCCAGGGTCAGCCTCGCGCTGCGATAGGCGGTATCCGCGGAGGAAACGGGACAGGCGATAACGCCTATCATGGCGATCACCGCGCCCACGGGGCCAAGCAGGGTAAAGCATATATCGTATACCACTACGGACTGTCCCTGAGAGAGAGCCTCAGCAAGGCCGCCGGTACCGTTGTAGAAGGCCACTCCCGCAGCAGCCCATATCAGGGCTATGATGCCCTCCGCCACCATAGCGCCGTAAAATACCTTTCGTCCGTCCTTTTCCGTCCTGATGCAGCGCGCCATCAGTGGCGACTGAGTGGCGTGGAAGCCGGATATGGCACCGCAGGCCACGGATACAAACATGATGGGCCAAATGGGAGTGTTAGATGG
>OMER01001089.1_pt1 | contig 11829 bp, 12 predicted proteins | sample 1645431 | NCBI WGS metagenome assembly OMER01 (sample SAMEA103958144, study PRJEB25191) | human gut metagenome | reverse complement strand
ATCAGCTCCGGTGGGATATTTAACAGTTCTAAGGATGTATCCCATGGATTTTGAAGAATTTATGATAGCGAATAATGTGTCAGAAGCGACATTAGATATGTTAAAGGAGAAATTTGACACATGTCAGCCTGTGGATGAATTCCTACATCAAAGACTGCTATCCATGTTTTTTGTATATTTGATTGTGGGAGGAATGCCGGATGCAGTAAAAACCTATATTGCTACAAAAGATATACGGGAGGTTGATAAAGTACAGCGAGATATCACAACACTGTACAAAGAGGATTTTTCCCAATATGAGAGCGAAGACAAAAGGCTGAAACTGATATCCATATACGACATCATTCCCACAGAATTGAACAAGCAGAATAAAAAATTTGTTTTCACGATGTTAGATAAAGAGTTGAAGTTTGACAGATGAGATAACAGTCCTCCCTTAGGTTTTCGAAAATTAGCAGAAGAAGGAAAGATCCGCGATTGAAAACCGGTATTCCAGGATGACTCGCTGACATGCTGGTGAGGGAATAAATCTTATTGACACATATACTCCTATAGGAGTACTATTTATTTATGAATAAAAAAATCACATTATATCATGGATCAAACAGAATAATTAAGGTTCCGCAGTATGGTGTCGGAAATCCGTATAATGATTACGGGATGGGATTCTATTGTACACAAAGCCTGGATCTGGCAAAAGAGTGGGCGGTAAATGATGACTGTGACGGATATGCGAACGAATATACACTTGCTATGGAAGACCTGTCGGTGTTGAATATGAAGCAGGAAAATTACAATATTCTGCACTGGCTTACAATTCTGCTGCAGAATCGTCTGTTTGATGTGCAATCAGATTTCGGAGAGGAAGCGAAGCAGTATCTTATCAGGTATTTTGACATACAGTATCAGCAGTATGATGTAATTATAGGCTATCGGGCAGATGACAGTTATTTTTCCTTTGCCCAGGATTTTCTAAATAATGCAATTTCGCTGAGCGTATTATCCTCTGCAATGCGCCTTGGAAAGCTTGGAGAGCAGATTGTGCTGAAAAGTCAGAGAGCATTTGAACATATTAGCTTTCAACGGGCGACTTTTGCGGAGGCATCCATCTGGCAGCCGCAAAAACTAGAACGGGATACCCGGGCAAGAAGAGATTACTTTGAGAGTCGAAAAGTCCCATGGAAGAAAGGGGAAATATATATGATGCAGATTTTGGAAGAGGAGATCAGAGCAGATGATGCGCGCTTACGATGAATTATATCTTGGCAAAGCCAGGATGACCTTGGCGTGGATGTTTGATTATGCAGTCAATGGGTGCCGGATTGAAATGGAAGACTTTTATCGAATGTTCTTAGCATCTTCCTATGTGCGACGCTTTGAAACGGGAAACTGCGCTGTGGTGGCAGGATTGTCTGGGGTGGAGCTTGCGCAGCGTGTGATTCGGGAGAGTGACGCGGGTATGAATTTACCGAAACCGGTTTTTTCTTTAGACCGGAGTCCCGAATATTGGCTTGGGTTTTATCTTGCTTATTATCAGTGGTATCGTAACCTTAAGTTTGAACAAATTACATCGAAAATGATGATCTGTGACATTTTGTTGATGTATCGAAAATATCACGAAATGGATGTAATGCATTTTGTTGAGGCATTGGATGAAATGCGGCAGGAGAGGCAGATTGCACGGCTACAGGAGTACCGCAGACATATCGGTATAAGTCAGCGGGAACTTGCGGAGAGAGCAGATGTTCCGCTCCGCACCATACAACAATATGAACAGAAACAGAAAAATATTAACCATGCCCGAGTGGACTATGTAGTTCGTTTGGCGAAGACCTTGCATTGTCGCCCGGATGATCTGATGGAACTTTGAATGTGCGAACTATCCTTTTTTATCGGCAAAGGCGATTTACTCCTTATTACAACGGGAAAAAATAGATTTAGTCCTGTTAGGCGGACATTTGAAGGAGCAGAAGCTGGCAGACAATCTGCATCGCCTGAGAAAAAAACAAAAGATGCTTTTTCGGGGGTGGGGACAAATGTCCGCCTATAGAAGACACTGGTAGGTAAGAAAGAAATTTATGTAAAGAAAGGAAAGACAGAAAATGAACGTATTGATGCTGAATGGAAGCCCGAGAAAAAATGGAAATACCGCAATTGCATTAGAGGAAATGAAAAAAGTATTTGAGGCAGAAGGTGTCCATGCGGAGGTTGTGCAGGTAGGAAATAAGGCAGTAAGAGGCTGCGTCGCCTGCAGACGCTGTGCAGAACTGGGAAAATGCGTCTTTGATGATGTGGTAAATGAGTTGGCACTGAAATTTGAAAAGGCAGACGGACTTGTAGTAGCCAGCCCGGTTTATTATGCTTCCGCCAATGCCACTTTGATTGCAGTTCTGGACAGACTGTTTTTCAGTACCCATTTTGACAAAACCATGAAAGTCGGTGCAAGTGTGGTATGCGCCAGACGCGGAGGCTGTTCAGCAACTTTTGATGAACTGAACAAATATTTCACCATTACCAATATGCCTATTGCCTCCAGCCAATACTGGAATTCCATTCATGGAAGAGAGGCAGGAGAGGCGGACCGGGATGAAGAAGGAAAGCAGACCATGCGTGTGCTTGCAAGAAATATGACATTCCTTATGAAAAGCATCGCCCTTGGAAAAGAACAGTTTGGACTCCCGGAGACGGAAGAACATGCCTGGACACATTTTATCAGATAAAAGGAAGTAATTTATATGCTATTAAGTATTGCACTGATTCTACTGGTGGGAATGGCAACAGGATGGATCTGTAAAAAATGTAAGCTTCCAAGCCTGTTGGGAATGTTAGCCACAGGAATATTGCTCGGACCCTATGTATTGGATCTCATCGACGCATCGATTCTGGCGATATCTTCAGATATCAGAAAAATAGCACTGATTATTATTTTGACAAGAGCCGGATTAAGTCTTGATATTTCCGGACTCAAAAAGATTGGAAGGCCGGCGGTCATGATGTGCTTTGTACCGGCCACCTTTGAACTGATCGGTATGATATGCATTGCCCCGAAACTATTGGGATTATCCCTGCTTGAGGCAGCTATTCTGGGATCCGTTCTGGCAGCGGTTTCGCCGGCAGTGGTTGTTCCGCGGATGGTGAAGCTGATGGAGGAAGGATATGGAACCGCAAAAGGCATTCCACAGCTGATCCTGGCAGGGGCTTCCGTTGATGATGTATATGTCATTGTTCTGTTTACAACCTTTACCGGTATGATACAGGGAAATGGTGTGTCAGCGATCCGCTTTGTGAATATTCCGGTTTCCATTGCATTGGGCATTTTGATAGGCGTAATCAGTGGATGGATACTTTCCAAATACTTTGAAAAGGTTCATATCAGAGATACCGTTAAAATTCTCATCATCCTTTCCTGGTCGTTCATCCTGGCAGCAGCGGAGGATACCTTGCGTACACCCATTACCTTCTCCTCTTTGATTGCCATCATGTTTATAGGTGTTGCCATACAGAAATATAGGAACGAAGTATCCCTAAGACTATCCGTAAAATATAACAAGCTATGGGTAACGGCAGAAGTGTTCCTTTTTGTTCTGGTCGGAGCGACTGTAAATATCAATTATCTGGGAAATGTTGGACTGAAAGCCCTCATAGTCATTGTGGGTGCATTGGTTTTCAGAATGCTTGGCGTATTTGTCTGCCTTTTGGGAACAGACTTAAATGGAAAGGAAAGAGTATTCTCCATGCTTGCCTATACACCGAAAGCAACTGTTCAGGCAGCCATTGGCGGAATCCCCCTAAGCCTTGGACTTGCATGCGGAGATATCGTATTGACAGTGGCGGTACTGGCCATTGTGCTTACGGCTCCCCTTGGCGCATTTGCCATTGATCTTAGTTATAAAAGGCTGCTTAGTAACCTTCACAAATAATGGTAACAGGCAGATGTAAGCAATCATAAACGACCTGGAGGATATGGATGAAGAAGGCGAAAAGTCTGCTCCGGGTGTCGGAAAGTGTGGAACAGATCCGCTGGCGCTTGCAGTATGGAGCCGCGAGTCAGGACAAGAGCCCCATAGACAACCAGATTGTTGTTTCCAATGATAAGAGTCTGGAAGGGACAAACGTAGAAGATACCCTGATTTTGAACAGCATTATGGAAAGAGGTACCGGGAAGAAGATCATCCATGCCAAAGGGATTATTATATTTATGCATTTATGAATGAACGCAAAGTGTTCACATCCACATTCTTTGTTGTGTGGAGATGCTGCTTACCGATCAGGGAGCGGAAGTAACTACCGTATCAGATGGAAAGCAGACCGTGGATCTGTTTGCGGCCAATCCGCCAGGTACCTTTGATGCGATTCTTATGGACATTATGATGCCGGTTATGGATGGTCTGGAAGCAACCAGAGCGATCCGGAATATGGAGCGTGAGGATGCCAAAAAGATTCCCATTATCGCCATGACTGCAAATGCCTTTAAAGAGGACGCAGAGAAATGCTTTGCAGCCGGCATGAACGCGCATTTATCGAAACCTCTTGATATTGAACAGATGAAAAAGACGATAAGGGAAATGTGTCGAATTACGTTGCCTTAGTCGGAACGAAACGGCAATAGGGCATGAGATTACGTAATGGATATATACCCACCTCGTTAGATATGTTATACTTGCTGTAGAACCTCAAAAGTTGCAGGTTATGGAAAGACATGCGTATTTATATGTATAAAAAGAAAGTGATTTCCGTACAGAAAAGGGACCTGATTTTCATTCTTTTGAGTAAAGGCTATGTAGATGCTCTGGCGGCCCATGATACTTCTGTGGATCAGTTTACTGCAGATACCGGCTTAAAATTCCGCATTCTGGAACAACCTCTGCAATCCGTTGACCTGGGTGTTGCTTTTGACCGGAATGACGCGAGAGGCCTACATACAAAACTGACGGAAGTGCTTGTCGATATGCAAAAAGATGGAACAACGGAACAGATCATCGGAAAGTATCTGTCCCCTGCAGAGAACTACCTGGAGGATATTGACGAAGAATAGACGAAGGAGAATGACACATGTTTTACTTTTTAGTGGAACCTATCCTGATGTACAACTGGGTGCTGATACTGGCCGCCATCATTCCGGCGATTTTTCTTATGATTAAGGTATACAAGTCTGACAGAATCGAGAAAGAAAGCGGATACCTGCTGCGTCAGTTAGTGACGGCGGGAATTATTGCCACACTGCTTGCTTTAATTGAAGAAAGGGTAGGAGAATGGATATTGTCCTGCTTTGTGGAGCCCAATTCCCTCCTGTATCAGATTATACTTTATTTTGGTATTGTGGCTTTTTCCGAAGAAAGCTCCAAGTATATCCTGTTAAAAAGGAAAACCTGGGATAATGAGGAATTTAACTGCCAGTATGATGGAATTGTGTATGCGGTATTTGTTTCGTTGGGCTTTGCCCTGTGGGAGAATATCAACTATGTTCTTTCCTACGGCTTTTCCACAGCGATTGTGAGAGCATTGACTGCCATTCCCGGACACGCCTGCTTCGGCGTCTTTATGGGCATTTTTTATGGTCTGGCGAGAAAATACAGGAATTATGGTTACCCTGCGGTATCCAAAATCATGCGGATTTTCTGCATCCTCATGCCCGCCCTTCTGCATGGGGCATACGACTTCATTGCCTCTATGGAATCCGTGGTGGGTGGCTGGTATTTTGCCGGTTTTGTGATGATTTTATTTATCGTATCCTTTGCATTGGTAAATCGTGCATCGAAGAAGGATCAGTATATATAAAAATAAATTTTTCAATTGCGAGATTTGTGTCCGCGTGTGCTTGACACAAACTCGTCATGCGCAAAAAACATGCGCAGAAATGAGGTTAAAAATGAAATACCAGAAATTGGGGAAAAGTGAAATTGAGGTGTCCAGAATTGCCGTGGGCTGTATGCGTATGGGCGGCATGGCAGCCGGAGAAGCAGAAAGCCTTGTAAAACATGCGCTGGATAAGGGGATTAACCATTTTGACCATGCAGATATCTATGGCGGTGGCAGCTGCGAGGAAATATTCGGAGACGTGTTAAAGAAAAATCCCGGCATGCGGGAAAAAATGATTCTCCAGTCTAAATGCGGGATTATACCGGGAAAATGCTATGACAATTCCCGGGAATACATCATTTCTGCTACAGAAGGTATCCTGAAGCGTTTAGGAACGGATTATCTGGATATGCTTCTGATTCACAGACCCGACGCGCTGGTAGATCCGGAAGAAGTGGCAGAGGCTTTTGATAAACTCCACGAACAAGGCAAGGTCAGGAATTTTGGCGTATCCAATCATAGCTCCATGCAGATGGAACTTTTACAGAAATACGTGAAACAGCCTCTGCTCACAGACCAGCTGCAATTCAGCATCACCAATTCCAACATGGTTCGCAGCGGACTGGAAGTCAATATGGAAACCGAAGGTGCAGCGGACAGAGATGGCCGGGTACTGGATTACTGCCGATGGAAGGAAATCACGGTTCAAGTCTGGTCGCCCTTCCAGTACGGGATGTTTGAAGGCGTATTCCTGGGAAATGAAAAGTATGCGAAACTGAATGAAGTGATCAAACGAATCGGAGAAAAATACAGTGTTTCCGACACGACCATTGCAACGGCCTGGATTCTCCGCCATCCGGCACAGATGCAGGTAATCGCCGGCTCTATGAAAGAAAAAAGAATCGATGAAATATGTGCAGCCTGTGAGATTGAACTGACCAGAGAAGAATGGTATGAACTGTATCTGGCAGCAGGTCATATTTTGCCGTAAGGTTTCACAACATAAGACCGTCATTTGGGCATATAGCTTCAAAATTTCCATTCTTGCCCGACAGCCCATTGAAAAAGGGAGAAATTCGTGTGTTTTCAGAAACAAATTGAATGCCTGCGGGCAAAACAGGAGGAAAAAATTTATTTTTGCCCGGGAAGAAGCTGCAAAGCAGGGCAAAAATTGAAAAAAGGTTCTATTTTGCCCTTGCGGTTTACATAATGCTAATTAGAACCGGAAAAATGCAGTCATAATAAGAAACAGTTGGGCAAAATAGTCATTCCTCTGGCTATATGCCCAACTGCCTAACTAAGATACCATGAATGGTTTACATAAAACAAAACACTATTCCATGCCTGTGTCGCCACTTGCTTCCTTATCTGCAACGATATCCTTTAGCTGTCTGGACACATCGCTTACCTGATGAAATACCTGTTCCATATCCTGCAGCAAAGCATCCTGATCATCCAGTCGGTTACGGATATCCTGAACCATTTCGGAGGAGTGCTCCATGAGTGCGGTCATGCGGTGAGCTTTTTCTACCACATCGTTCACGGAATCCTTTGTTTCCTGGCCACTTCCAAAAATATCCTCTGCGGCTTGCAGGGATGTCTCCTGAATGCTTCCCAGCTTTTCTGCCTCGGCTTTTGCTACACGAATCTTTTCAAGACCGGTCTCAACAGACTGGCTGCCATTGGTAATAGATGCACTGGCATCAGCAACACTTTTTCGGATGCTCTCCACATGACTTGTGATACTGCCGACAGCATCATGAGACTGCTCGGCAAGCTTACGAACTTCTTCCGCAACGACTGCAAAGCCACGCCCGTTTTCGCCGGCACGGGCAGCTTCAATAGAGGCATTTAAGGACAAAAGACTGGTCTGATTGGCAATGGCAATAATCGTATTGGTCAACTCTTCAATATGCTGGACACGATCCTCCAGAATTTGAATCGTATGCAAGGTATCATTGGTGGAATGGCTTATGACATCCATACTGGACACGGCATCGTTCATGACCTGAATATAAGAATGAGTACTTTCGTAAGTCTGGGTAGCTACCTCTTTCATATTATTGGTTTTCTGAATGATAGTATCAATGGAACCGGCCATCTTCTGAATTTCTTCCACGGTATCGTGAACATACTCCTGATTGCTCATGCAATCCGTCATTGTTTTTTCGGCAAAATCGGCGACAACTGCATTTCCGTTTCGGCTTTCATCCAGAGAATTATGTAACCGCTCCACGGACTCCAAAAGATTTCCGGAAGCATTTTCACAGCTTCCCAGGACGGCCTGGATCTTATCCCTATCCTGCACATTTTCCAGAAGATTGCGTGTAGCCTTGCTGATGGCGATACAGACAGCGGACAGAGCAATATACTCGATGGTAAAGCCCATCACATATCCCCGGAACCACTTCATAGGCGTGTCGCCTGCAACAAGTGTTACATTCTGCGACCGGAAGAAAACGGCAACGACGAGGCAGACATATCCGAGAATCGCCATATTTCTGGTGAACTTCGCATCGAAATACATACAACTGATCGCCAGTGCCAGAATGTAAGTGATATAAATGCCGATATTGGCATTGCTTCCCATGATAGCGATTACAAGAGAAAGGGAGATAATACTGATATATTTCAGTGCCTGCACAGAAATGTTAAAACGCCTAAGCAGGGTTGGCATGATGGTACATAAAAGTCCGATGGGTGTAATCAGACACAATTCCCGGATGGATAGCCGGAATACATGCAGATAAGATAGTAAAAATAATGCCGGAAAGACAAGACTTAACCACAATAAGATGCGGCATACCTTTCCGTTGACTTTCCTGTCATTTTCATAAAAAAACTGTTCATTTCCCATTAGAACCCCTCCTAAGTTTATTGATTTCTAAAGATTTATTGTAAAAAACAAACAATATAATTAATTATAATATGTTGCATGACAATTTGTAATTCCTGAATGAACCAGCTATAATTTCCGGTAGAGAAAAAGCGGAAAGCAGGAAAAGTGTATCTTCGAACTGGCATCTTATGCCCCTGCCCTGCTTCTGGCTAGCACATATCCGGATGCCAAAAGAAAAACGGCGGCAAGAGATGAATCCCTACATAAAAAGTGCCTGAAATTTAACACAATCTTCCGGGAATGGGAAAGCGATAACCAGATTTTAAAGCCACAGATGGAAGACTTTGTATAGTTGTGTAAAACACGACAAAACAATGGGATAAACCGCGATTTCTGCGGGCACTACTTTACGGCTGGATTTATGAGAAATCAAAGAGCATCTGGTCGGTGGTAGCACTTCACGACTTTTATGATTTCGCAGTGGCATTGCTGTTTTATTAGGTGGAGGCTTATTTGAAAACATCACAGACAGCACTTATAATTTACTTAAAGTGCTTTTTAAAATAAGATTAAGTAAATTATAAATACATATTTCCTTGAAAATCGGAGAAAATACGATTATAATTTACTTAATCCAATAAAAATACAGAGATTAAGTAAATTATAATTTGTGAAAGAAGAGGAAATGCCATGTTGATAGGAAGAAAAAAGGAAGTGGAATTGTTACAGACAGTGTTGCGGGATGAGCAATCTCATTTTATCGCATTGTATGGAAGAAGACGGGTGGGAAAAACTTTTTTAATCCGTGAAACTTATGGCTACCGGTTTACCTTCCAACATGCCGGTTTATCGGAAGGAACGATGAAAGATCAGTTGTTTGCATTTACTTCCTCTTTAAAAGATGCAGGATGCAAAACGACTGACAGCCCCAAAAACTGGTTAGAGGCATTTGAACTGTTAAAGGATGTAGTTCGTCAGTCGGATGAAAAGAAAAAAGTGATTTTCATTGATGAATTATCATGGATGGATACGCCGAGAAGTGATTTGATGGTGGCATTGGAGAATTTCTGGAATGGATTTGCATCGGCAAGAAAAGATGTAGTACTGATTATTTGTGCATCGGCGACCTCATGGATGCTCTCAAAGGTAGTGCATAACAAAGGAGGTTTGTACAATCGTCTGACGGAACAAATTCACTTACAGACTTTCACACTGAAAGAATGTGAGGAATACGTCCAGGCAGCAGGGCTTGTTATGAATCGGGAGCAGATTCTGCAGTATTACATGATTTTTGGTGGCGTTCCTTATTATTGGGGATTCTTGAAAAAGGGACTCAGCCTGTCTCAGAATGTGGATGCGATTCTGTTTGCAAAGGATGCGCCACTGGCAGAAGAATTCAAATATCTATATGCATCGGTTTTCAAACATCCGGAAGTCTATGTAAAGCTGATAGAAGCCCTTGGAACGAAAAGAGTGGGAATGACAAGAGAGGATCTCATTCAAGCCTCTCAAATTACAAATTCCGGAGATTTAACATTGAAATTGGAAGAACTGGAGAGCTGCGGCTTTATCCGTAAATATTATGCCTTGGGCATGAAGAAGAAAAATGCCGTGTATCAGCTGATGGACTGCTTTACCTTATTTTATTTCCAATTTCTGAAGAATGCACCTACGGACGAACACTATTGGTCCAACCAGATTAATACGCCGAAGGTGAATAATTGGATGGGGCTTTCCTTTGAAAGAGTATGTATGATGCATACCGATCAAATCAAGCAGAAACTTGGTATTTCCGGGGTCCTGACGGACATAAACTCCTGGTATTGCAAACCGGATCCGGATAAGGGCGTTTTCGGCTCACAGATAGACATGCTGATTGCCCGTAAGGATCAGGTAATCAATTTGTGTGAAATGAAATATTCCGGCTCTGAATATACCATTACGGAAAAGGTGGAGAGAGGTATTCGAAACAAAATCCATGATCTCACGCTGCTTACAGGCACAAAGTATGCAATTCACCCTACACTCATTACCACCTACGGACTTGTTCCCAATTCCTATTCTGAATGTGTGCAGTCAGTAGTGACATTGAAGGATTTGTTTGTAGAAAACCTTTAATCAGGAATAGTTTTTAAGACCTAACCTGAAAACTAATTAAGTATCTGATATTTTTGGGGTATATTTAAATATATCGGGATACCTATAGAAATATTAGGAAAATGTTGTCCCTATAAACGAAAGGGAGGATCATCATGGAAATCAAAAGTTTACTGATTAAGGATACCACAAGAGAAGAACGGATCCGTATCGTACAGGAGGGACTGAATCAGTGCGGCGGTGCATGCGATTTCTGCAACGGCTGTGATAATTTAGGCGGTGGTTCTGTAGACGCATTTTATGAACCCTATATCAATGGGGAAAAGGAACTTCGCCAATTAAATGAAGAATATAGAAAAGATGCTGGTCTGGTAAGATAGACTTTTTTTTAAAACCAAACGGGCATATAGTTTCAGAAACTCCGATTTTGCCCAACCACCTATTGAAATATAGGAGAATTCAAGCGTTTTCCAAAGTAAATACGCGTACAACGGGCAAAACAAAGTCAAGGATGAAATTTTTGCCCGGTCACGGCTCTGGAAATTGGGCAAAAAAGGACAACACAATGCTATTGTGCCCAAACGGTTTACATAATACAAATGAATAGCAGAAAAAAGGTTGTAATAGTTAAATCAGCGGGGCAAAAAATGAATAATATCAGTATTTTGCCCACAAAGATTTACATAACACTGAAACCAGAAAAATTCCATGCCTAGGCGGACCTCCTTCTGAGTTACCGGAAGGTATGGCTTTATGATTGTTAATGAGAAATTTTTTTGATAAAATAAGGACAATCAATAGTGACGATGCAGGGGTGAGGACCCCGGCGAAGATAAAAGGGAGGACGAACCTATGAATCCAAACATCACAAAAAGAAATGAACTTCTGGCAGAATCCGTAATCAAAGGCTTAGAGTCCCGTAATATTTCAGGATATTATGCATCGAGCAAAGAAGATGCATTAAAACAGGCACTGGAGCTGATTCCGGAAGGAAGCACCATTGCTATGGGTGGCTGCGCCAGTGCCCATGAGATCGGATTGATCAAAGCTTTGGAGGACGGAAATTATAATTACATTGATCGTGACAAAATGGG
>OMER01001088.1_pt1 | contig 11834 bp, 9 predicted proteins | sample 1645431 | NCBI WGS metagenome assembly OMER01 (sample SAMEA103958144, study PRJEB25191) | human gut metagenome | reverse complement strand
AACTCCTCTATATGGGCAATGCAGAGGACAGAATAGAGATAATCCACAACTGTTTTTCTCACTATTACAACGAATATTCTAAGCAGGAATATGGACTTATGTTAAGAAAAATGGATGCTGATTATTTCAGGAAATGCTTCCTTGCAGAAACATATTCCTACCTTAGAATGGAGCAAAACATAAGTCATTATATTGACGCAGTTATAGTTCAAATGGTGGATAATCTTATCAAAGAACTTCTTCAGGCTGCAGGAACGGAGGCGGCACGATGAAAGTAGTAAGTCCTAAAAGCAGCAGTAAAATATATATAATATTTACTGTTGTGACAGTGTTGTTAGCAGCATTTTTTCTTACGTCGAACAGATGGATGCAATCAATTACATACAAAAGCAAAAGCAATAATTATAACCAGTCGCTAACACTTAATTGCTACAATATAAAGATAACAGACGCTTCTTACCACGATAATATTTGCGAATTTGTTTTAAAATGCCGCCTTTCTGGCAGTGATACTGGGGCAACATATCCCGAAATTAAGACGATAAGATTTGATGATGATCTAACAGAGTATAAGTTCACACTCAGCGAAAAATATGATGATTATTCAAGAAAAGTAACAGTGAAAGACCCTCCGTCCGACTTCAAGATAATGCGTGTTGTTGTCAGATCTGCTCTGCCAGATACAAAATATGCGGACGCATATGATGAATTTGGAGAGAAGATACCTGCACACACTGAGAAAGGGAAAGGGTACATTAGAACGATAACTATTGACCGAAAAGATATGCAGAAAAGTGCAATAAAAATCATCCCAGGTAATACTGAAAGCCGTATACAAACGAGTACAGCAAGCAGTATTTCAAGTACAAAAAGTCCAATATCCACAACAGCACAAGCTGTCGCTGTGACTACAAAGGCTACATCACAAACAACACATAACGTCAGCGAAAAGGCGGCAGAAGAGTCACAAACAAGCACAACTACTTCAACCAAACATCAAGCTGCAACAGCAGAAAACAACACAAGACCGCAGGAAACAAGACGTTATGATGAGCCTGCATATGCCCCAGAACAGACTACTGGCGCAACACATAATGAGCCTGCTCAAACACTTGCGCCGTCTACACAACCGCCAGAGCAGGTAACAACTACAACAACGCAGCCTAGAGTCTATTCTATAAAGCTTGCTACAGATTTTGAGTATAATGACGTTCAGCTTAAAGTGGGAGGACGCACTCAGCTTCGTGCAGAGATCGAGCCTGACAATGCCATTAATAAGAACGTAAAATGGGAGAGTAACCGTCCTGATATTGCAACAGTTGACAGCAACGGCAATGTAACAGCCGTATCAAAAGGCAAAGCTATCATAACCGCAACAACAGAAGATAAGGGCTTAAAGGCAAGCTGTATGATAACAGTTAGCCAATAATGAAAAGAGGTAATCAGAATGACTTTTAATAATTCTTCAAACAAAGTAAGAGTAATAGGTTTTATCGTTTCTGATATAAAAAACCTAAGTGCCTATGCTATCGAATTTCTTATTGCAGTGCCTAGAAAGGCTAAAAAAGGCGAGCAGAGCTTTAACGATGTTTTCACTGTATACGTTAATGAGGAAAGCACAATTTCCTTTACAAGAAATCATTTGCGCAAAGGCAGCGTGATAGTAGTTAAGGGAGAACTGAGGACTTTTAAAGATAATAACGTGAAAATATGCAGCAGTGATATAACCATCTCGTCACAGAACAAGTGAGGTAAAGTGCTATGGAAAATATACTTTTTGAGTATCCTGTCAATAACGAAAACAGTTCTTTTGATGATGAGTTTCAAGTTCTAAAAGCGAGAACTAACAAGATAAAATACACTGTTATAATCGCAGTTTTTTGTGCATTGGTAATGTATTTTTTATCTGCACTTTTTGCAAAAGCAGCACTGCTTTTTTATTTACTTACAGCGTTTTTTACTATCCTTGCAATGGTAACAGGAAAGATGTTTGTGAAATATCCAAGGCATTTTCTTTATATAAAGGCAACGGAAAATGAACTGCAGCTTGCTTACTATAAAGATAAAAAAGAGGATTACCACTTCCAATATAACAGCATTGAAGAGATAAGGTTTGCAGACAAGAATTTCACTGCTGTATATATAAAAGAAGAAGGACGTAAACCATATTACTTTGAATTAAATAAGTGGACACCTGAGCAAGGCTTTTTCCTTTACACCATACCGCAAATTCTCCCTAACGTGTTCAAGGGCAACAGCAAAGAGATAGCAAAAAAATATGGTGATGAAGCTGATTTCTACAATGAAGTATATAAGGAGAGTAATTGAAAATGGATATTAAAATTCGCAATGTTCCCACACAAGTGGCAAATGAAATTGACAAAATTGCAAAAGATGAAGGCATTTCTCAGAACACTCTTTACAACAAAATTATATCCGACTATGTAAAAAGCCGTGATGATTTTGTCGTAAATATTCTTCCGCCTATCGTTCGTGCGTTAGTAAATCAGGAGCTTGACCGCCTTTCAGAGGGTGCAAATTCCACTATAAATAATGTGTATATTGCAGCGCAAAAAATGATAAATACAACAGAAAAAATCGAAAATCTGCTTACAGAAACGATAACAAATTCTGAAGAAAACTCAATTACAAATGAAGAAATTCTCAGGATACTTGAAATTTCGGACAAAGAAAGTTCATAAACAAGCCCGTTTTGTTTACACAATAGAAATATACACAGATTATTACAGCATAAAAATTATATAATTCGTATGTAAATAGAGGAAGTTTTCGTATATAAATCATATATAAATTTTGATTTGCAATATATATAAAATATATAAATTACAAATATATACAAAAAATCGTATATAAATCGTATATAGAAAAAGACCCGATGGGGGTCACTGTACCCCACTTGAAAGCTCGGTTCTACCGAGCTTTCCAAAAGGCGTGGGGGTCACGCCTTTATGCTCTTGACCCACACCTCTAACTTAAATATCACAAAATAAAATCAAACTACACGGAAAGGTTGGATGAAAAAATGAAAAGCAAACCTATCAATAAACTGCTTTCTTTTTCCGAGCAGGATTTTCAAAAGTTTGTGGAGATAAAGAATCTAAAAGACTTTTCAACTTACAGTGATTGTCTTGCATTTCTGATAGACAGCACTTACAGTAAAGTAAAACATACAGCAAGCGTTGATCGCTTGGCGAATATAGAAAATGATATTGAAAAGCTGCTAATGATCGCAAAAGAAAATAACAGCATGATATATCAGGAGCGTGATGGAATTAATACGCTCCTGCACTTCTACGAAGTGCAGGAATTCCACTCAGCCGACAAGAGATTGAGTGACAGCGAACCTCATGAGGTCATGTCACGATCGAATGACAACTACAAGAGCATCGTACATCAGCGCTCAGTTGATAAGGGTGCAAACTCCCTGCAAGACAAACAGAGTGACTAATAATGACACCAGGAATATTTCACAAATGCAAGTTCGTATACAAATGGCGTATAAGCGGCGACGGCGGCAAAAAGATATTCGATTTTCTGGACTATATGCTGCGTCCGGAGGCGTTCGAGCCCAGCAAGCACGCTGATGAAATGGAATATGTATATTCGGAGTTCATACCAAACGAAAAGAGTCAGGCACAGGATATAAAAAAAGAACGATCCTATGGAGCGTTTACAAGCACTAAAGATAATTTGACCGCCGCTGATCTGGATAAGATACGGCAGCAGGAACGAGCAAGCCGTTCAGAGGGCTGCCCTAAGTATGCAGGTGTTATATCATTTGATAATGCATATCTGCGAAAAAATGATTTCATTGTAGGGAATATGCTTGACAGACAAGCACTTGTGGACGCTGCACGAAAAGGCATTAACGCTATGATAGATAAATCGCAAAAGCTTGACGCCAGCAACTGTTACTGGGTAGGTGCGATCCATGTTAACACAGGCAACGTACACATACACTATCAGCTTGTGGAATATCACCGGCTTGAAGACAGACGCATCACATACAAGAACAGAGGTCAGGACAATGTTGAGCTGGCAGTATTATACGAACTAAAAAGAGTAATGACACACTGCATTGACAAGAGCAAAGCAGCACAAGAGCTTACAAAATTTCAAAGAGATGTACTTGCACCTCATATCAAGTCCGAGTTTGCAGGAAGTATTCAAAAAATAAACGCACTTATCGACAAGATACCTGAGGAGCTTAAAAACAGTGGCAATCAGTGGTGGTACGCAAAGCAAAGTGAACCCATAAAAAACGAAATTCAGAGCTGCATACGGTCTGTAATAGATGAAAACCCCACATTAAGTATTATGTTCGACACATATCTCCATAAGCTTGACGAAATACAGGCAGCGTTGTTTCGCAAAAGATACGGACAAAATTCAAAGTGGGCGAATTATAAAGAAAACGAGCTTTATGGCGAAAACAAAAACGGTAAAGACGGATTTTATTCACGAGTCGGCAATTCATTCCTAAACATATGCCGAGAATACTATATGACCAAGGACAAGAACATACAGATCTACAACAACATCCCAGAGCCGAAAATGTATCTGTCTGAAAAAGAAAGCGAAAGCTTTTCTGAGAAAAATGAGCCTGACTACAACAACGGTATTTCCTCGCAGAAATCAAAAGTGTATCTGTCTGAAAATAAAAACGATGATTTAGAGGATGCTATGCCTTATGACTCTTTAGAAAACTCTGATATCCCTGATGATTTGGAAATGTACCTATCTTCAAGAAATTATGATGAGTTGTATGAACCAAATGCTCCTGACTACAACTCGGATATTTTTCCGCAAGAGCCTGAAGCGTATCTGTCTGAAAATGATAAAAGCGATCAGGCAGTGGAACGTCTACGCATAGATTGGAGCAAGAACTATAAGCTTGCCCTCGACTATATGTACGGAAATGAACAGAACAAATCAGCAGTCATAAAGAAAGACCCCGAAAAAGCTTTTGAAATACTCTCAATAGAAAGCAAAAGCGGAAATATTCTCGCAACATATGACATAGGCAAGCTTTATGACAGCCAAATGCTAAAATCCAATGACGGCGATGCATTAAGTCAGCAATATTACAGCAAAGCCTTTGAAGATTTTCACAAGCTGCTGTCCATAGTAAGCATGAGTGATGACAAACGTGATAATTGGACAAAATCCTATCTCAACTATCGTATAGGTAAAATGTACGAATATGGGCTTGGCGTTACTCAAGACTATAACTCAGCCATAGAGCATTATAAGCTGTCTGAAAATAAATATGCTTATTTTGCTCTCGGAAACATATACAAATACGGCTCTGGTGTTGAAACAGACTATGCCAAAGCATTTGACTATTATATGCGCTCACTAAGCAGCAAAGGCGGAATGCCGTTCGCAAGTTATGCCGTAGGACAAGCTTATGAACTGGGACAAGGAGTAGAAAAAGACCTATCAAGTGCGCATAATTTTTACGCTGAAGCTTTAAATGGTTTAGAGAAAATATTCACGAAAAACCATGACGATAATATCAGCTACAAGATAGGTATGATGTATCTGAATGGCAAAGGAACGGATATAGACCTTGAATATGCTGAAAAATATCTGCTGCTCTCGGCGGACTCCAATAACTATAAAGCACAATATATGCTCGGTAAGCTCTATCAGAGCGACAGCAATAAAGATCTTCAAAAGGCTGAAAAAGTCCTGATAAAGGGTGCTGAAAACGCACAGGATAAAACAGGATTGTGTGAATATAGTCTTGGCAAGCTGTATCTTTCACAAGAGAGATATGACAAGGCGGCATCATACTTAGAACGTTCAGCAGCAAAAGATAATTACTATGCAGCATACACTCTCGGAAAACTCTATCAGGAGCAATTTAACGATAATACACAGGCTGAGAAATACCTTATTCAAGCTGCCGATCACAAAGACGATACTATGGGTATAGCAGCTTATCGCCTCGGCAAGCTGTATCTGTCTGAAAACAACAGACGAAAAGCATTGCAGTATTTCACGAATGCCGCAGACAAAGATAGCATACCTGGAATGTATGCTGCAGGAAAAATTCTTCTTGACAGCAAAAAAACAACAGAAGTTTCAAAAGGGATACGCTATCTTTCATCAGCCGCCGATAAGGACTTTGAGCCTGCGATATACACTCTGGGCAAATATTATAGCTCATTCAATAATACAAAAGCTAAAGAATACCTTAAGCGTTCTGCGTTTGAATACAACGATCCAAATGCACAGTATATTCTTGGAAAAGTGTATCTGTCTGAAAATAAAAACGAAATGGCTGAAAAGTGCTTCCGTCAGTGCGCTTTAAACGGCAACAACAGTGGACAGCTCGCTTATGGTTTAATGCTGCTTCGTGACGGTCAAAAGAAAGCAGCATATCAATGGCTGAGAAAGTCAGCACGCTCAGGCAATGACATTGCTAAAAAGATAATAAGCGGTAAAAAAGCGGATATACCATTTGAGTTCAGACTTGCAGGCTGTATGCAGGCGCAGAGGACACTTCTTCATAAATCATCAAGTATGCTGCGCAACGCCCTTAAATCTGAAGAAGCAAAAACCGCACGTCTTATGAGAGAATTTGAGATCGAGCAGGAAATGGCGAAAGCAAAAGAACAATATCATAGCATATAAAGGGGAACTAATATGGATCTTGAAAAACTTAAGCGCATAAAAAATCTTATCATCGCAAAAATTCTTTTTGTATTTGGCTGGATCTATGATCTTGCTATGCGTATTTTAAATGCGGTGAATAAAACACCTATTGAAAAAGACAAAGACCGCCGAAATGTCAGAATAAAACAATTTGCAATAGCTACATCGATACTATATGTGATCTTTAACAGCATTTTTATTTACATCTTTAAAAGTATGCGCAGGGTAAGCCTTAACGGACGCTCTGGTGAATACACAAGCACTCACTTTATGCCGTGGAACATCATTGTTCCGTCAGGATTTATGATGTTCATTTTTGAAATTATCCTGGCAATGGTAGTAGGCTTGTGTATAACAGTAAAGCTCCATACTCTGTGGCGTATGAAGAATGACAGCAAGGACATCAAGGGTGATAATAAATTCATGGAAGATAATGAGCTTCTTGAACACTTTCAGGCAGTCCCTATGGATAATATAAAGTCAGCGGAACAAGCTGGTATGCTCATTGGTGAGAGCAATGGTATGTACTATGTTGAAACTGGCACATACAACACTATGATAGTAGGCGCTCCTCGTTCAGGTAAAGGCGAATGCTATGTGCTGCCAAGTATGCGGCTTATGGCTAACTCAAAAAATAAGCCCTCGCTTATCATAAACGATATGAAAGGCGAGTTGCTTGAACTGACATATGAAGATTTTGCAAATAACGGATATAAGATAGTCATTCTTAATCTTATCGATACGGACCGATCTGATTGTTGGAATCCTCTACAACTTATCATTGACGAATATCTCGCTGCAAAACGGAGCGGAAGCAACGATCTTTCACAAACCTCTAAGCTTGTCAGCTCGTTTGCCCACTGTCTTACAGACGATGTACAAAGCGAAGCAATATGGACAGACTCTGCAAGGTCACTTTTAAGCGCCCTGATATACTATTTTCTTGATAAAGGCTATGAAAAAGGTGATATGTCAAACGTTAATATGTACAGCATAACAACATTCTTCACTGAATTTGGCGTATATAATACAGTGATCGAGGACGAAAGCGGCAATAAGAAAATGGTCAATGCTCTCGATGAGCTGTTCAATGCGCTGCCTGTGGGCTGTCTTGCAAGAACATCCTATTCAACGTCAAAGTTCTCCCAGGGCGATACACGTTCTTCAATATACACTGTTCTCTCCGCAGACCTTGAGATCTTCATGACGGATATGGGTGTTCAAAAGCTGACATCTAAAAATGAAATAAACTTTGCTGACCTTATCAATGAAGATCAGCCTTGCATAATATATATGCTTGTGCCGTATGAGGAAAAATCACGTTATGTAATAGCTTCAATGTTTGCAGACCAATCCTTTATGTACCTTGCAAAGCAGGCAAGAAAATACCAGGGCGGCAAATTGCCACGAAAAATAGAGTATATCTACGATGAGTTTGGTCAAATGACAAAGCTTCCTGACCTCAGCAGCAAAATGAATGCTTCTCCAGGAGCTAACATTCTGTTCAATCTCTTTCTGCAGGACTATGGTCAGCTCAAAAAGTATGATAAAGAAGAGGACGGCATAAAGGGCGCTTGCAATATTCAGATATACATACTCTCTCTTAACGGAAACACTAACAAGGCGTTTTCTGAAATGATAGGAAACGAGACCGTAAACTATCTTACATTCAGCGGTAGTCTATACGGCTTTATCGATCACCAAGGCGAACACGTTGACCGCAAGGCTCTGCTCGATACCACACAGCTGTCTAAGCTTCCTTTTGGCACTGCCATAGTTAAGAAAATGCGTTGTGAGCCAATACGAACTAATATCACGCCTTATCACCTTATTGAGAATAAGCCGCCAAGAATACCTGTCGAAAATCTGCCTATAAGAAACCATAACATAGACCTTTCTGCTGTGCTTTACCCATATGATGAGCTTTGGGACAGTTTGGGCGTTATAGGCAATCAGTATAGACTTGATAAGCTGAAAAATAATGCAGAAAGTGCCATGAACAAATACTATATGCAGCTTAATGATATTGAGAAAATAAAGGCTGCAGGCGGAGCAGTTTCTGAGCTTATGTATAAAGCTGCATTAGAACTTGAAAAACAGGCAAGTCAGGCGCAGCGTCAGGTCATAGAGTATCAGCAGCATATCCAACAGCTCAAAGAATTTCGTAAGAATGAAACACGAAAAATATTTGCCCAGGCTTATTCAGACAATGGCTTTCAAGAGGAAGATGACGGCTTTGATGAAAGCACAGACGAGCTTTATCTCCCTAATGACTTCCCTGCTCCTCAAAGCGAACTCCCATATGTGGATATATCCGCATTGCTTTATAAGGTCAATGGACTTGCAGGCGATGAGCTTAGCAGCCTGCTTGAAAAGAAAAACTATGCCGCTGCAAGGGGCTACATAAAAAAAATACAGAAACGTCCTGATATACGCAGCAATTTTGTTGCCGATGAATGGGCGGCACTGGAACAATACATTAATAATGAGGAATTGAAAAATGCGAATACCTAACAGCTTTGTTACACGTTTTACACAGGCATCAGACTTGAAGCTTGCCTGTGTATTCTATAGTCTTATCCACAAGAATACAAAAAGAAATCTGCTTGGCTATGAGATCACAGTCAAGCAGACAACTCTTGTGTCACTATGCGGCTTTTCGGTATCCACTGTTAAGCGTGCGGCAAGCTCACTGCTCAAGAGTGGGTTTATCAAGTCCCAGAAGCGCCAAACAAATGCTCCCGGAAAGCTTGGCACATATACATACACTATTGAAGCCGTATCTACAGCTTCTAAATATTTCACCATTGACAAAAAGCTTATGAGCAGATTGAATGGAAATGAATTCAGAGTTTATGCAATGTGCTGTAAGCTGGCTGACAGCTCACACAAGAACTTTTTTCAAAGCTATAATGATCTATCTCAGCTTCTAGGCATGAGCCGTCAGGACGTTCTCAGGACGATAGAAAAGCTTGTAAAAGGCAAATTCATTCGTAAGAAGAAAATCAGAACTCGTGCAGGTGATTTTACAGACAACACATATACTGTCTGTATATATGTTCATCACAGCAGAATAAAAAAAGCCTCCCGCCGCTCGAGCAGGAGGCAGAGCATTCATTGCTTTACAATGAACACACCCATTAAAAACACAAGTTCATTGTATAACAAAAAATCGGGTTTGTCAATAGGTTTTAAGAAAAAAATGCGGCTTTTAGAGATTTTTTTCTTAAAAAGGGGTAGTGGGTAAAATGAACTGTCTATAACTGACCCATTCTTGATTATCTGTCTGAAATCAAATAATTGATTTTGGTTTATATACTTAGTTATTATCAAAGTTATTGATGAGTATTTGTTTTTTATGTGAAATTCGCTTTTTTCTTTCAGACAGATATCAATTCAAGCTGTCAAAATGCCTGTTTTTGTAATATAATTAATTTATTATATCAAAAAAGGGGATCATTATGACTATCGAAGAACTAATTGACGAAAAAACAAAACTTGAAAAACTTGTGATACAGCTTGCAGGAGAAAACCAACAGCTTAAGGACAAGTTGTCGGCTAAAAAAGCTAGTGACACTCCGTTCGCCGATCTGCTTGAAACGTGGCTGCGCAACAAAAAAATGTCTGTAAAAGCCAACACATATGAAGCTTACTGCACCCAGGTCAATCACCACCTTGTGCCGTATTTTCGCAGCAAAGGTACAATGCTTTCTCAGCTCACGCCAGCAGTGCTTGAAGAATATTATTTCACAAAGCTTCAATCTGGCTTATCAGGCTCAACCATCAGGAAACATCATTCTAACATCAAGATGGCGCTGAAATTTGCCGTAAAGAACGGATTGACAGACCAAAATGCCGCACTTCTTGCAGAACTTCCCTCCTGTAACAAGTTCTGTGGTAACTTTCTCAACACAGAGCAATTTGATCTTGTTCTCAGCAAAATAAAACACACTGCAATTTACACACCTGTGTTTATAGCAGGAACAATGGGGCTTAGACGCAGTGAAGTTCTGGGGCTGCGTTGGTCGGATATCAATTTTGAGCAGCGCACTATGTGTATTCAACATACTGTGGTCAAATGCGTCAAAAACCATAAAACTACGCTTATATTTTCTGACGTGCCTAAAACAAGGTCAAGCCGCCGCACACTTCCGCTGCCTGACAGTGTATACAGCTACTTGAAATGGCTCAAACACAAGCAGTGCTTGTCTTATGCAGCTAACAGGAGCAGCTATTCACGGCAATATTTACAATACATATGCGTTGATAGCAAGGGCATTCTTATACAGCCAGATGAACTTTCTGTCCGTTACATCAGACTAATGAACGAAATGCACCTCAGATGCCGCTTTCACGATCTTCGCCACACTTGCGCTTCCCTGCTCGTTCAGCATGGCGTTCCCATGAAAGCCGTATCTGCATGGCTTGGACACAGCAGTTTGGCAGTGACGAGCGATATCTACACTCACTTAACATTTCAAGAGAAGCTTAACGTTGCTAACACTATTGAAGATTACATGAAAGATATGAATGTGTCACCGTGACACATTCATAATTTTTCACATTGTACATAACATAAATAAAAAGACCTCCCAGAGCATAAACGCCCTGAGAAGTCTTAACAATGTTGACAATCAACTCAAATTGTGCTATATTAAACATAGATGAGGCAACGCAACTTACTAAGTTGGTTGTCTGTGATTATTTAAAATAACCGTTTAGTTTGACAGGCTAGCACGGTTATTTTTTTTGCTCTTTTATAATGTTGCCCAAAACCAAAACAAGCAAAATGGTCAGTGCTAAAATTGGTACATCCACTTGGCAATTACCTCCTTTCCTTTAATATCTGAAAGCAGGTCTGCTTTTTATTTCCTCATCCAAGTAATATTATACCACAAAATTTTCTTGCCGTCAAACGCATATACGAACAAAAACCGATTTTTTTATTATTTTCAGAAAAAATGTGATAAATTGACCATTTTTCACTAAATTTCCACTTTGGGCGAAAATTTTATTATATCACACCAAAAAATAAAAGTCAAATTTTTCACTAACAATTCTAAAAATAGTTTTTTTCACTATAAAAAAGACAAAAAACATGTTATCTTTTATCTTTATTTCTATAAATATAAAATAAAAAATATGAGTTT
>OMER01001084.1_pt1 | contig 11875 bp, 12 predicted proteins | sample 1645431 | NCBI WGS metagenome assembly OMER01 (sample SAMEA103958144, study PRJEB25191) | human gut metagenome | reverse complement strand
ATTATTTTAAGAAAATATAGCTCATTTTGTGTCTAAATATTTGACATTGGTCCAATTTAGTTATTTCATACTCTCTTTTAAACCTTGAAATATTTCCATGGTCTCTCATATCGATTTTCGGTTCTGTTGCGAAGTTTTAAAATAAAATACAACCTCTCTGAATTTCAATTATCTTAGGCTGATATTCCCATTAAGATTTTGATTTCAGTAGAGACCGAAAAGCCGAAGAGCGTTCCATTTCTTCGGTTCTTTTTATATATTCCTCATACTATTATTTAATTAACGATTAATGGGGGCGGTATCTCACAACAGGAACTGAGGAACTATATATTCCTTGATTTTTGATAAAAAAATGCCCAGTTCGGTAGAAATGGACAAATGTGGTTTAAGTGTATTTATGATTTGCAGGGCGAAATTATTTTTCGGACGATGCCTATTCATAAATTAAATACAATTCAAAGTTTATATGTAACATGTATTAAGAACGTTGTAGGGCCAGATATACCCGTTCAAAAATTTTTTTATTAAATTCAATTAAATAATTAAAAGCCACTCTCTCATTTGAGGGAATTTGAGGAATTACTTTGCTATTATAATCTAATTCTAATCTTTCAAGTAGTTCCTGGGAAGGGTTAATAAATTGTTTAATTAGATCGATCGGTACTTGTTTAATATCAAACATTTTTTTTATTATAACTATATTTTCCGGGGAATCAATATTTATAAAATATTCTGGCTTGCTAGTAAGCGTTGTGTAAATATCATAAAGGTCCCTAGATCTTGTTTTGGGGGATGACACCCTATAATCTGGTAGTTGTTGGCATGTAGCTCGTATTTTTTCATCAACAATCATCATGGGTGAGTATATAAAGATATCGATACCATCATAGTTATATTGTAGTCTATCATCTGTTATCTCATCAAAACTTAAATCTATACATATTTTTTTTTGACTATTTTCAATGGACTCTGCGTAAGCCCCAGGGTTCTTTTTTTGAGTATCATTAAGTTGTTGAAATACTTCTTCTGAGATAATGGTAAAAGTTACAGAATACCCTCCCCAAAAAGGAGGAGTGTGCTCACCTCGCTTAGAAGGGCGGTGCTCAAACTTGAAATTTATTATTTTGTATCCTAAATTTGAAAAAGAAGTAGAAATAGCTTCAAAAAAAATAGGACCATGTATTTTTTTATCTAATCTTTTAGATTCAGCTATAGAAAAATCTAAGTCTTGAGATTGTCTTTTGGTAATCCCTAAAAGCTTTAAAGCGTTACCACCTTTTAATGTAAGTAAACTAGATAAGTCAGAATTAGAAAAAATAGCCGTTAAACAGGTCATGCGAATTTCGTCAGGTGTGATCATTTTTTGTCTCCGTAAGAAGTATATATATCCATTCTATCATAAATTGCAGAGTAAAAATGGTAAATAAAGAGGTATTGTTAATTATAGCTATAGTATATATACTATAGCTATCTATTTAAGATTCTTTTTGCTATAATTTAGATAGAAGGAATAGCTATAGTATATATACTATAGCTATAACTATAACCTTTAGTAACACTTTTATAAGTTTGGAGGTTTTTATGGATAAAGACCCATATCATATTAAAGAGAATAAACAATTACTGCAAGAGCTAGGTGAAACTTTCGGAAATGTGTTAAATCGTACTTCTATGATAAATTTCATAAAGAAGGCTAAGCTTCAGTCTAATATTTCGAAAAATGTGAGCTTTGGTATTATGGTCAGGTATTTAACAGACTATTTAGACCTATTTGATGAAATTCGAGTTTATCCAGAGGGAAAAGAACCAATTTCGAGATATGTAGCAAAATATTGTGTAGTTTCTCCGTATGAAATTGCTCTTTCATTATTATCGAATTCTTTTTTATCACATTATAGCGCTTTATATGTGAACGATTTAACAATAAATGAACCTAAAGACATATATATAAATAGAGAACAAACGGCGAAACCTAAAAACGATTCTAATTCAAAGTTGACTCAAGGGAAAATTGACTATGCTTTTTCGAAGCCTATGAGAAGAACAAATAGTGTATACCTTTTTAGATACAAAGGGATAATGTATAATGTTTTTGTTTTGAATTCCAAAAACACAAAAAATACTGGTATTATTAAAAAAAAACCAGTAGGTTTCTCTAAATCTATTAAAGTAACTAATTTAGAAAGAACATTGATAGATACCGTTGTACGTCCACAGTATAGTGGGGGATTTTTAGAAATACAAGATGCATATAAGACGGCTTGTTTTGAGATAAATGCAAAACGTATTGCTACGTATATTAAAAAGTTTGATTATATCTATCCCTATGAAAAATCTATACTTTTCTACCTTAAACATACTGAAAATACGACATTATTTACTGATTTGAAAAATTTATGGAGGGATAAAATTGAAGATAGTCTAAATTTCTATTTAGACTATCAAATGATAAATATCTCACTTGATAATGAATTAAATATTTATCATCCAAAAGATTTCAATTGATAAGTAATCTAAATGATGGTATATATAATTAAGAAATTTAAAATATTAAAGGAAAATGATGTATGCAAAATTACCAGATCAGTCCCAACCCTTTTCACTAAACAAAAGAAGGATAACAGGGTTAATGAAAAAAGATTATAACAAAGTTTAGTAATCTTAAAAAAAGTATTAAAATTAATCCTTCAGGAAAACTATCCTTTTTTGTTAAGTTAATTGAGATAATAAAAAGGGGCTAAATTTAGCCTCTTTTATTATGAAAATTGTAATGCTTCACGAGTCAAGTCATCTAGTGCATTAAAAACTGAAGGATGATGAGAGAGATATTCTTTTACTCCGAAAATTCCACGTCCTAATTTTTGGCCATTAAATGAATACCATTCACCTAGCTTCTTTACTACTCCAAGTTGAATGGCAGTCGTAACGACATCGATTTCTTGAGAAAATCCGTCTCCAAAAATATTAATAACAGTTGGCTTTTTATAGGGCGATGAAACCTTATTTTTGACTGTATGAAGTGTTGTCTTTTTACCAATGGTATCTATTCCATCTTTAATTTTTTCTCCAGATTTTACTTCTATACGAACCGAAGAATAAAATTTTAAAGCTGAACCACCTGGGGTGGTTTCTTTATTTAAGAACAAGCCACTCATGGTAGAGCGTATTTGATTGATGAAGATGATTACTGTCTTTGTTTGGTTAACCTTTCCAACTAACTGGGAAAGTTGCTCAGACATCATTTTAGCTTGCTGACCAGGCATTTTAACACCATCTATCTCAGATGCAGGAGTGAGTGCTGCAACTGAATCCACTACAATTAAGTCAAAAGCTCCTGTTCTAACAAATTCATTAATCATATAGAAAGCCTCCTCTCCTGTATCAGGTTGGGCAAATATAAGACTATCTGATTTGACACCTATGTTTTCAGCATATTCTATATCAAGTGAGTTTTCAGCATCAATATAAGCTACATAACCCCCATTTTTTTGTGTTTCAGCTACTGCTTGGAGCGCTACAGTTGTTTTTCCAGAGGATTCTGCTCCAAATAGCTCAATGAGTCGTCCTTTAGGATAACCACCGATACCAATTGCGCAATCTAATGACAGAATACCTGAAGGTAGTGCCTGAACATGTTGTGAAGCTTTCCCTTCCTCATTCAAAATGGTATTAGAGCCAAACTTTTTTTCAATCGATTGTGTTGCTTTGGTAATAGCTAATTTCTTTTCTTCTGGATCATCTAATTTTCTTACTTTATAAGAATTATATTGAGGTTGTTCCATGATTTCTCCTTTCATTATTGTTTGAGGTAGGAATCAAAATATTGTTTATCAGTTAATTTCACGATGGAGCTAAATTCCAGTTCTAAATAATGTCCATCTATTTTTTTTAGGATTATTCCTGTTTTATCTTTCCAATCTACAATTATTCCATCTACATTTTTTAAATTCTTACCTACCTGGTACTCTATATTAATTTCAAGCTGAAGGCTCTTTGCGAAAGAAATCATGGTAAGAATCTCATCTTGTTCCAAAGAAAAATCTGGCTCTTCAAAGGTAAATTCTTTATGATAATCACGATGAGCTGAAGCAAGTTCGGCAGTCGCAAAAGGATTCCATTTCATTTTCCCTCTATCTTCATACGTTCTTATTGATTCATATTTACTATAAGACCTGTCAACACGACTCAATTCAAGCCCTCCAATCCACCTGCAGAGTGTCCTCCTACCATTTTGCTTCTTGCAACTGCACGTGACCCTTTCTTAAGAACAGTTGCTTTTTGAACAGAAACAAAGTGATATTTTTGACGAATCGAGTCAAGTGCTTCTTGAACAGCTTCGTCCTTTTTTTGTTTAATTGTTTCTTCGTTTTCTTCATCAGAATCAAAGAGTGAAATAAGTTGATAAGGTTCATCTATGAGATTATTGGCACTAACCCCAATCCGTCTAACTGCGCCTTCATCATATTTTTCATTCAATAGTCTGGTAGCAATTTCTTGTAAATCTTTAGTAGAGCTAGTTGGTTCAATCTTTCTAGAAACTGAGAGTGACTTTTTATAATCAGCCATTGAAAATCCCACAAAGAGCGAAAAATTTGTCGCTTTTTTCTTTGATTTTCGTAGTCTCACAGCAACTTGTTCAGCCATTTCATTTACTATCAATCCTATTTCCGATTTTCGAGTATAGTCTCTAGGTAGGGTTTGACTATTTGAGAAACTGACAGATTTCCTTTTGTACTTGTCAGTTAAACGTGTTTCATCAATTCCGTTGGCATGGAAAAATTGTTGAAGCCCAATCACTCCTAACTCACGCTTTAACATATCAGGGTCAGCATGAGCAAGCTCTTTTATTGAATGAATCCCTAACTTATTTAAACGTGCTTCAGTTCTTACATTAATACCCCAAAAGTCTGTCATATCAGATATTGACCACACTTTAGAGGGAACATCTTCATAGCGAATCAAGGCTCTCATGTTGGTATTATGTTTAGCATAATTATCCATTGCAAGTTTTGCGAGAAGTGGATTGTCTCCCATTCCAATTGTCACATATAAGCCAGTTTTATAATAAATTTTACGCTGCAGCATTTGAGCTAATTTATCCATTTGTTCGTATTTATCAGTAACTTTAGGAAAGAAGAAGTCCAAAGATTCGGTAACATCTAAACAGGATTCATCTATCGAGTAAGCATGGATTTCATCTATAGAGGTAATTTCTCTCAAAATATTGATTACTTCTAAATTCTTTTGGATATATAGCAGCATTTGAGGAGGAACAATATAAGTTTGTCTTGCCCAACGTTCAACTTCAGCAATATATTTTGGATCAGGTTCAACCGTTTGTCCAAAAATATCTGTATGCTTTTTGTGCCACAGATGGTAGTTAAATTTACGGTTATGTACCAGGAACGGAAGTTCTTTGGAATGACTGACATTAGACATTCCAAATACTTTCTTGAAAGTTGGACTAGCAGCAAGTATCAAGCCATTTGAATTATCAGCCCTACTCATTACACAAAGAGAAGTAGTGAGAGGATTTAAGCCACGTTCAATACATTCAATTGAAGCGTAATTAGACTTAACATCTTCAAAAAAGATAGCTCGATGAGGTTCAAGTGAGTAGTCAAAATATCTATTTAGTATTTGTATCCCCATTTGCACCTCCAGTAGTATATCAAACACAAAATATCTGTTTAAGTGATATTATACTCTAAAAATAGGTATAATTCAACACAAAATATCAGAAAAAGTAGTAAATTGGTTTTGATAAACTGAATTTTTCAAAAAAAAAGAGCTTATTTTCTGCCCTTTCCTCTTTTTTTATCATATTTTATTCTTTCAGATCTCAAGAAAGTTAGACTGATTTCACTACATTTATGCACATGAGTATCATTAATCTTCAAACTTTTTGGAATAAATACATTGTCATGATTTTTCATTGGAGCTAGTTCTATCGTGTATTCTTTATTATTAGTTGATCTAAGAATTACAAAATATACATTATCTCGTTTAAATCTTCGACCAAAATTTGAATTTATAATGTATAAAGGTGTTAACACTCTACAGTTTTGAACATGTAGTAGCTGATAGAGAAGAAGCACCCCTACTAACTTGTCTTTATTTTCAGCAAACCATTGTTCATCACTACTTTTTAAGTACTCTAAATTCCAGTCACGTTTTAAATTATTAATTATTTCTCTTGCTTGATAGGTAGAAAGATTAAGATGGTGATCTTTTGACAAACCGAGTAAATGAGGGATATGCAGGTTTTTAAATTCAATAATTATTTCTGGGAATTCAGATTTATCGCTACTGTAAAAGTAACGAAATTGAGAAACATGCTTCTCAGTAACGTTTACCAGGTCTGATATATTAATTTGAGAGGGGAGAATATTCCCATCGAAATTTTTAAGAAACTCTAAATCGTACTCCATAATTCTTTTCTCCTAACAAAAAAAAGAGGGGCTATCCCTCTTTTCCACGTATTGAGTTTCACCTCACGCTAGATATGCCCTATCTTACCTCAAGGGACGGTAGTTCTGCTATTATTTAACTCTAAACAAGAGCCCACAGACGGGTACAAATTATATCCACTAATTCGTATTAATTGCTTTTCTTTAATATAAGAAAGAAAATATTTTGTGTGTTTCCAGTAGGCTTGATAGGTGCTGCAAGAAAAAATCTTTTCCCTATCCGTTTCCGTGTCCTTTGCTTCCCTTTTGCTTTCGCCAAAGGCTTGCATACCAGTCAGGCGGTCATACGCCTGCTGGTGCAGGGTTTTGGAATACTCCTTGTTCCTTCTTCCCAAGAAAACCGCCTCCCTCATATTTGATTTTCGTTGAAGCTGAGCCGCCTCCTGCCCGCCCATCGGGACACGACAGTCGGCAAATACACTTTTTATAGTCTTATGTGTGACTGTTGGGATTGCTCCCCAAACACTTTTTTACTGCTTATGTGTGCAGCTCCCTTTATTCCCATTCTACGAGCAGTGGAAGATCTGTCGGGTTCTTTTTAGAGGAACCAGCTCTCCGGCACTTTGTCAGTATGTCCGGCTACATTCACGATACGTTTTCCTTACAACACACTTTCACAAGGATTACTCGTGTGAAGGTCAATGATGTGCTTTCCCACGATTTCGCAAAGGCTACTGGGGCAAGTCCGCACATCATACAGGGGTATCAAGCCTGTTTTGACTTCTCAAAATATGAGATTTAGGAATATTTTTATTTTACCACAAAGCACCGAATAAGTCAATAACATATACCGATTATCTTACTTATAACGGTTTACCCGTTCATTCTATAAACGGGTAAACCGTTACCGCGCCCGCACAAAAACACGGACTTTCATCCGCGCCCACCGGATAAAAGTCCGTGTTTTTATCTTTCCAGCAAGTCCTCCATCGCGCAGCCAAGCACTCTGGAAATCTTATACAAGCTCTCCGCGCTTGCCTTGTTGATGTCCTTTTGCCGCTGTTCGTACAGCTGGATGGAGCGCAGGCCGACGCCGGATTTTTTCGCCAGCTCGGCTTGCGAACAGCCGTAGGCCGTGCGGATGCGCTTCAGGTTTGTTTCCGCAAAGTGCTCCCGGATGCGGGCATCCGCAATCTCGGCAAATTTGCTGACGTCCGCTTCGTGCAGGGTATAATATATTTTTTCCAGTTCCACAAAGGAAAGCACCTCGAAAATCTCGCTGTACTTTCGCCCGGAGTACCACTGATAATACGCAACCGCCCACCCAATCCAATATTCGCCGGAACGCTCATACTGTTCCGGCTGTTCCGGCTGTTCTGTCATCCCGGTCGTCTCCGCAAGGATCTGCGCAGCCAGTTCAATGCCGCTCTTCCCTGCCAGATACGCGGGTTCTCCGTTTTCCATATGCTTGCTTACCGAACTTACGGTGAACAGCTTTATAAAATTCTCTCCCGATACGCCGCAGACACGAATCGCATAGTCGAACGCATCCCCCAAAGCCGCCTGCGCATTACTCAGATAGATTTCTTGGTATGCGTTGGTCATCGCTGCGGATGCCTCCTCTCATAATGTCCTGCATATAGATGCCGTCTGCCTCATCGTCCAGCATTTTCAGATAGGTTTGGTTTGCTTCATCGTTTCTTGCTTTGCGCTGCACATAGTATTTGTCTTTTTCTGCGATGGAAAAGCCCTCAAATTTCAGATTGGAAAAGGCAAACTGCGACTTGATCACCACCTGCTCCCCCAATTTGCCAAGCCGCATCGCCTGCGAGAGCTGCTCTACCGAGATGGCATTGTTCAGAAAAGATTCCGCATAATCGAAATAGGAATCATCGGCGCGGTAGCCTGTAATCAAATCATAGGCATTTACGTTCACGCTGAAATTGTCGATCAGATATTGCTTGGCCCGCCTTGCCACCGGCGTTTTTATGGAAAATAGACGATGCTCGACCAGCACGGCGATCCAATTGAGAATGGTATAGTCCGGGCTGTTCAAATGTAAAACCCGCAGATATTCCGTATCCAGAGTATAGCGGTTTGCAAAACCGTCCCGCAAAGAGGAAACGGCCCACTCCTTTGCCAGTGCCTCGCTTTCCGTGCAGTAAAAGCCAAGCCCGAAATCATTATGCTTTTTCCCCTCGCCAAACACGGGATGCTCGATGACTTTTTCCGAGCCGTGAAACAGGGCAATTTTCTTTTCCATATTGCCGCCCTCCTTTTTATAAGTATATCACCACAGTGATACAAAAGCAAGGCATATAAATAACGGAGATATTATGACATGATGTCATAATATCTCCCCCAAACCATCGACACAACGTACTATCGTTTATCCCATCAGCACCCCGAAATCCGGGGTATAGGTCAACTCCTGCGCCAGCTCCGGCTCGCGCAGGAACATCATCATATAGATGGGGTAATAGGTGATCTTCTCCTTCACACTCACGTTCCCGCCGTGGAAAACAAACGCAGCCGGGATGTGGTAGTCCGGGTTTGCTATCACGCCGGACAGCGCATTATGGCGGGTGTAGTCTTTCCCGCTCTTGATTTCAAGTGGCAGCACATTGCCCTCGTGCTCGATGACGAAGTCCAGTTCTCCCTGCTTTTTGCTGTTGAAGTAGTACAGCGCATAGCCGTGGGCGGCCAGCTCCTGGGCGGCGGCGTTCTCAAACACTGCGCCGAAGTTGATGTTCTTTTCGCCGTTCAGCAGCGCCAGCTGGATGCCGTTGGCGTAGGTGGCCGCCAACAGCCCCACATCGCAGAGGAACAGCTTGAACAGGTTGCTTTGTCTGTTCAGCCGCAGCGGCAGCGTCGGTTCTTCCACGTTGTAGGTCGGCAGCGCAACGCCGGCGTTGGCCAGCCACAGAAAACTATTGTGGTAGCGGCTTAACTTAAAGTCCTGATGCAGGTCCTTTAAAATAAACCGCTTGTTCTTGGCGTTCAGCTCGCTGGGGATCAAATCAAATATATCTTCGAGATACAGTTTTTCCTTCGGGTCATAGCGGGCAATATCTTTTTTGTACAGCGTCAGAATGGACTGCTGCACCTGGGCGACTTCATACAGATTATGCGTTTGCAGGTAGCAAGCCACAGCCGCCGGCATACCACCCACGATCAAGTACAGGCGGAAAAGCTCCATCATCTTCTGATGCACCAGCGGGTCAACTTCCTGCTTTTTGTCATAGCAGCTGCGCAGATGGTCAAAAATGCGATCCGACACGCCGTTGGCGCGGGCAAATTCCTCTACATCCATCGGGAACATTTCCAGTACGTCAAGATAGCCGACCGGTGCGCTGCGAATGTCTTTAAGCTCCACACCCAGCAGCGACCCGCTTAAAATATAGCGGTAGTTGCCTTCCTCCACCAAAAACTTGATGGCGGTCACGATTTCCTTGCACTCCTGCACTTCATCCAAAAAGATAAGCGTCTTGCCGGGGACCAGCTTTTCCCCCACCAGCGCAGAGAGCCGCAGCAGGAAATCGCTGCTGTCGGTGGCTGTTTCAAACAGCTGCCGCGCGGCTGTGTTTTCCAAAAAATTCAGTTCCACAAAATTCGGGAAGGCTTCCTGTCCCAGCTGGCGGATCAGGGTCGTTTTGCCGACCTGCCGCGCCCCTGTAACAAGCAGCGCCTTGCGCGTATTGCTCTGCAAAAAAAACTGTATCTTTTTCGCAGCGGTTCGTTGTAACGTACTATTGCTGCTGTTTTCCATGCCGGATGCCCCCCTAGAAAAATCGTTTTGTCCGTTTTTGCAAATGTATTATACTTCATTTTGTCCGTTTACGCAACATATTTGTCTGCTGTTTTGTCCTGTTTTTCGTTTATAGTTACAGCAAATGGGGAGATATTATGACATGATGTCATAATATCTCCCCCGCGTTTTATAATTTAATATGCTGCACCGTATTTTCCGCTTTCCAGCTCCAGCAAAAACTTATACAGCGGCACGGCTTCGATGGTAACGCCGTCCTCCTGGATGGTTTCCTCTTCCTCGTATGTCACGATGACGAGCCGCGCGGCCTCCTGCGAATTCTGCGCCAGCTTTTTCAGATTGCCGACTTCGCGTTCGCGGGCATCCCCGGCAATGGAATAGGCTGCCTGTACGGCCAGACCGATGGAGGGCACATAGAAATCAATGTCGATTCCCGTCTTTGCGGATTTCAGATAATACACATCGTCCGGATAGGCGCGTGTAAGCGCTACAGCCGTCATATTTTCCAGCTGCACCGACTCTTTCCGGTCCAGAAACAGGCTTACAATGCCGTTGTCGGAGAAATAAAATTTCGGGTAGCTCTCCTTTTCGACAAGGTTTGCGTAGTAGTTCTGCAGATGGAACAGCAGATAGGCATCCTCCGCATAGCGGATGTAGTCGGCAATCGTCTCCTTGGCCAGCGATACATTGACGGCGCGCAGGGTCTTTTGCAGCTTGGAATAGGAAATCTCACTGCGGACGGACTCCGCTATTTTTTTTATCAAGATTTTTACCGCATAGTCGTTGCGGATGCTGTTCCGCGTGATGATATCTCCCAGCAGCACTTTTTGGTAAACGCCGGAAATATACTCCCGCTTGGCCTTGTACAGCAGCGATTCCGGCAGGCCGCCGTATTGCAGATACTGCGGATCTTCCCGTTTGTTTTGGTGCCCAGCAGTGCCGGTTCATCGTGGGGAACCTCGCAGGCGGTCAGGTACTCGCCGAAGGCGTAGGGCGTAATATGCTTGGCAAAAAAGCGTCCGCCCAGCGTGGTTTCTATTTCTCGGCTCAGCATTTTGGCGTTGCTGCCCGTGATGTAGATATGCTCCTTCGCATCGGCCATGCGGCGGGCAAACTTCTCCCAGCCGTCAATGTTCTGCACCTCATCCAGAAAGAAATAGCCTTTTTTGTCGCTCATCTCGCTCTGCACCGACAGCAGGTCGTTGAAGTCTGCAACGGTGAACTCGGAAAGGCGCTCGTCCTCAAAGTTGATGTAGATGATTTGCTCCCAGTCCACACCGGACGCCACCAGATCCAGCACGATTTTATACAGCAGCGTGGATTTTCCCGCGCGGCGCAGACCTACCAGCACATAATTGCCGTTTTCCTCAAATTCGTAGTCGCGCGGCACGATTTGGAAATTGCGGATAAATTCGTGTTGGTCGTAGATGACGGATTTTAAAAGGGCATGATTCATGGTTACCACTCCTGCCTTATTTTTGTCAAGTATAGTATAGCACGCATTATATTTTTTGTCGAGTATACTCGACTGAATTACATTACCTTTGTCAAATATATTCTGCAATATAATTTTCTTTTTTAAAATAAAACGTCTTGCAATTCTATTTCCTTATGGTATAATAAAGTTAAATCATTAAAGTTATAACCTTATGGATAACACCTTTTCTCGGATTAGGAGGTTTTTATGGTAAAACTC
>OMER01001079.1_pt1 | contig 11937 bp, 17 predicted proteins | sample 1645431 | NCBI WGS metagenome assembly OMER01 (sample SAMEA103958144, study PRJEB25191) | human gut metagenome | reverse complement strand
TCCTCATAACGGACTGAAAAAGAAAAAATTTAATGTGTAAAAGGAGCGGTATTCTAAAAAGAATGCCGCTCCTTTTTGCATACCACCGCACCCCTTGTACCCCTTGTCATTGCGAGACCAGTGCGCACACTGGCTGTGGCAATCCGTACCCCTGCACTCCCTGCAACCTCCCATTGCACCCCGCCCCAAAATATGATAAAATAAGCTTCATACACCAATACTCAGGGGAGGGACCGCCGCCCATGCGTAACCGCATCTACATCGAGATTACCAACCGCTGCAACCTCTCCTGTGACTTCTGCCACGGCACCCGTCGCCCTCCGCGCACCATGACCCCGGCGGAGTTTGAGACCCTGGCCCTAAAGCTCCGGGGCGAAACCGACTATCTCTATCTCCATGTTTTGGGCGAGCCGCTGCTGCATCCGCAGCTGCCGGAGCTGCTTGCCATCTCTCATCGCCTGGGCTTTCGCACCTGCCTGGTCACCAACGGCACTCTGCTGCCCCGGCAAAAGGATGCCCTTCTCGCCGCCCCGGGCCTTCACAAGCTCAGCGTCTCCCTCCACAGCTTCGAGGGCAGCGCACAAAGCGGCGATATGTCCGCTTACCTCCGCGGTGTGTGGGACGCTGTCCTGCCCCTATCTCAAAAGGGTATCCTCTGCGCCCTGCGCCTGTGGAACGAAGGCGCCGCCCAGCGCTGCAACGCCGAGATTATAAACTTTCTATCCAACCAAATCGGCCAAAATGCGGAAGCCCTGCCCCAAGACGCCCGTGGAAACCACACCCTGTCCCCGAATCTTTTCCTGGAGCGGGCGGAGCGCTTTGCCTGGCCGGATCTGAGCGCCCCGGAGACCGGAGCCAACTTCTGCCACGGCCTCACGCGGCAGCTTGCGGTGCTGTGCGACGGCACCGTTACCCCCTGCTGCCTGGATAGCGAGGGCACCATCGCCCTAGGAAATCTCTTTACCCAAACCCTGCCGGAGATCCTCCGAAGCCCTCGAGCTGCCGCCATGGCCGCAGGCTTTGCCGCCCGCCGGCCCTCCGAGGACCTGTGCCGCCACTGCGGCTATGCTCGCCGTTTTCTGAAATAAGCTATGGAACAAAATATTGAAAAAATGCAAGCCATCGTCAGCCCCCTTCTGACCTGGTACGACGAAAACCGACGCATCCTCCCCTGGCGGGAGGAGGTGTCTGCCTACCGCACCTGGGTGTCGGAGATCATGCTCCAGCAGACCCGGGTGGCCGCCGTGCTGCCCTACTTTCAGCGCTTCATGGCCCGCTACCCCACGGTGCAGGACCTGGCCCGGGGCGATGAGGAGGAGCTGCTGAAGCTCTGGGAGGGCCTGGGCTATTACAGCCGCGCCCGCAATCTGCAAAAGGCCGCACGGATAGTGGCAGAGGACTACGCCGGTGTGTTTCCGGCAGACTATAAAGAGCTCATCGCCCTCCCGGGCATCGGGGACTATACCGCCGGAGCCATTCTCTCCATCGCCTTCGGACGCCCCGTTCCGGCGGTGGACGGCAATGTTCTGCGCATTGCCAGCCGCATAACCGGCTGGGACCGGGATGTGCAGTCTACCAAAAAGGAGATCACCCGCTGGATGACCGAGGTGGTTCCTTCGGATCGCCCCGGCGCCTTCAATCAGGCCCTTATGGACCTGGGCTCAGCCCTGTGCCTGCCTGCCGCCCCCCGCTGTCCTGACTGCCCTCTCCGGGGCCTCTGCACCGCCGAAAGGGAGGGAAGTCAGGCCCGTATTCCGGTCCGCGCCCCTAAAAAGGACAAGCGTCCGGAGGAAAAAACCGTGTTTCTTCTGCGCCGCCCGGACGGCGCCGTGGCCCTGGGTCAGCGCCCCAAGACCGGCCTCCTGGCGGAGCTTTGGGAGTATCCCAATGTGCCGGGCCTGCTCACCGAGACCCAGGCGGCCCGGCAGCTGGCCGCCTGGGGGCTTACGCCCCTGCATTGGGAGGAGTCCTGGCAGGCCGTCCACATATTTACCCATGTCCGCTGGCAGATGCAGGGCTATGCCGTCCTGGTTTCCGGCGAGGGGGACCTGTCGTGGTATTCGGAGGAGCAGCGCCGGCAAAAGGCCATCCCCTCCGCCTTTGAAAAAGCCAATCGCATCCTGCAAAAATGGGAAGGAGAATAAAGTAAATGGCACAGCTTTACTTCAAATTCGGAGCCATGGGCTCCAGCAAATCCGCCAACGCCCTCATGGCCCGGTTTAACTATGAGGAGCGCGGTCAGGACACCCTCTTGGTGAAGCCCCAGCTGGACACCCGGGACGGGGACCACATGGTCCGCTCCCGCATCGGCCTGGAGCATCCCTGTATCTACTTCCACGAGATGCAGCAGATGGCAGACTCCGACCTGCAGAAATTCGCCTGCATCATTGTGGACGAGGCCCAGTTCCTCACCAAGGAGGAGGTCTACTACCTGGTCCACTTAGTGGACGACTGCAATATCCCCGTTATCTGCTACGGGCTGAAGGCCGACTTTAAGGGGGAGCTTTTCCCCGGCAGCTACCAGCTCCTGGTCCTGGCGGATAAGCTGGAGGAGGTAAAAACCATCTGCTGGTGTGGCAAAAAAGCCGCCTTTAACGCCCGATTTGACGAGCGCGGCCATGTGGTCAAGGAGGGAGCCCAGGTGGTGCTGGGAGCCAATGATAAGTATATCGGCCTTTGCCGCCGCCACTGGATGGCCGGGGACCTGGGCCCGGACTTCAAGCCCTTAAAGGGATGATCTGTACGCTTTGCCCCCGTCGCTGCGGGGCTGAAAGAACGGAAAGGGAGGGCCGCGGCTTCTGCCGGATGCCCGCCACGGCGGTGGTGGCCCGGCTCTGCGGCTCCCGGGGCGCGGGAACCGTGTTCTTCTCCGGCTGCAACCTGGGCTGCTCCTACTGCCAAAACGCCCCCATTTCCCGGGATAACTTCGGCAGACCCGTGTCCGCTTCCCGGCTGCGGGAGATTTTTGAGGAGCTTATCGCCCGGGGCGCCGCCACCATTGACCTGGTGACGCCCACTCACTTTGTGCCGTTTATTTTGCCCGCCCTGGACCCGCCTTTGCCGGTGCCGGTGGTATATAACTGCGGCGGCTACGAGAGTGTGGAGACCCTGAAGCTATTAGACAGGAAAGTGCAGGTATATCTGCCGGACCTGAAATACGCCGATGCAGACCTGGCACGGGAGCTCTCCTGCGCCCCGGACTATTTTTCCGTGGCCACCGCTGCCATCCGGGAGATGTTCCGCCAGGTGGGGCCCTGGGAAATACGGGAGGGCCTCCTGGTCCGGGGAGTGCTGATCCGGCACCTGGTGCTGCCGGGACAATTGGAGAACACCCGCCGGGTCATCGACTGGGTGGCGGAGACCTTCCGCCCCGGGGAGGTGCTGTTTTCCCTGATGAGCCAGTATACCCCCCAGCCCGGGGCCGCAGGCCCCCTGGCCCGGCACGTCACCCGGGCGGAGTATCGGGCGGCGGTGCGGTATATGGAAAACTGCGGCATCCGGGACGGCTTCACCCAGGAGCGCACCTCCGCCCGGGAGGAATACACCCCGGCCTTTGACCTGACCGGCGTGTAACCGCCCTGCGATTGCCGAAGAATAAATTATTTTTCGAATCCGGAAAAAAAGTACTTGCTTTTTCCGCAAGCAGACATTATAATGGACATTACTAAATAGGGTAATGGAGGGTTATGTTACCATGAAAAAGATTCTTGCTGTTCTGACGGTTATTGTGATGCTGGGCTGCATGCTCTCCGTCACTGCCTTTGCCGACGGCGGCTACGTCCCCAGCCCCAAGCACGACGATGAGCCCGGCACCACCCCCACCTCCCCCCAGACCGGCTACGACCTGGGCATCGGCAGCGTGGTGATGGCCATTGCCGTCAGCGGCGGTGTGGCTTACGTCTGCACCAAAAAGGCCCGCACCCGGGCATAACGAAGTCCATCCAATAACGAGGAGCCCCATAAATGCTGAGCCGTTTATGGGGCCTTTTTCCCGTTCTGAACAAAGGAGAAATGTCCTATGAAGCGTCCTGTGCGCATCCTGCTGACGATGGTGGCCGTTATTGCGGTGATCGTGTGTATTTTCTGCATCCTGTTTATCGTCCAGTATGTCCGGGGTAAGTCTGTCAGCGATAAGCTGGGCAGCGGCGTCCGCTCCGGCCAGGTGGTGGAGCCCCTGGACCCCCAGGACGACGGCAAATATATGGCCATCAATGTGGACTTTGACAGCCTCCACGACGTCAATCCGGAAATCTACGCCTGGATCGAGGTGCCCGGCACCAACATCAACTACGCCGTGGTCCAGAGCGCAGCAGACGACCTGTTTTACGACGATCATGGGGTGGATCGGTCCTATTACTCCGGCGGCAGCATTTTTTCCCAGCGGTACAACACCACCACCTTCCAGGACCCGGTGACGGTGCTGTATGGCCACAACCGCCAGTCCCAGACCATGTTTGCCCAGGTGAACAACTTTGCCGATGCGGCGTTTTTCGCCAAAAACCAGAAGATCTTCGTTTACACCCCGGACAAGGTGTATGAATACACCATCTTCGCCGCCTATCCCCACTCCAGCGAGCATCTGCTGCTGTGCCACGACTTCACGGACCCCCAGCAGTTCGCCGACTACTTCGCCTCCCTGGGGGAGGCCATCAACGCCAACTACCGCCGGGAGCTGTTTCCCCAGGCCGGGGACAAGGTGCTGACCCTGTCCACCTGCTACCGGCAGAATCGTATGCAGCGCTTCCTGGTCCAGGGCGTGCTGACGGAGACCTATGATGTTATCAAATGAGGAGACCCCTATGGAACAGGAAAAACAGGAAGCCCCGGTGCAGCAGAAGAAAAAGCGCCTGTCCACGCCGCTGCTGATTTTCATCATCCTCATGGCGGTGACGGCGGTGCTGTGCGCCGTTGTGGCGGGCATCTGGCTCCACGGCGCAGCAGTTTGCGGAACGGAGGCTCGGCCCCCACCGTCACCCCCGGCGGCACGGAGCAGCTGGACAGCTACACCGTCCTGCACGACGGAAAATATTACCGTTATAAGGAGCACATGGTGAACCTGCTGCTGATCGGGGTGGACTCGGACAACAAGCCCGCCGCCCCCCTGCCTTACGGCAGCGACAACCAGGCGGACGTGATCCTGGTGGCGGCTCTGGACACCGACGCCAACAAAATGACCCTGATCTCCGTGTCCCGGGACACCATGTGCGACATCGGCGTGCCGGATGACACCGGCGAAATTTCCGGCGTGGCCCACACCCAGCTGGCCCTGTCCTTCTCCAACGGCGACGGCCTGTATGAGAGCTGCCGCCTGTGCCGGGAGGCGGTGTCCCAGCTGTTTTACGGCCTGCAGTTCGACGGCTGCGCCGCCTTTTACATGGGCGGCATCGGGCGGCTCAACGACGCCGTGGGCGGCGTCACCGTCAACGTGCTGGACGACTATCCCTTCACCGATGTTCCCAACGGGTGGAACATGTACCCGGGCCAGGATGTGACCCTTACCGGGCGGCAGGCGCGGCTGTATATCCAGGCCCGCCGGGGCGACGCCACCGGCAACGAGGACCGCATGCAGCGCCAGAAGCAGTATATGCTGGCCCTGATCAGCCAGGCCAAGGACCGGGTGGCGGCCAGCCCCGCCAGCGTCGTTCCTCTGTATAACGCCGTCAGCGACTATGTGCTGACGGACCTGGACCTGGGCAAGCTGACGTATCTGGCCACCCAGGCCGCCGGGATGAGCTTCTCCGGCGACATGCTGCGGGTCACCGGCCAGGCCGCCCTGGGCGACGGCAACCGGGTGGAGCTGACGGTGGACCAGGAGGCCCTGTACGACCTGATCCTGGACGTGTTTTACGACGAAATCCCCGCCCCGGCCCAGACCGGCGAATGACCAACAACCCCTGCGGCGCAGCCGCAGGGGTTTCGCGCGCTATTGGGCGGTCTCCGCCGGGAACTGGCGGCCGGTGTGGTCGATGGTGTAGTTCTCCCAATAGATCAGCTGGCCGATGGGCACCACGGTATAGCCCTCCCGGATCATGTGCTCCAGCACCGAGGGCAGGGCCTCCGGCGTGTGCAGGGCGGCGTTGTGGAACAGCACGATGGACCCCGGGGCCAGCTTATCCCGCACCCGCTTGCAGATGGTGCCTGCGTCATAGTCCTTCCAGTCCAGGCTGTCCACGTCCCACTGGATGGGCTCCATGCCCATGGAGCGGATGGCGGAGATCACATGGTCGTCATACTCGCCGTAGGGGCAGCGGATCAGGGTGGGGGTCACGCCGGTGGCGGCGGCGATGCGCTCATTGCTGGCGGTGACGTCCTCCACGATCTGCTGGGCGGTGAGGGCGTTGTAGTGGTCGTGGTGGTTGGAGTGGCTCATGACCTCGTGGCCCGCGTCGTGCAGGGCCTTCACCGACTCCGGGTACTTCTCCGCCCAGTCCCCCACGCAGAAGAAGGTGGCCTTCACGTTGTACCGGGCCAGGATGTCGATGAGGGCCTGGGTGTCCTCGTTGCCCCAGGCGGCGTCGAAGCTGACGGAGCACATCTTCTGCTCCCGCTCCACGCTGTAGATCGGCAGCTGCCGCTGAGCGGCGGAGGCAGGCGTCCCGGCGGGATAGCTCACCGCCCAGAAGATGGCCCCCGCCAGCACCAGGGCCCCCACAGCCGCCACCGCCCGCCGCCGCAGCAGAAATACCCGCACTCTCCCGTTTCTCATGGCCATCCCGTCCTTTTCAGAGTTTGTAACAGCATATGCCGGGCCCGGGAGGGGTATGACCGCACTCTGCGGAATGACCATAACCCGGGCGGCATTTTTTTGCAGAATTGTCAAATTTCCTGTTGCAAAAAGGCGGAGAAGGGATGTGTTCATCGACGGCGCTGAAGAAGCTACGATTGGACAGTATGCCAACTACGGTCCCAACAACGAGGTCTATCTGGCGCAAGGTCAGGCCATCTCCTTCAAGCTGACCGGCAATACAAATGAAATTGCCAGCATCCAGATCGGCGCCAAGGCTCCCAATGGCGCGGCTACGATGGTTGTGGAGGGCAAGGTAAGTACCACTACTAGGCTCGAACAGCAGCTTAACACCGCCACGGAGATGTACTATAACATTACCGAACAGGCGAAGGACGGTCAGCTGGTGACTATCAGCAACACCGGTAATGGCATCCTGTCCCTGACCAACCTGAAGATCACCTATAAGACCAGCGGGCAAACGGTGACGCTGAGTGACCTGACGGCTGAAGAGCAGGCCAACGCCGTTGCCATGGTCCAGGCCCAGTTTGCGGCTCCGGTGGAGACCTTCCAGCCTGAGCGCTTTGATGCAAGCTGGGGCGGCAGCGTCCGGGCCGGCCGGAAGGCTACCCTGACGGTGAAGGCCAGTGAGGACGTGGACGCCATCACCGTGGACGGCGTGACCGTCAGCAGCTATACCACCCGCACCGAGCGCACCGGCTGGGGCTGGTGGTCCCCCAAGGTCACCTACCGCGTATTTACCTACACCGCCACCGCTCCTGCCCAGACCACGGACTACGCAGTCTGCGCAGTGAATGCGGAAGGTACTGCCAGTGAGCCCATCACCGCCACCCTGACGGTGCGGCCCGCCACCTGGTGGAACTGGTGGTTCTGAGAAAGGAGCAATCTATGAAACGAACCATCAAGTGCACCGCCCTGCTGCTGGCCCTGGCGCTGGTCCTGGCCTGCGCGGGCTGCGGGAAGAAGCGGCCCGCGCAGCCCGATGAATACGGCCTGGCCCCGGAGCCCTCCAAGCTGGACGGCGTGGCCATCGGCAATGACCTGGAAATCGTCAGCACCGGCCGCTACGCCGGGCTGTTTGTGGAGGATGGCACCGACGAGACGGTGTCCGACGTGTTCTGCATCCGGGTGAAGAACACCGGCGAACAGGACGTGCAGTACGCCCACATCACCCTTTCCCGCAGCGGGGAAAGCTATGCATTCGACATCAGCACCCTGCCTGCGGGACAGACGGTCCAGGCGCTGGAGCTGAGCCGCCAGGCTCTGCCGGAGAAGCCGGAGGAGCTGACCGCCGCCGTGTCGCTGTACGCCGTGTTCAGCGAGCCGCTGTCCCTGCATGAGGACCTGTTCGACATCACCACGGAGCAGAACACCATCACCGTTACCAACTGCGGCGACAGCGCCGTGTCCCAGGTGTATGTGTACTACAAAAACGCCAGCGGCGACCTGCTGCTGGGGGGCATTACCTACCGGGTCGGGCTGACGGACCTGGGCCCCGGTGAGACCCAGAGCTGCTACGCCGGGCACTTTTCCGACGGCTCCCGGCTGCTTTTCGTGACCTATGCACCGTGATTTTTACCGCTTCGGCGGCATGGCCCTGGCCCTGGAGTCGCCGGAGGAGCTGACCGATTCGGCGCTGTGCCGCCCCTTTCGGACGGCGGAGGGGACGGCGGAGCACACCATCGGCCTGACCTTCAGCGACCGGCTGCCCCAGCCGCCGGATGACGCCGCCCACTGGGGGGTGACCTACCGGTGGTACACGGAGGCCGGACGGCACACGCTGCAGCGGTACAGCGCAGCGGGGATGGCTCCGCAGTTTACCTATGCCGTTACCCGGGGCAGCCGCACGGAGGTGACCTTCGCCCGGCGCTACCGGGAGTCGCTATCCACCCAGACCGTGCTGGAGGCGGCGAGCCTGTTCGACATTCTGGCGGATGCCGGAATGCTGGTGCTGCACAGCGCCTACATCGTCACCCGGCAGGGGCAGGGGATCCTGTTCTCCGGCCCCAGCGGCATCGGCAAAAGCACCCAGGCCGCCCTGTGGCAGCGCTATGCCGGGGCGGAGATCATCAACGGCGACCGCGCCCTGGTGCGGCCCGATACGGGGACCGTCAGCGGCGTGTTCTATGCGGGGACCTCCGGCATCAGCCGGAACGTCACGGCTCCCCTGCAGGCGGTGATCCTGCTGGAGCAGGGAAGCGAAAACCGAATTACTGCGCTGCGGCCGCAGGAGGCCTTTGCCCGGCTGCTGAGCCAGTGCGCCTACTATCAGCGGGACGCCGCTTCTGCGGCGCGGATGACGGAGCTGGCGGCGCTGCTGGTGACCAACGTGCCCGTCCGGCAGCTGACCTGCCGGGCGGATGGGGACGCCGTCCGGACTTTGGAAGAAGAATTGAGGAGGAGCTGACATGGAAACTGGCACCACGGAACCCCGGCTGTCCACCTATCTGCATGCCCGGGCCTGCCGGACCGGCACGCCCCTGGCGGGAAATTTTGAGCTGACGGCCCGGTGCAACTTCAACTGCAAAATGTGCTATGTCCACCTGACGGCGGAGGAGCAGCAGCGCCGGGGCCGGGAGCTGACGGCGGACCAATGGTTGGCCATTGCGGAGGAGGCCCGCAGCCGGGGGATGCTGTTTTTGCTGCTGACCGGCGGCGAGCCCTTGATCCGGACGGATTTCCGCTATCTGCTGACGGAGCTGAAGAAAATGGGGCTGCTGGTGTCCGTCAACAGCAACGGCTCCCCGATCGACCGGGACTGGCTGGAGTTCTTCCGGCATGAGCCGCCCTTCCGCTTCAACATCACCCTGTACGGCGGCAGCGAGGAGACCTATGAGCGCCTGTGCGGCCGCCCCATGTTCGGCCGGGTGACGGAGAATATCCGGGCTCTGCGGCAGCTGGGCATCGGCGTGAAGCTGAACGCGTCCATGACGCCGTATAACGTGGCGGATATGGAGTCGATGCAGTACAGTTCCTTGCCGCCGGTGACGCCGCGGATTTCACGGACCCGGTCCTTCATATAGGTCCGCTGCTCCGGTGTCAGCAGGAGGGAGGTGTCGGCGTTCAGTCCCACGGGCATGTAGTGGAAGTACCACGCAAAGACGCAGCCCTTGGAGATCAGCGGGTCCAGGAATTCGTCGCTGGTGACCACCTTGTAGTTCCTGCTGGTGTAGCAGATGGAGACGCCGAAGGGAATGCGGTGGCTGCGCAGCAGGTCCATGGCGTCCAGCGCCTTCTGGAAGTGCCCGCGTCCGCGGCGGCCATCATTGGCCTCCTCAAAGCCCTCTACGCTGATGGACACGAAGAAGTTGCCCACCCGCAGCATCTCCTGACAGAACTCCTCGTCAATGAGGGTGCCGTTGGTGAAGGCGTGGAACGCCATGTCCCGGTGCTTTTCGCACAGGCGGATGATGTCCTTTTTCCGCAGCAGCGGCTCGCCGCCGGTGAAGAGGCAGGCGTGGGTACCCAGGGCCTTGGCCTCGGTGAGCACCCGGTCCATTTCCTCGAAGGTCAGGCTCTGCTTGTGGCCATATTCCGCCGCCCAGCAGCCGGTGCAGTGCATATGCAGGCGGAGGTGGGATCCATCAGAATCAGCCACGGCACGTTGATATCGTACTTGGCTGCGTTCTCCTGCGCCGTCTTATAGCCCCGGAAGCCGCCCTCGTAGGCCGCGTTGGTCAGGAAGATCTTGAGAATATAGGGGTCGTTCTCCCGGATCAGCCGCTGGGTATAGTGGGCCCACTTGCCATCGGGGATGGTCTCAAAGGCCTTGCGCTCCGCCGCATGAGAAATTTTATCGGTGATTCCCATAGATCATTTTCCTTTCTGTTATTGAATCGTTTTTACGTTTTTGCCGGAATCTGTGAATGTGCCGCCGCGCGATAGGAGGATACGCCTGGGATGGTCTCCCCGTCGATCTGGAGCGGGGCGGGGCGGTCAAATTCCACCGTGATGTTCTGCCCGGTCAGCACCTCCACCACATGGATATGCCGGATATGCTCACCCTTGAAAATGGACGGGAATACCGTCAGGGCCTTCAGCGGTAATAACCGCCGATGTCGGCGAGGAAATCGTTGCCGCTGCCGGTGGCAAAGTAGTAGATGCCGCAGTCGGTCCGGAGCGGGGCGGTGTCGTTGATGAACCGGTTCAGCGTTCCGTCTCCTCCGGCGATCACAACCCGGTCATCGTCCCGGAGGGAACGAAAGAGGGCTCCGTAATCATCGATTTCCGTGATATCGCGGAACAGCAGCCTGTCGTCAGGCAGCAGTGCGTTCAGCCGATACGTGGCCTCCTGGCCGCGTCCGCTCCCCGCGTGGGGATTGTATAGAATGTGATAGGTCAGCATAGGCTTGCCTCTTTCTTCGGATAAATGCTCCGGCAGGTGGGGGCCATCGGGTGTGGGTGATGAAAATGCGGCGTTTACCAATCGTAGTTTTATAAGTTTAACGGAATCTGAACGCGAATACCATGGCGAAAGCGGCCGCTTCCTCCGAATTTCAGAACAGTCGGCTCAATGCGCAAATTTGCGCAGTTTTCCTTTTTTGCGCAAAAAAGGGCTGCCCCCAAAAGGGCAGCCCTTGCGGGAAGCTCAGCTTATTCGGCGTCCTGAACGGCGCTACGCAGGAAGTTTTCAAACAGCGTATCCAGCCGGTCCCGGGAAAGAGAATCAAACACATGATAGATGGTTTTGGAGTGGGCCCGGCATTCGCGCAGAATGTTCTTCGTAACCGGCTTCCACTCGATGGGCTCTCCCACCGGAACAAGGGCGTCCACCTGTTTTTGAAACCAGTCGTCCAGCAGGGCATAGATGTCCTGATAGTGATAGTAAAACGTATTGGGGCTGCCCTCCGCACGTTTGACCAGAGCAGACATGGTGATCTTGTCAAAGGGCATTTCGGCAAGCATTTCCTGAAAGGTGGTCATGATCAGCTTCTTGGTGTATAAGGCCACGGTATCCCCCCTGAGCGAAATAGGTGAAAATCCTTCTTTCGCATTTTGCAACAAAAACGGACATATCGCAAGCAAGCCTTTTGCGCCGCCGGAGCGCTCCGGCATGCATCCGTTTTGCGTGGTGAACACACCGGGAGGAAATCCTCCGGCGGCGATAAGGCATAAACGAAAACAGCACCTGATTTCGTAAGAAATCAGGTGCTGTTTGGTGGAGACTGCTGGACTCGAACCAGTGACCTCCT
>OMER01001078.1_pt1 | contig 11951 bp, 13 predicted proteins | sample 1645431 | NCBI WGS metagenome assembly OMER01 (sample SAMEA103958144, study PRJEB25191) | human gut metagenome | reverse complement strand
CATAGTTCATGCCGCTATGGGTCTTTTCCTTGTCCACTTTTTGGGGTATAGTTTATTCGCCGTGTGGGTCAGCGTGTGGGTCAAGCCCGAAAACCCTACGCAAAAACTGCGCCGCAGTAATCAAAGAATAGCAGGGTTAAAGCAAGTGCATTTCAAATTGTGATTCTTCCTGTGGCAGTTCATCTCCAAATGCATGATCATCCAATGTTTTCATACAAAGTGTTTCAACTGTGTCCAAAACAGTATCCCAGGTAATCCCGGCAGCATAGTCGAAATCTGTTTGATATTTCATCCATTGTGTGCGCATTGCACCGCTCTGACGTACTCCGTCAAGAATAGACGCATATGTATGAAGCAGATCCTCGTGTCCGCGCTTTCGACAGGTTGCAAGCAACGCATAGCGCAGTGCATCAGGTGTTACGACGAAATCCTCTCTTTGCAGGATATACACATCATAGAAATCACGCAGCCGTGTATTTGCTTCCCCGCGTGAAAGGATCGTTTCCAGCTTTTCAGCGAGAACTGTCTCAGGTGGATATGCCAACAAGGGGATTGTTCGGTTTTCAAACATCAGCTGGTACGAAAACGATATTTCACAAGGGGTAATGACATCGCCGGTGGAAATATCGATCTTCAAGGGAATCCTCGTTTTGTCCAGATATGCATCAAGCGAGAGCCGCACACCCTGGTACTCCGAATCTTCCATAATTTCTTCTGTTTTCTTGATTACAAAGCTGATTTTGTCGTCAATTTCCACATCGGCGATCTGCCGGACGATCTGCTCGGCGCTTTCGCAATTCAAAGGGTAGTGGCGCAGGGTGGTGTCAATGTCCATCGTCGCACGGCTGTCGATCCCGACCATTGCGGAAATCAACATACCGCCCTTTAAAATAAAATAGTTTCTATACTTAGATGCAGAAAGCCGTTCCAGAAACCGCTCCATCGCGTAGTTCCGGAGAAACAGCATGGATTTTGCACTGTCTCCATGCGCACGGTTCCCAACCAGATCCTTCAATTGCTTAGATGTCTTGATCATTCAGAACAGCACCCCCATTTTCTCACGAAGCTTTTTCTCTACACGAAGCGTTGCTGCGTAACGAATCAGCTTTGCATAATTCTTATCCCTTCGTTTTGTGTACTCCCTGACTGCATAATTAAATGCAGACACATCCATCGTCTCGCTGCGTCGAATTACATCGCAGATCGTGCGTTCCAGATCGTAGGCATGAACCAGATGACCACCAAAAGAAGGGATCTCAATTAAACCAAGTGTGTACCACTCCGGTTTCACGTAGTAGACTTTCACGCCTTTCCGCGTCAGGCCGGTGCTGTTGTAACTCGCAGGAACGGTCACTGTCAAGGGGAGCGGTTCATATTCGCTGAGATCGTGCAAATAAAGCGCCGCCTCGTGCGAAAAAACAGCGCGTGGAAACCGTGCCTGCAATAAGTACAGTTCGTCCGTCAGCATATCCGCAGACACATAGATGCCGTGTGCGGCTTTTTCTAATTTCGCAGAATTGACGTATTCGTAAAACTGAGATTTTGTAATACCGCGAGCCAACGCATCTGACGTTCGCAGAATTCCGTTCCGCTCATGCAGCAAATCGTCGAGTGTCTCAAAACACATATCTGTCACCAACTTTCATGCTGATATTATAACCATAAATCAGCGTGAAAGTCAAATCGAAGTTAAGCGTCTTTCAAAAAAGGCGAACAACAAAATGCAATCCCCGCACCGTCACGCCTGTGTCGGCAGTTTGTGCCGTTTTCAGGACACAGCCGAACGCGTACCCGCCGAAAGCCTGAAAACCGGACGTTGTGCCTCTGTGAAGCAGCATTGCGGGAACGACAAACGCAGAAGAAGGGCTAGCAACCTCCCAGCAAATAATTTCCAAAACCAGTATAACTCGAAGTGCAGCTGAATGCAAGCTGCTGACTTGATGCCGCTGTCCGTTTGGACGGTGGCTATTTTTTGCCATCGAAAAAATTTTCAAAACAGGCTGTTCAAAACGCGGTTTTCTGTCGGATTAAATAGAAAGATTTTTTTGGAGGGACGCGAACAGGCAGCGCAGGCGCGGAAATGTAAATGATCTGTGAATTTTCTCGAAAGGGCTTCTAAAAATTGCTTTCCCGTGGCCTATGCAGTGAGGGGATTTTTTCGAGGAGACACCGCTCAAAACGCAAAATTCTGTCGGATCAAATAGAGGGCGTTATTGCTGGGCGTAAAATATCTTCCCATCTGAATAAAAAAGTTTGCGGAGGAGGGTATCAAAAACGACTTTTTGTGTCGGATTAAATAGGGGGTGTTTTTCAGAAAGACAAAATCAATCGAAAAGACAAACACGAACAAAGGAGGACAACTATGAAAGAATCTATCTACAAGAACTATGACGAGCTGCCGCTGTTCCTGAACGCGGCGACGGTAGCGAAAGTGCTGGGCATCACACCGTCGAGCAGCTATGAGCTGATGCATAAAAAGGATTTTCCCGCGCTGCGAATCGGGAATCGGGTCGTCGTGCCGAAGGAAGCGTTCATCCGGTGGGTGGAGCAGCACACTGGAGTGGCAGAGTGAAGCGCAGTCTCTGGCCGACACGCGATCCGGTCAAGGACTACTTCCCACTACCGAAGGAGATTTTCTCGCTGGGTCTGAGCGCAGCAGAAATCGCAATCTACGCTTATCTGCTGTTCTGCGAAGACAGGCAAACGTTCAAATGCTGGCCGAGCTATCGGAAAATCAGTGATGCGGTTGGGTTGAGTCCGAACACGATTCGCAAACACATCCGGTCGCTCGAAGAACGCGGTCTGCTCATCACAGAGCCAACGACGGTTACGACGAACGATGGATGCAAGCGAAACGGCAATCTGCGATTCACCATCCGTCCGATTCAGGCGGCGCTCCAGCAGGACTATGACTGGCAGATGCAGAAGCTGAATGAAGATGCCGCAAGGCGAAAATATGCCGATTTCATTGAAAACACAGGTCGAGAGCGCAGACAAAACGCCAGTCACAGCCCGTCGCGCCCGTGTCGGCGGTTTGTGCGGCTTTCGCAGCCCAGCCGAGCGCGTACTCGCCCAGCACCAGAAAACCGGACGTTGCGCCGACGTGCGGGAGCATTGCGGACACGGCAAACGCAGAAAAAGAACGGCTGCAGGCGGATTTCGGCAGAGGGAGAAGCCGCAAGCGGCGAAGCAGGACAAAGCCGCGGGGTCGTGCGCATCCCGCGGCGGTCACATCTGCCCGCCGTGCGGGCAGTTTCGGGGATTTGCGAGGGGGTTGTTGAGAGGGCAAAAATAGCACTTGTGGGGTCGCAGTTTGAAAAAAGCCCGCCGTTTCAAGGAACACGACGGGGTTGTACGAAAAAAGTGCACGGAAAACGGAAAAAACAGCAGGTGCAGAGGTGGGTGAAGCAGCTCCGAGTTTACAGAGAAAAGCAGCGTGCAGGTCCGAAAACTTGCACGCTGCCTTCTGAAAAATCTATGCTTTACTGCACCCGAGATCCAGCCAGAATCAGGCTGACAATCATCTGCCAGAAATCGTTTTCTTCTGCGCTGTAGTACCGGCTGTCCGGTATTTCGTGAAAGGACACAATGCGGTTTTCTTCGTCCAACCACGCCTCAAACCGGCCCTCTGCGTTTTCCAACATCCCGGTTCTCCTTTTACGCTTCCGCGGCTGTACGGCTCAATGGCCCGCGCCGTTCACGGCCTCAAGTACCTTTTGCTCGCACGCGGCATTCAGCTCATCAATATATGCCTGATCGTTCATCAGTGCTTCTTCTGCTGCGCTGGTCGGGAATTTTGCCTGAATGTCATCGGAGTAGCTTGCATCGCTCGGCTCCCAGTATTCCTCTGGGGTGTATTGGCCGGTGCTGCTGATCTGGAATGTGATGGCCGTCGGGATATAACTTCCGGAATCCTGCATTACAGTTCCGCCGTCAACGTGATATGCACCCTGAAGAACAAGCAGAAACGCTGTGAGTTTCTCTGTGCCATTGGCATCGGCGGCAGAATCTGTGGCCAGAAGTGCGTGGCTTTCCGCGTAGATCTGCCCCTCCTGCACATCGCCTGCGTAGTGGTCGAAAACGGCAGCGCTGATTGCGGCATCCAGCTGCGCGTTGTCTGGCTCGGCTGCAGCCGGTGCATCCTCTTGCGCATAGCTCTGCGCGGGCAGCTCGGCGTCCGTCTTATTTTCCGTGGGTGCAGCAGGATTTTCCGGAGTGGTGTCCGACACTGAATCGGAGGCAGTTTCTGCCGCTGCTTCGGCGGTAGTATTGTTGGGGGTGTCTTTCTGGGAATCCACTGGATCTGTCAACGAGCACGCGGCAAGAACAACGCAGGCAATAATGGCCACAAGTACGATCCAGATGGCTGGCTTTTTATAATGCATCACTGATTTTACACGCTCCTTAATTCCAATTTCTCCGAAAGCGAGGGGGCAGGCCGCAAGTGTGCGGCGATTTGCGCTGCAGGTGACAAGCGCCTGCATATAATCGGCCCGCTGCTCGTTTCCTAATTCTTTGATGACTGCTTCATCGCATGCCAGTTCAATGTCACGGCACAGCAGCACATAGCTGAGCCACATCACCGGGTTAAACCAGTGAATGGTCAGCAGAAGGAACCCAAGGGGTTTCCAGATATGGTCGCCGCGGCGCAGATGGGCCTGCTCGTGGGCAATGACATGGCACTGATCGCGGGACTCCATGTGATACGGAAGATAGATTTTGGGCTGGATGATCCCGAACAAAAACGGAGAATGCACATTCTCACTCTGATAGATCCTGCCCTGCAGGCGCACAGCTTCACGGAGCCTCCAGCGCAGCCGGCCATAGCTGACGGCGGAATACAGAAGAAGCAGCGCAGCGCCAGCAATCCAGACCGCCGTGAAAACCGAAATCCATATCTGCAGCGGATTGGCGCTTGCGCCCGGTGCGGGGGCAAGGGAGCTGCCGATGACCGGGTTTATCACGCTGTTCAGCGCCGGAATGCCTGTCTGGACGGAGGGGGTCTGCTCCAGCATGATTGCCGGGCTGATGGTTTCTATGCTCGGGATCAGACTCCATGTACTTTCGATCGAAAATGGAAGAACGAGCCGCACCGCGACAATCCCCCAAAGCAGGACGCTCCACCACTTGGGCGCTCTGCGCAGACACAACCGCAGCACCAGTACCGCGGCGACGATCCAGCTTGCAGAGACACTCATATTGAAGATTTTTAAAAAGAGTGCGCTCATCGTGTCTCTCCCCTCCGGATGCGGTCGATCATCTGCTGCACTTCGTCGAGCTCGTGTTCAGACAGATCCTGCCGTTTTGTAAAAGCCGCAATAAACGTAGGCAAAGAGCCCTCAAATTTCTTTTCAACCAATTCATCAATCTCATACGCCTGTGCTTCGTCCTTGGAAACGAGTGCGGTAATAAGCCCATTCTCATTTTTCAGGATCCCGCGCTCCCCAAGCCGTTTGATGACGGTGTAGGTTGTCGTTCGTTTCCAACCCAGCTGCTCCAGACAAAGCTTTGCAAGCTGGGCCGCGGTGACCGGCTCATGATCCCATAGAATCAGGCAGAATCGGTACTCGCCCTCATGTATTTTTGGAATTTCCATGTTAACGCCTCCTGTCTACACGTGTAGAATATAGCTGTATTCTACACGCGTAGACATGAAAAGTCAATAGGCTTTTGAAAAAAATAAGTCCGCATCGCGGCACCTGCAGCAGCAGGCACAAACGGGGCACAGCAGAAGATATGAAAACGGCAGCCTGCAGGCTGCCGCTTATAATATTCTATTGTGCCCGATACCCCGCCAGAACCAGATTGACGATGATATTCCCAAAAGCCTGGTATTCTGTACTGTAATACCGGCTGTCCGGTATTTCGTGAAAGGACACAATGCGGTTTTCTTCGTCCAGCCATCCATGCTTCATTTTGTATACACTTCGATAATTGCTTTCAGAGATTCTATTTCCGCATCGCTCAGGTGCTTGCAGTAATATGTATAGTCACCTTCGCTTTCACGCACGACCACATCCACGTAGTCAAGGGAATCGTCCAGAAGATAACTGCAATTTTCAATATCAAACTGGTACGCACATACGGATTCGGAATCGCTTGCGGTTGGCGTCATGGAATCAATCGAAAATAGCTCATCCAAGATCGCCGCATCTTCTGCAGACAGCGTGCATGTTTTTTCACCGGACGGAGATGTGTTCAGGTCAAAGATCGTCAGCGTCATTATTGCTGGCAGGCTATCACCGGAACTGATTTCCTGTGTTTGGAGCGAATAGGAAAGTGTAAGCGCTTCATCGCCCCGCGTCATCGTGACGATCATCGTCTGACCGTCCTCCGACAAGTCCTTTGTCCAGACGGCATCCGCATCCAGATAGTGCAAATCAGCGTTCATGCCAGTGAAATAATCAACGAGTACAGAATAATAACGCGGCCACTGAGAAACATCTCCCGGCTTATCGCTCAGTCTGCTGTCCTCCAATTCGAATTTCCGAACGCTATTTTCGTATTCCTCCGTCATGGCCTGTATCCAGTGCGCGTAATCCAGCTTTTCGTGGACAGATTCCCAAATCATATCCTCGGAGAGGGCAGCCTCCGCAGGCGCGTCGCTTGACGGGGCAGTGGAAGCGATCACCTCCAGATACTGCTGGAACAGATTTTCCACTGCCGGGAACCAGTCTCCGGACGCTTCCGGCAATACCCACGCTCCGTCTGCATTCTGCACGGCAAGCGGGCCGCAGAAATCGCGGATCCAGTCGCTCAGATTTCCGCTCGGGTACGCCGCAAAGCCCGTGCAGACATCGCCCGGCGCGTCCAGCTCGAATCTCGCCACTGTCGTTGCGCCGCCCCCATTCCACTCCCAGTCGGGGCCGGTGTAGTCATAGTAAAAATCATAATGCAGGTCGCAGATGACGACGGTTTTGCCGTTTTCCTCAAATGAACCGTATTCGCGCAGGCTCGGCAGCACAATATCATTGTCCTCACGCGGATATCGCTGCGCGGCGGCCGCGTCAAAGAGCACCGCCTCCCGCCCGGTCAGACCGAACATGGAAGAGGCCGGGGAGGGGAGCGAGGTCGTGCAGGAAGACTTTTTCGAGAGAAGCGGTGCGCAGTCAAGCGGTTCTGACGGCTCGTTCAGTCCGTCTCCCGATACATCTGACCAGTTTGCCGTCCGCTCACCGTCGGAAAAAGAGATATCAGCGATGCTTCGCGTGCCCTCGGAGAATGTGAGAAACGGCTTTCCGGGGTCAATCGAACGAGTCAAGGGGATACTGCTATCCTGAAAGGTCACAGTTATCTCGTCAAACGAAACGTCGTGCCGATTCTCCTGATCCCACACGCCAAAGACAGTGTCCGTTGTAAATCCATAGATCACGGTTCTGTCGTTTGTGACAAGCGTATGTACCATGAAGCCGACGGATGAATCCCATTCAGATGTGTCGTTCCACGCTGCAAGTGTGTAATCTTCGCCGTCCTTCTGAACCACAAACGCCTGAAATGCGGTATACCCGGTATTCTCAGACGAGCCGGGGGCTTTGCTGCCGGTAAGTAAAATGAACCAGTCCACAAAGTCACAGCAGCCAAGCAGATCGTACTCAGTCGGAAGATTTGCTTCCCGCCATGCATCCGCCTGCGGCGTGATATTCGTCGTTGTTTCGACCTGAACTGTCTGTGTTTTCTTCGGCAGCGTGATTTCCCCCGTTTTCTGCCGCGTCAGCTCAGTAATTGAGCACCCGGCAGCGGACATGACCAGCAGCAGCGCCAGAATAGCGCACAGAACGCTCGTGCGCTGCTTTTTCGTCAGGAACAGAATCCGCTCCCTGACCGGAGGCCCGGCGAGGCTCAGGGCCGCCGCCTTGCGCGGGGCCTGCGCCAGAATCGCCCGCGCGTAGGCAAGGCGCTGCGCGTCCGAAAGCCCGGCAGCGACAGCCTCGTCGCACGCCAGCTCCGCGTCGCGCTTGGAACAAATCGCGGCCAGCCAGATAAATGGGTTCCACCAGTAAGCAATCACCGCCGCCGTCCGGCAGAACGACCACAAGAAATCCAGATGCCGCAGATGTGTCAGTTCGTGTCGCAGGATCAATTCCGCCTCATTCGTTTGCAGCGCATCCTCCGTCAGATACACCGCCGGAATCAGCCCGGCCAGACACGGCGATTTGACTGCGCTGGAAACATACATACGCGTTCTGCCGTGCCTGCCGAGAAACCGCCTGCTCTTGTGCAGCCGAACCGTAAATACCAGCCACGTGCCAAATAGCCAGAGTCCGAGCAACGCGCTGCCGCTGAACCAGACAATTTGAAAAATCTGTGCCGTCGTCAGCGGCTTTGTGGTCGGTTTCACAGTTTCCTGTGCCGGGGAAACCGGCTGCTGCACGGGTGTTTGCGGCTGCGTCACGGTTTGTGCGGGCTGCTGGACAACCGGTGCAGTCTGTACGGGCAACTCTGCGCTCTGTGTCGGGGCTGCCGCGTCCTCTGCCGGAAGAACCGGCAGAGAAAACAGCGTTCCCGGCAAGCAGAGCTTCAAAAGCACGACCAGCCAGAGCGCATAGATCATCTGCTTTGGCACACGGTTTTTGAACATCGCCCGCACCAGCAGCACGACCAGAATCAGCGCAGAAACGGTCAAAATATCTCTCAGCATGAGGATTCCTCCTGTTTTTCCGCTGCGTCCAATATGGCTTTTAGCTCTTGAATCTCCTGTTCGGACAGCGCACCGCGCCCGACTAAGTTTGATACCATCATTCCCACGCTGCCGCCGTAGACCTTGGACAGAAACGATTCCGTTTCCTCCGGCTCGACGTCGGCGTAGGCAATCGCTGCGCTGTATTTTTGAAATTTTCCGCTGTCGTCCATTGTGACCGCGCCTTTGGCAATCAAACGCTTGAGCATCATAAAAATTGTCGCCCGGCTCCACCCAGTGTCCGCGTCCAAAGCAGTCACCAGTTCCGCCAACGTTTGCGGCTGCCCCGCCCAGAGCGTTTTCATCAGTTTCCATTCGCCGTCAGACAGTTTGAGATGTTCCATAGCATGCCACCCCTTTTGCAAATGTTAACGCACGTTATATTTGAAGAATATCACAACTGATAACGTTTGTCAACATCATTTATCAGAGTCAAAAACTGCGCCGCAGTAAACAAAGAATAGGGATTTCTGACGTGCGTGAAGCGGCTAAAAATATTCCGATCTCGCGAAAAAATCAGTAGACTTTGCGCCGCTTCTGTGGTAGTTGTTTGTGCTACCAAAACGAAGGAGGCACAGGTATGGCAAAGAAACGGGCAAACGGCGAGGGTAACATCCGCAAGCGCAAGGATGGACGCTGGGAAGGACGATACACAGCCGGATATGACGAAAAGACCGGCAAGCGGCTGATCAAGAACGTCCTCGGCAAGACGCAGGCAGAGGTAAAAGAGAAGCTGGCAAAGGCAGTTGCGGAAGCGGAAACCGTCGATGTACGACGGGCAGACGAGTATACGCTCGGCGCATGGCTGCAAACGTGGTACGAGCTATACGCAAAGCCACGCCTAAGATTCTCGACCGCGGAGTATTACCGGCGCGGAATCGAGCTACATATCGTCCCGCGTATCGGGGACATTCCCCTCAAAAAGCTGACCGGACGTGACCTGCAATGGCTGTACAAGGATTTACAGGAGCACGGTCGGTTAAGAGAAGCGCAAAAGGGCAAGCAGCCAGGACTCAGCGACTCGACGATTCGCGGCATCCACACGATGCTGCACAACGCACTCGACCGCGCGGTCAAAGAGCGCCTGATCCTCAGAAACCCGGCAGATGACTGCATTCCGCCCAAAATCCCGAAGCACGAAATGAGGATCCTGCCGCCGGAGCAGATCAAATCCTATTTGACGGCAGCCGACCAGCGCGGCGTCCTGCCAATGTTCTATCTGGAGCTCATCAGCGGACTGCGCAAAGGAGAACTGGTGGCGCTCCAATGGGCAGACTTGGACATCGAAAATAAGACGATTTCCGTCAGCAAGCAGGCGGGACGCAACAGCGCAGGCGAGCCGGACATCACACGCCCGAAAACAGAAAACTCGATCCGAAAAATCTCAATCCCGCAGGATGCCGTCGATCTGCTAATCGCGGAGCATCAGAAGCACCCGAGCAACCCGTGGATGTTCCCATCACCTAAAACGGGCGAGATGTACCACCCGGACTCGGTGGTCAACATCCACAAGAAGATCCTAAAGGATGCAGGGCTGGAACACCTGAGATTTCACGACTTACGACACACATTCGCAACCTTAGCACTGCAAAACGGCGTAGACGTGAAAACGGTATCCAGTATGCTTGGACACTTCGACGCGGGATTCACGCTAAGAACCTACACCCACGTCACACGCCAGATGCAGGAAAGCGCAGCCGAAAAGATGGGCAATTTCATGGCACAAGTGATGTAAAAGCACAGGAGCGCCGGAGGAATGCTCCAAGTCTTCCTCCGGCGCATTGTGCCTTTATTCCTTGATCGAAAGAGACAGATGCTCGACGATCTGCTCGACCGCGTCGGTTGTCAGATACGCCCCGCTCAAACTGACATTCGCGTGTGCGGTGCAGCATTCTGCCCAAACATGGCCGCTGTCTGCCGTAATCAGGAATTCGCAGCCGCTTTGCGTGGTGTAATAATACGCCTTTTCATACGAGCCATCCACAATGTAGCGCTGGCTGCTGTTTTCCCATGACGTGTCATATCGAAGCTCAAAGCTGATATACCCCTTGCCGTCCGCCGCGCCGTAGAGTGCAGAGAAATAATTGCCTGTAAATGCGCCGCCCGGGTCGCGCACGACATACGCAATGCCGGTTTCCGGCACAAAGCGATAGTTCTCATTCATCCACGTCAGATCCAGAGCAAATTTGTCGCTTAAAAACGGAACCAGATCGTTGGGGTTTTCCGCCATATACTCCATCTTTTCCGCACCGTCTTCGCGCGTAATGCGCCGGATGGAGAGCGCCGTGTCGCTGCTGAGAACCTCTGCGGAATCCCAACCGGAGCCGCCGCCACCGATTTTTTCTCCGTTTTCCCACTCATCGGCAGTAATGCGGCGTGCCTCGGTTACGCCCTCCAGCGAATGCGGCACATCCCCGTTCGGAAACGAGACCGCGACCGCGACTGGCGTGTCGCCCTGCGGCTCTGGAATGTCGCTTTTGTCAGATACGAGGATCGAGTTGCGGAATACATAGACTGCGGCAGCCGCTGTCAGCGACAGTGCCAGCGCGACGATCAGCGCGACCGCCAAACGCGGCAAATGCTTTTTGGTTTTCATGATAGAAGCCTCCTGTTTTTCCCGGTGGGAGGCGATCTGCGCGCGGATGCGCGTTCGGCTACCGTCCGGCAGGCGAACAGAATCTGCAATACGCTTGAAATTTTGATCCATGTCAATCCCTCCCGAGTTGTTCGTCCAACATTTTTCGCGCCCTGTGCAGGCGCATGGAAACGGCAGAAGTAGTGATATGCAGGAATCCGGCGATTTCGGAAAGGGCGTACCCCTCCATGCAGTGCAGGACGATCACTACGCGATATTTCTCCGGCAGCTCCATCACGGCGCGGTAGAGCGTACGATCCGCCGGCTCTGCCGGCAGGATCAGATCGTCTAATGCATCCGGAACAAAACGTTTTGCTGCTGCAAGCTGGTTTTTGCAGTGGTTTACCGTCAGCTTTGTCAAAAATGCACGCTCCCGACCGGGGTAGACGCTTAGTTTCTGCTCCATCAGCTTGCAGAAAACCGCCTGTACCGCGTCCTCCGCGTCATGCGGCGAACGCAGATACCCAAGCGCCACACGATAGATGCTGTCGGCATATGCGTCATAGAGTGCCAACACCTGTTCTCGTTTCATCTGTCTGTTTCTCCATTTCTTTGAGGCCTCATAGATATAACAATTCAGGAGCTCAAAACAGCACATTGTTTCAAAAAATTTTTGGATATGTCAAATATAACGTACAT
>OMER01001074.1_pt1 | contig 11996 bp, 16 predicted proteins | sample 1645431 | NCBI WGS metagenome assembly OMER01 (sample SAMEA103958144, study PRJEB25191) | human gut metagenome | reverse complement strand
GCCCGCCGACCCGGCAGCGTATTTCGGTGCTCTGGCGGTTTTTATTGCCGCGTCGCTGAGCGTGGGCGGCGTGCTTGGGGTGGCAGTAAGGGATCAGGCGAAGCTGACCATGTTTTCCCAGCTCGTTTTTCTTCCCTCCATTCTTCTGTCGGGCATTATGTTCCCGTCGGAGCTGCTGCCCGGCGTTCTTGGTGCGGCGGGACGGATATTTCCTGCGTCATGGGGCTTTTGCCTGATGAAGGACGGCGGATTTTCCGCTGGGAACCTGTGGCCGCTGGCTCTGGTGATGGCAATGTCGTCCGTTCTCTGCATGCTGCTGCTCAAGCGCTTGGAGAAAGAGTAAGTCCGTTCTCTGCATGCTGCTGCTCAAGCGCTTGGAGAAAGAGTAAGGCGGAACCGAGCGGATAAAATGTTCTGGGATAAAGCGGTTCTTTTCATTGAAGCGCCGACAGCGTGAAAGAGCAAAACATCCTGCCCGTATAAATTCCGGGCAGGATGTTTTTGTGCGGCCGGCGCCGGGAACAGGGCCTTCCGCAGGTGATGTATGATGGTCAAGCAGGCGGTCTATAACAAGAGCTTGTCCAATTCTATGTTCAACTGTGTCTTTAAAGCTGCCAATTCTTCTGAGGAGGGACGATATTTCTCCGACGACAATCCCTTCCCCAACTGCCAAACGGGGCCGGGGCGGGGCGTATCGCCGTTTCTTCTGGAAAATATATGCCGTGCATATGGACGCCGCCTACGCGCAGAAGTTCATAATTCAGCTTTTCCGGCTTAAACGCTTTTATAAACGGCTTCAGCTGCGATAGACATTTCTGTCAGAAAGCCATATCTGAATTCAGGTGCTAAAAGATGCAGCTCAGAGACGCATTGCTTGCATAGAAAAAGAGAATGTCTTTTTATGCGCTGATTGTCACCGATAACGACGTAACCGGTTTTTGATTCTCTGACAAAATATGGGGCCTTCTGCTTTTTGATCAACTCGATTCTTTCACAGTCGCTGCAGCTATCTGCCATTTGCCTTTTCGCCCCAAACGGCGGCTTCCTGTTGTTTCACGGACAATATACCATTTTCTAAGCTCGCACTTCGGGTACCGCTCGTGTTCACTAAGAAACATGGTATCTATGCCGCTAAGCGCATGCTTCACCTGCGGCTTACATTCGCCAACCGGACATATTATACCATGGCGCCGCGAAGCGGCCACAACAAAACCGCATCCATTGCGGTTTTGCATGGTTCAATGTTCTCAAAGCAATGCGCGATAAGCGCATCAGCGCATGAAGTGCGCGCAGCCGCGCAAGCGGCGGGTTTGAGGTTATTATACCATATATGAAAGAACAATGCGGCGTATTTGCAGGGTGCCTTTAAGGTACGGCGCGACCGGATGGAGACATCGGTACCAAAAGCTGTTCTGTGAATTACTTTGCTCCCGAACCGGGAGGTGTTGCAGTTCATGTTCCGTCCGGCCGTCGGATCGGTAAGGGAAGGGGGACAGGTGCCGGGCGCCGCACCGCCGGATCATTTCATTCAGAAAACAGCCGCCGCTTGTGATGCGGCCGGGCTTGTGCTATACTTAAACCGATAACGCACGTTGTACGGCGGGTACGGGCTTTATCGCCCCCAAGCCGTCACGGCGGTCCCGGCCTGCGGAATGCCGGGGCGCTGCCCTGACACGATTTTAAAAAGACGAGGAAAACAATTTTGAAATATGATTTGATCGCACCCTGCTATTTTGGCACAGAGAGCGCCGCGGCGTTCGACTTTAAGCGCATCGGCGCAGAGGATGTCGCTGTCACAGATGGACGCGTGGCGTTCCGCGGCGGGCCGGACATCATCGCAGCCGCCAATCTGTGGAGCCGCTGTGCCGAGCGCGTGCTCATCCTGCTTAAGACCTACAAGGCCGTTACCTTTGACGAGCTGTTTGACGGCGTATCGGCCATTCCCTGGGAAGAGCTGCTGCCCGCGGACGCGGAGTTCCCGGTGAAGGGCAGCAGTCTGTCCAGTACGCTTTCCAGCGTTCCGGCCTGTCAAAGCATCGTGAAAAAGGCTGTGGTGGAGCGGCTCAAGCGTGGGCACCGGGTGCAGGTTCTGCCAGAGGACGGCGCGCTGTACAAAATACGTTTTTCCATCCGCAAAAATATGGTGGAGGTAATGCTGGATACCTCCGGCGACGGCCTGCACAAGCGCGGTTACCGCAAAAACAGTATGGAGGCGCCCATCAAGGAGACGCTGGCCGCAGCCATCATTGACCTGGGCCGCATCTATCCCGACACACTGGCGCAGGACCCGTTCTGCGGCAGCGGTACACTGATGATCGAGGCCGCGATGAAGGCCATGAACATGGCCCCCGGCCTGCGGCGCCGCTTTACGGCGGAGCACTATGCGTTTCTGCCTGCCGCCGTCTGGAAAGAGCAGCGGGAGAAAGCCCTTTCGGAGATCCGGCGGGGCGTGGAATTCCAAGGCGTAGGCTTTGACATTGACCCTGCGGCGGTGGCGTTGGCTGCGGCCAATGCAAAGCTGGCGGGAGTGGAAAAGCACTGCAGGTTCTTTACGGCGGATGTGAAGGATTTTTCCCCTGCCCCCGGCGCGATGGTGTTCACCAATCCGCCTTATGGCGAGCGCCTGGGAGACCTTGCCGCCGCCGCGGAGCTGGAGCGCATGCTGGGCCGTCGGCTGGAGGAAAACCCCGTGCGCAGCGCATACATTATTACGGCGGACGCGGATTTTGAGCAGCATTTCGGCAAAAAGGCCAAACGCCGCCGCAAGCTGTACAATGGTATGATCCCCTGCCAGATATATATGTATTTTTGACCGCAGGCCCCATGGGGCGCGCGGAAAGGAGCGTTTTGCAATGGCAAAAAACTTTTGTCCTATCTGCGGCACGGCGCTTGTGCCGGGCCTGGACGCATGCCCGAACTGCGGGCGTATGATCGAACCCGATGAGCCGGACCGGATGGCGGAGCCGCCGCAGGCTCAAGCGCAGGACGGCACCCGCGATGCAGGGCAGTCCGGGCAGGAAAGCGGAGGCGCGCCCGCAGCCGACTTGCCGGAGTCCCCCGTGCGGGAGGCGGGAGCGGGTGAACCACGGCAGGCCGGACGGCTGGATGAGCCGCCTGTGACGGTCCCCGCGGGGGAAATCCCGACGCAGCCCGGACCGGGTGCGCCCGTGCCTCCCATCCACGGGCAGGAGGAGGCGTATCCGTATCCGCCGCAGGGCGGCAGCCCTGTGGGGGCTGCACCGCGGCCCATCTATATGCCGCCGCGGCCTGAGGGAACACCCGGTCCGGGTGTTCCGCCGCCCGCTTATGCGCAGCGGCCTGCCTATTATACGCCCGGCATGCAAAGCTACGGACAGCCGGAACTGCCTGAACCGATATCCATGGGCTCCTATCTCGGAATGTCCCTTTTGGGAATGGTGCCGGTGATCGGGCTGGTGTTCCTGCTCGTCTGGGCGCTGGACAGCCCGGGCCGCCCCAACCGCCGCAACTTTGCGCGGGGCTTTCTGGCTGCGCGTGTCATCGCATGGGCTGTGTTTTTTGTATTGACGTTCGTGCTGTTTTTGATAATGGCGGTGGCGTCCCCGGCTTTTTACTACTGAGGCAGGGAAAGAAACGCAACGGAATGGAGAGAGAGGCGGAGAATGGTATATTGTATGATCCTTTCGGCGGTTTGTATTGCGCTGGGGCTGCTGTGCCTGCTTCGTCCGGCGCTGGTTTGGAAATGGACCGAGCAGTGGAAATCGTACCGCGCCGATGAGCCGTCGGAGTTATACAGGTTCGGCATCCGTTTTGGGGGCGCACTGTTCCTCGTTTTCGGCGTTGTCCTTCCGTTTCTGCCGCTGCTTTTGAAATGAGCGCGGTCCGGCGCGGAATACCCGGATGCGTACAATAAAAAGCGTCCCGCCTGCGGCAAGATGCAGACGGGACGCTTTTTATTGTAGAAAAACCACCGGCTATGCCGGTGGTACGGAAAAGCTTAAGCTATGAAAAGAAACTCCTTCCAGTAAAATGGAAGTGCGGTCTGGCAACTGCACGAACCAACAGAAGGAGGCCATTCAGTGAATGACAATAATAGTTTAGCGCATACAAAATGGAATTGCAAATACCACATTGTGTTTGCGCCGAAATATCGGCGCAAACTGTTCTACGGAGAAAATCGAAAAGAGATAGGAGGGATTTTGAGACAGCTCAGTGAATGGAAAGGAGTAAAAATAGTAGAAGCAGAAGTGTGCCCGGATCACATCCACATGCTGGTAGAAATCCCACCGAAAATGAGTGTGGCGGGATACATAGGATTTCTCAAAGGGAAAAGCAGTTTGATGATTTTTCAACGACACGGGAATCTGAAGTACAAATATGGGAATCGATCATTCTGGTGCAGAGGGTACTACGTGGACACCGCAGGAAAGAATACGAAAAAGATCGCGCAATACATTCAAAATCAGTTGAAAGAAGATCAACTTACAGATCAGATGACGTTAAAGGAATACATGGACCCGCTTGCGAGTAACAAGTAACAATCCTATGCAAGTGTCAGACCGTTATGCGCCTTGAGGCGCTGCCTGTATCATAGGGCTTTGCACGCATCTGAAATACCCCCGGCTTCACCGTAATCTCATTAAGATAAGGCTCCAAAATGCAACCGCCTCTGAGAGAAAATCTCGGAGGCGGTTTAGTAAACATGTACATCAGAAAAAGGCATGACAAAGGCGCGGAGTCTCCTCCGCGAAAAAACGAATATGAAACGGTCTCAAATCATCCGATACTGAAAACTGATTGGGCGCTTCGCGCGCATATTCCTCGGTTTTTGCAGACCAGGCCGGACAGGAAGCAGGAATTTTGTGATCAAAGGTTCTACATTGACCGCGGGAACGAAGCCCAGCAGGAATTCCCGTGCAATGTGAGCGGCGAAAGCGGTGTTAATTCGGTAAAGATGTTTGCCTTCAGGCTGTGTAAAAACGGCATGGAGACGAAGCAGGGAATGAGATTACGGCTTCGCCGGGGGTTTTTCATATGCGGGCATAGCCCTAGAATACTAGCACGCGCGTCACGTCGCGCAAGTACGGTCTGCCAGCCGCGAAAGTCCCGTTACTTGCCGCCCGTAAACGGGCACTTTAGAAGTTTGGCATGGTCAGCTGCTCTCCTGCTTTGTCCTGCTCGTACTGACATTGGATGTACTCCTGTATCTTCTTTGCATTTTTCCCTGCCGTGTCCACATAGTACCCACGGCACCAGAATTCCCGGTTCCGGTATTTCTATTTTTGCTCCGGGAACTTCTCGTACAGCATCAGGCTGCTTTTTCCTTTCACCTACCCCATGAAACTTGCTACTGCTATCTTTGGCGGTATCTCGATCAGCATGTGGATGTGGTCCGCGCATACCTCCGCTTCGATAATCTTGATCCCTTTCCAATTGCACGGCGTCCTCAGAATGCTTCCAATTTCTCTTCTTTTCTCTCCGAAGAACACTTTCCTTCTGTATTTTGGCGCAAACACTACATGATATTTGCAATTCCAACTGGTATGCGATAAACTATTTACGTCGTTCATTTTCGAATGTCCTCCCTTTGCTTGCTTGTGCAGTTCGCAGACCGCACTTCCAGTATAGCAAAGGGAGTTTTTCTTTTCCCATTATCGACATTAGTCTTCTTTTGAACCACTCGCCTAGCGAGTGGTTTTCGACATACAAAAATGCAAAGCCTGGAAAACGGCTTTGCCCCGTGGTTTTATAGAAAATAAAAGAGGTCAAATTTGCGAGAGCGATGTTTTCCTCAAGGGAAAATTCATTCTGCAAGGCAATGTCAAAGCTGTATGCAAGCTGGGCGTTCTTTCCACGCTCGGCTTTTTCCACGGCGTTCCATAGGGTCTGGCGGTCTGCGTATTCGGGCGGTGCATGGGACGGCAGGAGAATGTCAGAGCAGATCACGCCGCCCTTGCGGGTGTAGTCGCTGTATTCGCCGTAATACTCGCTATACAATCGCTCCCCGGCACGGTAGGCGGCAGAAGCAATAGCGGACTGTCCTGCGCTTCGCTTAGTCTGCGTGACGCTCAGATGAAATAGTGCCATCGGCTTTCAACTCCTTTTCTCTGTTTGCTTGGCTGATGTGGGTAATCGCCATGTGACGGACGGCTCGCTGGACTTCGGACAGAGAAAAGATGTGTTCCATCAGCTCTGTCATTTCGGTGCGTGTGAGATCTTTGACCTCCGGGGCAAGGCTCTCAATCGTGCCGCCCAGATTGCAAAGGCGGTGGGTGCGCTTGGTGCGTTCGCCTTTCTCCAGATACTTCTTTCTGTTCTCCAGACGCTCCAGCTTGTGCTGTTCCTGTGCAAGCTGCGTCTCGGCTCGTTCCTTTTCGGCTCGGAGATGGTCAAGGGTTTTCAGTTTTGTCATTGTGATTGACCTCCTTTTTTGGTTTTAGGAATAAAAAATCCGCCTATCTTTTATAGATAGACGGATAATTCCACGTATTTTGAATATGTTTGAACTATTATGAATTGAATGCGTCCTTTACAGATTGATAGTCCCAGTAGTATTTACCATCATTCCCTTTGTATATCATGGTCGCGTGTGTACCAAGATACCTAATAGCATCAGGACATTTAGACCTATCAATCTGTGTCGCTTTGTACAGGACGATTATTTTTATACCAGCTTCAATAGCTTTATCACATTCAAACTTGATAAAGCTGCGGTAATCGACGCTATATCCCTTCGCACAGTGTTTAGTATAGCTGTTGTAGCTTCCGCACAATTGGCAGCCACCGGCTGTAACAGACGCAGTATGATCACCAACAATAAGAACGAATGTTTTTGATGCATCCATGCGGGTTTTTAATGATGACTTTATTGTACAGTTTAGGCTGCTGTCGCGTGACGAAGTTAAATCATGCGCATCAGTAAACGAAAGACTCCAATAATTGCTATCATTCCATTTGTGCAACTGATCTACTGCGTCTTTGTCATTGTCCCAATCTCCTGCAATGTAGGTTCGTGTTCTATAAGTAGCCATTTTGCCCTCCTCATTTTATGTTCATAATTGCAATCTCATTTTTCATATCATCGCGCACAACAATATGAATATCACAGTTAATCTCGTCTTTGTTTATCCTAAAAGCATTTATCAAATACTTCAAAACGGCTTGTTGATCCTTCTTTGTTCTGGAAAGTCCTGTACCCACCAGCGGAAGGACAACGGGAAAGCCTTCTGATTCCTCATTGCATGATTCAATGAGTTTCTGCACTGCCAATGCGTACTCTTGCATTGATGTATGTGCCTTGAGGTTGCTGTCAAATGTACTGAGCGCCCATAGAAAGAAATGTTCGGTTCCGTATCCTGGCAAATCTACAACGGTTCCGACAGGATAACGCCTACGATTTCCTTCTGGCTTTTCTTCCTCTGAAAGACTCTCGTAGCTGGTGTTTTTTAATAGTTTGCCTATCGTCATTGATAGGGATTCTTCTGTGTATTTTCCAGATGCATACAGACTACAAAAGGTTGCCCCATGAACCGTTTGTGCTGAAACGATATGGTTGTCAACGTGCGTATCAAAGCAACGGTTCACAGGAACGACAATATTGCGGCGCTGACTGGAATCTATTACTTCATTTGCGTCAAAGATATTTCCGTACTGTAAATATAGCGCATGGCCATTATTTGCAGAAAGAACCTTAAAACGATTTTTACGGGTCATATGAATCGAGACGGCAACAAAGCAAAAGCCCCAGATTCCTATGAGAATAGTCGCACTAATGATGCCCCTTATCCATATAGACATCTTATCCGATAGTATTTCATCAAGAGGAACCAGCGTCCCTATAAATCCCAAAAGCGCATAAAATCCTCCAGTAATGGTAGAAGCGATTTTAGCAATATATCCTTTGTTAATCCAAACGTATCTCACTTTACATCACCACCTACTGTAGCGTATTCTTTACTTGCTGGCAGCGAACGGTTTTCAAACCGTTTGCGGACGGCAAGTCCACAAGGGATAGACGCACAAGCGTCGCAAGGGAGTGTAGCTCCCTTGACGGAACGAAGTGACGAAGCATTCTCTGTCAGGCAGTTTTCTTCTGCTGACAGAGAATGAAGCTCCGCAGGACGCACTACTTTCGACAGAGAGTATAGAAGTGCGCCCTTTAGTTCCTAAAGGGATTTTTGCTTACTTCGTAAAACCAGAATACGTCGAAAATCCCAGCATATAAATTGCCATTGCAATCGCCAAGTCCCTATTCTCAAGGTTGTTTTCATTTGCAATCGCAATCAATTCCTCCATGACAGTATCATGCGGAACAAGTTCATTGCCGCCCGCTTCGACAACGCGCTGAATTACCTCTGGCAATGTCATACACATTTGATAAAACGCATCTTCTTGTCCCGTCACAAGAGCGTAAAACTGGTCAAGGCTTACTCTGCGGATAAGGCGGTGTCCCATTCTCTGACCGTCAACAGAAGTCTCCCATTTGATATTCTGGGACTTCTTTGCAATAGCTTCGACGAGGAAGCAGGCACAATCATCATCCTTCAAAAGCTGATTCTGCATCTTGATAAAAGTTTTTCCTGATGCAGACGAGTTCATGGTATTATGTTTGTTCTTCATCTCAACATAGACGGTGTGAACAACCGAACCGTCCGGCAATGTAATTCCATCAGGATTCGTGTAAATGACATCCCAGCCGCCTTCTTCACCATTCGGTGGTACATGGCAATTCGTCACATATTGAAAAATCCGCTGGTGAAAATAACCGATGTCATTGTTGTTGGATTTGTCGCGCTGACGGAAAATCTCGTTGCTGATTGTCTCTTCCCACGTTGCGCGATATACAGTCTTATCGAAAATAAGTTTGACCGGATCGACGATGTTGCGGTTAAACCGTTTGAGATCAAACGATTCCAACTTGTCACCGTATTTCTGAATGGTTGCCCGAACATGATCTGTAAACTCCTGTTCAGAGATAAATGATAGATTCCAACTCATGAGTTTTCCAAAGCCTCCTTGATTTTTGATGCAATTTCATAAGCAAGGTTAACAGGAACAGCGTTTCCTACTTGCTTGTATTGTGAGCTTACACTTCCGCAAAAACACCATTCATCAGGGAAACTCTGGCATCTTGCGTTTTCTCTGATTGTGAAAGGACGCGATTCGATAGGATGGCAACGGTCTGTTTGCTTCTGGCTCGGAGAAGTTAGAACAGTCAAGGACGGCTCGTCAAGGCTCATTCTTCTCAAAATGCCTGTGCGTCCTCCACCCATATTCCAACAACTCTTCATGTATTCCTTTGCAACGTCTTCCGGGATGTCTCGCCAGTAACCGCCCGGGGGGACAAGGTCATAGATTTTTTGCTTGTATTTAGAATAGGGCGTCCCCTCACTTTTAGGACAATCAAGCAAAATATCTCTCAAAACCGGTTTGTAGTCGTGCGGCTTAGGAAACTCAAAATGAATCTTATCAAGCAGGTCATTTCTTATCCCGATGGTGATAAGCCGCTCTCTTTTTTGTGCAACTCCGTAATCCCAAGCGTTTAACACTTTCTTTTGAATGGTATATCCTGCCTGTTCAAATATTGTGGTAATCGTTTTGTACGTTCGCCCTCTGTCATGCGTGAGAAGACCTCGTACATTCTCGAATAAGAACATTTTCGGCTGGAGTTTCTCCAAGAAAGTTGCATAGTGATAAAAAAGTGTCCCTCGTGCATCTTCCAAGCCTAATTTCTTCCCTGCGTAGGAAAATGCTTGACAAGGCGCACCACCCGAAAGCAAGTCAAGCTCACCTTTTTTCAGGGAAAAGTAATTCTCCAAATCAAGGCAAGAAATATTTGCTATATCGTCCTCAATTACACGCCATTGCGGTCTGTTTTTTCTGAGCGTATCGCAAGCATCCTTATCAAACTCAAGGCAAGCTAAAGTGTTGAACCCTGCTTTTTCAATGCCGAGTGCCAGCCCGCCAGCCCCGGCAAACAATTCAATCGTTGAAAACATTTTCATTACTCCGTTCTCTTGTTTCTTTTCTTGAAAAGCACATCACGTCAGAAATATCACACTCTAACCCGTCACAGATTTTCTCAATGCTCTCCATAGACACATACTCGTCCTTGCCTAATTTGGCAAGTGTGGTGCTGCTGATTCCCGCTATTTTTTTCAGATCAACTCGTTTGAGCTTTTTGTCGATTAACAGCTTCCACAGATTTGCATAGCTTACAGACATAGCCCACCTCCAAGAACATTACACTAAATATTATAGCAGGAAGCTGTGAACAAATCAAGCGTTTTCGGATTTTTGGTCCATCAACATGGACCTGATGTTATCTTAAATAAACCATATTTCGTTATGGGTTTGCATTTTTAAGCGGCTTGTGAAACCACAAGCCGCTTGCGCTAAAACTCTTGAATTGAAACCGTTCTTTCGGAAAACAAGTCAATTATTTCTATCCGTATATAGAGGTCTGAATCATCATCCTTGAAAAGAAGAAAATGTGAAATGGCGGCTTCAAAAGTGTGGTAGAAGAACTCTTCAACGGGCTTGCCGTCCTTGCGGATAAACCGCACAATGTAACTGTTATCCATGCTGTACCTCCTCAATCATAAATCAGCTCAAACTTCACAATTTCCTCTGCTTGTGCCTTGCAAGCGTTCATCAAGCCTACCCATTTCATAGGGTCTTGGGCTTTGAGAGCTTCTGTCGCGCCCACGCTTGCGGCAAGTCGAGGAATGATAATGTCAAGACGGCTTCTGGCGGCGTCCTCAATCTCTGCGCAATGCTCATAAAGCCGTTCGCTGGCGATAAGTGCGGCGTAGAGGTCGGGACGGTAGCCCTCAAGATAGGCTTTGCGCAAATGCCCATAATGTCCGATATGGGGGCGCTTCTTTTCGGGACTATGGCTGCTGTCGATGATTCTTCTCATGCGGTCTGTACTCCTTTCTTTGGCTCCTTTGCGGGCAACTGTGATACTGGAACGAACACGCCCTTTGCAATATCTTCCGCACGAATGGCGGCTTTCTTAGCTTCAATTTCTGCCTTTCTCTTTTCCTTTATTTTGTTTTCGTATCGCTTCTGCGCTCCGCTGGCTTTCCGCTTCAAGTAGTTCTGATGAAGCCTGTCCTTACGTTCCTCACGCTTGCGGATTTCCTCTAATTCCTCTGGGGTCAGTTCCACTTCGCCAAACGATGGAGGAACGAAACGCCCGACAAAATTGAAGTAAATCTCGACTTCCTGTGTGGTCTGCGTACTGCCTTTGCGGTCACGCTCATGCACAAGGATTTTCTCGACAAACTCATTGAGCATGGCAATCGTCAGCTTGTCAAAGCTCTCGTACTTGTCAATCAGGGCAATAAAATGGTCAACATCTTTCTCATGCTTTTCGTAGCCATCAACTGCCTTTTCCAAAGAAGCAATCTCTGAATTAAGTTCAGACTGTTCTTTTGCGTACTGTGCATCCAGAGTAGCATATCTGCTGTCGGACAGCTTCCCTAAAATGTTGTCCTCATAGATTTTACAGAGAAGAACTTCCAGTTCGGAAACTCTCTGCTTTGCGGCGGCAAGGCGTGTACGATGTTTCCGAACTGCCGCTGTCTGCTGGCTGGACTGTGCTTCTTGCACCACACGAACAAACTCGGCTCGGTCATGTTTGGCGTACTCGGCAATGGCTTTGAGCATATCGGAGATAAGAGACAGTACCACTTCTTCATTGATACGGTGCTGTGTGGCGCAGAGCTTTCCGACCGGGATTTTGCTGTACTGTGAGCAGGTATATTGAGAAATGCGCTTGCCGTTGTTGGTGCGATGGACATACATCTTGCCGCCGCAATCGGCGCAATAAAGCAAGCCCGTGAGGGGAGCTGCTTCGCCCCAGCCGTCCGGGTAGCGTCTGACCTTGCTGCGGATTTTCTGCACAAGGTCAAAGGTCTGCTGGTCAATGATGGCTTCATGGGTATTCTCAAAAATCGTCCATTCGTCCTCCGGGACATAATGGCTTTTCTTGTCCTTGAAGTGCTTTCGGG
>OMER01001073.1_pt1 | contig 12000 bp, 10 predicted proteins | sample 1645431 | NCBI WGS metagenome assembly OMER01 (sample SAMEA103958144, study PRJEB25191) | human gut metagenome | reverse complement strand
CATGGTTTGTTGAAAACCGGACATGGCACTCCAGTCGCCTTCCCGTTCTGTTATCGGCTGAATTTGATTGCGTGTGAGATATTTATGCCAGCCCGCCAGACGCAGACGCGCCGAGACAGAACTTAATGGGCCTGCTAACAGCGCGATTTGCTGGTGACCCAATGCGACCAGGTGCTCCACGCCCAGTCGCGTACCGTCTTCATGGGAGAAAATAATACTGTTGATGGGAGTCTGGTCAGAGACATCAAGAAATAACGCCGGAACATTAGCGCAGGCAGCTTCCACAGCAATGGCATCCTGGTCATCCAGCGGATAGTTAATGATCAGTCCACTGACGCGTTGCGCGAGAAGATTGTGCACCGCCGCTTTACAGGCTTCGACGCCGCTTCGTTCAACCATCGACACCACCACGCTGGCACCCAATTGATCGGCGCGAGATTTAATCGCCGCGACAATTTGCGACGGCGCGTGCAGGGCCAGACTGGAGGTGGCAACGCCAATCAGCAACGACTGTTTGCCCGCCAGTTGTTGTGCCACGCGGTTGGGAATGTAATTCAGCTCCGCCATCGCCGCTTCCACTTTTTCCCGCGTTTTCGCAGAAACGTGGCAGGCCTGGTTCACCACGCGGGAAACGGTCTGATAAGAGACACCGGCATACTCTGCGACATCGTATAGCGTTACTGGTTTCACATTCACCACCCTGAATTGACTCTCTTCCGGGCGCTATCATGCCATACCGCGAAAGGTTTTGCGCCATTCGGCGGGGCTGACGCCGAAGTGAGATTTAAAATGCTGACGCCAGGTCACAGGTGAGAGAAAACCCACGCCAATACACCTACGGCGTTTACAGGTATACTCGCTAAAAATTATTCAGTGGGTTTGGAAACAAAGATGGCAAAACTTACCTTACAAGAGCAGTTGCTCAAAGCGGGACTAGTCACCAGCAAAAAAGCGGCGAAGGTCGAGAGAACAGCGAAAAAATCGCGTGTTCAGGCGCGTGAAGCTCGGGCGGCGGTAGAAGAAAATAAAAAGGCACAGCTTGAGCGTGATAAACAGCTTAGCGAGCAGCAAAAACAAGCGGCGTTGGCGAAAGAATATAAAGCCCAGGTGAAGCAGCTCATTGAAATGAACCGAATTATCATTGCCAATGGCGATATTGGTTTTAACTTCACTGACGGCAATCTGATTAAGAAGATTTTTGTTGATAAGCTCACGCAAACGCAGTTGATTAATGGTCGTCTGGCGATTGCTCGCTTGTTGGTCGATAACAATAGCGAAGGTGAATACGCCATTATTCCCGCCAGCGTTGCCGATAAAATTGCTCAGCGTGATGCCAGCAGTATTGTGTTGCACAGCGCGCTCAGCGCCGAAGAGCAGGATGAAGACGATCCGTATGCCGACTTCAAAGTGCCTGATGATTTGATGTGGTAAACATAGATAAATCGTGTGCAGATGCCTGATGCGACGCTTTGCGAGTCTTATCATGCCTACGGTTTATGGGCGAAGTGTAGGCCGGATAAGGCGTTCACGCCGCATCCGGCAGCCGTGCGCAGATGCCTGATGCGACGCTTTTCGCGTCTTATCAGGCCTACGGCTTACGGGTGAAATGTAGGCCGGATAAGGCGTTTACGCCGCATCCGGCATGCGTGCGCGGATGCTCAACGCATATTCAGTTTATTGGCGTGGTACGCAATATGCTCGCCAATAAAACTGGAGACAAAATAATAGCTGTGATCATAACCCTCGTGATAACGGATTAACGTCTTGATATTCATCTCCTGGCAGATCTTTTCAAGATTTGAAGTCCGCAGTTGTTCTGCGTAAAAATCATCACTCAACCCCTGATCAACCATGATTTCCGCAACGCGTTGACCTTGTGAAATAAGACTCACCGGGTCGTAATCCAACCAGGCATCTTTATTTTCACCAAGATATGCGGCAAAGGCTTGCTGTCCCCACGGTACTTGCGATGGGGAGACAATGGGCGAAAACGCCGAGACGCTGGCATATTCATCTGGGTTACGTAACGCCAGCACCAGCGCGCCCAGCCCGCCCATAGAATGACCTGAGATAGACTTTCTGGCCGTTGCTGGAAAATGATGCATCACTAAATTCGGCAGCTCGTTGCGGATATAGTCATACATTTTGTAATGTTCATTCCACGGCGCTTGCGTCGCGTTCAGGTAAAACCCGGCACCTTGCCCGAGATCGTAACGGTCAGCATCTGCGACATGACTGCCTCGCGGACTGGTGTCCGGCGCAACAACAATAATGTTGTGCTCAGCCGCGTAACGCTGCATCCCCGATTTAGTAATGAAATTCTGCTCGTTGCAGGTCAGGCCTGAAAGCCAGTACAACACCGGCAATTTTTCATTCTCGGCTTTTGGTGGGAGATAGACGCCGACATTCATTTCACATTTCAGTGATTGGGAATAATGCCGATACACATTTTGCCAGCCGCCAAAGCTGGCATGTTTTTCAATGAGTTCCATCAGTCATTATCTCACGGTTAATCCCCCGGACGGCTGCCCGGGGAGAGTATTAAGAACCCCATCTGAACTGGACGGGGTAAACCAGCGGGAAATCAGTAACGAATTACGGTTCGAATGGATTTACCTTCATGCATCAGGTCGAAGGCGTCATTAATTTCATCCAGGCTCATGGTATGCGTGACAAACGGTTCCAGATCGATATCACCTTTCATCGCATCTTCAACCATACCCGGTAACTGGGAACGACCTTTCACGCCGCCAAACGCGGAACCTTTCCATACGCGACCGGTGACCAACTGGAATGGACGGGTGGAGATTTCCTGACCAGATCCTGCGACACCGATGATCACCGATTGACCCCAGCCGCGGTGCGCACTTTCCAGCGCCGCACGCATCACGTTGACGTTACCGATGCATTCAAAGGTATGGTCGATACCCCATTTGTTGATATCCAGCAGGACATCTTTAATCGGTTTGTCGTAGTCATTCGGGTTAATGCAGTCGGTGGCACCGAAGCGACGCGCCAGTTCGAATTTCTTCGGGTTGGTATCGATAGCGATAATCCGTCCCGCTTTCGCCTGACGCGCGCCCTGAACCACTGCCAGACCAATCGCGCCAAGACCAAACACGGCAACAGAATCACCTGGCTGGACTTTAGCTGTGTTGTGTACCGCGCCAATACCGGTGGTCACGCCACAGCCCAGCAGGCAGACGTGTTCATGGTTCGCTTCTGGATTAATTTTGGCCAGAGACACTTCCGCTACCACGGTGTATTCACTGAATGTTGAGCATCCCATGTAGTGATAAAGCGGCTGCCCGTTGTAAGAAAAACGGGTGGTGCCGTCTGGCATCAAGCCTTTGCCCTGCGTTTCGCGAACCGCGACACACAGGTTAGTTTTGCCAGAACGACAGAACTCACACTCGCCGCACTCTGCGGTGTAAAGCGGGATCACATGGTCGCCAGGTTTGACGCTGGTTACCCCTTCACCGACTTCAACTACAACCCCGGCCCCTTCGTGACCGAGAACCACCGGGAAGACACCTTCCGGGTCATCGCCGGAGAGGGTAAATGCGTCGGTATGGCAAACACCGGTATGGGTGACTTTAATCAGCACTTCACCTTTTTTCGGTGGTGCAACGTCAATTTCAACGATTTCCAGCGGTTTACCGGGAGCAAATGCAACGGCAGCACGTGATTTCATCTCTCGCTCTTCCTCAATATGGTAATAGATTCAGCTATTTAAGATAGGCACGAACCAGTTCAATAGTGTCGTCAACGGATTGGCTGACTTCGCGGCTGTAGCAGTCATTTCGGTCAAACGTTTCCCGGATATGGCTTTCAAGCACTTCTGCCATCAGCCCGTTAGCCGCGCCCCGAACGGCAGCGATCTGTTGGAGTATGGCACGGCATTCGGCATCACCCTCCAGCGACCGTTCCAGAGCATCAATCTGCCCCCGAATACGACGAACTCGAGTAAGGACCTTTTTCTTCTCTTCCGGAGTACTGGGCATTTCGCACCTCATCATCTGCATGCAATATACTATAGGGGGGTATGCTATATGTCAATGCATACCCCCCTATAGTATATAACACTGGAGAATAAAATTTATCCGGTGAATGTAGTCGGAAAACAAAGAGGAAAGGGGGGGGGCTAATCTGCAGGGAAGGCCGCCCCGGATAGCGGGCGGCAGAAGGAATCAGAATTTCCAGGTCAGATGGGCTGCAAGTTGCAGACCGTTATAATCATCGGTTGGGGTGTCGTACCACACTTTACCTGCCGTCAACCCGAGATTAAGTTGCTCAGTCAGCGGTTGAATTCGTTGCAAACTGATGCTCTTCATGCTGCCGTAGCGTGTTTCTGGCGTCCAGTCGTAGGTGTAAGCACCTGTTCCGCGGCTTAGCCATAGTTGCGTATAACCAGCACCGCGCGGGTCCTTCAGACGCACGGAAATCATATTGCTGTAACTACCACCTGCATCGCTGGAGTCATAGTGGGTATAGCGATAGCTGGTGATCACCGGGCCAGTATAGAGTGATATGCCGCCTTGCCAGGCATCGACTTCGACATCATCGTAATATTTAGTGTAGCGATAACCGGTCGTGAAAAGCGTTTTTGGCAACAGGGCTAGGTTAATATCCTGTCGAAAATCCTGGCGGGCAAAGACCGGCGTATTATCCGCAAAGGCAATACTCGTTCGGGTTGTCAGCCAGTTATTCCATTTGTACCAGACTGCACCCTGGCCGCGAGTGGCATTGAAATGTTCAGTTTCATAATCACGACGCCCCTGGGAAAGATTAAAAAGCAGCGTTGCGTTTTCAACTTTCGCCACCAGTTCAGCATACGCTAAATTACGGTTGCCATGATCGCCAGAATAATCGGTAAAATCGTAGCCCGCGGTAATGGAAGTTAACCCGGCATAAACGGGTAATGCGCTAAAAATTGCCGCCGCTAATAACGTCCGTTTTATCATTTTAATCTCCTGTACGGATAAGTTCTTGTCGGAGTGAATAAGTTCCGGTAGGTAAATTACGTTCTACAATCACGCGCGGGCCAAGTTGTGTGTTCGGAGAAATAATTCGCCCAGGCAAAATAATAACTTGTACGCCAAGGCGTGAACGCTGCCCGATATAACAACCTAATTTATCGCATCCGGTAGCGATAATTCCCTCTGGAGTTCGAACAGACACGGGTTGTTCATCCAGACGATGATTACTGGTACGTACTTGTGCGCCCAAATATGCCTGGTTTGCAACTACCGAGTCGGCAATAAAGCATTGCGGACCAATCGTTGCTTCCGCTTCAATAACCGCATTTTTAATTTCGGTGGCAAAACCAATTTTTACGCCATTGCTGATTATTGTGCCAGGACGAATAAACGCATAATTACCTATCAGGCAGTTTGCGCCAATCACTACCGGACCCTGAATAACGGCACCGTGGCAAATACGGGTATTCGCGCCGATAACAACCTCACCGGCACTTTCATCAATAATCACCTGGTCTGCAATCTGAACATTTTTCTCTTTAGCATTAAGCTTCAGATAGTTTTTCAGTTCCTGTGACAGAAGGGTGGGAATAAGCGGTTGACGCTTCCACCAGTGCGGAATAGCGGGTGGGTTTGTCGCGCTGAGGTTCGCGTCCAGTAAAAAAGGCAATAAGTCCATAAATAATCCAGATGGCATAAGCTAATAATACATACACAACGGAAAGCGGTGCTAAAGGCACCAACAACCAGCAACGATGAAACCAGGCGCTAAATGCACCAATAACACAAACTACGCCGACCCAGATAAGCGGGAACATTGCCAACACCACACCATGTGGCCCGGTGGTGATGAATTCATTAAACCAGGTAGTGAGATAAATCCCAACGCCATAAAGCACAACCAACAGCATAGGAAATATACTGAAGATACCGAAGCGGCTAAATAAAAGTCTTTTATGCAGGCGCATACAGACCGCGTAGCCCACAATCCAACGCCGCCAGCGGCGCCACTCCTCACGCGGACTGTTACATTCCTGTGGGTATACGATGCAGCGATTCGCCTGCCGAATACGATAGCCGTTTGCCACCAATGTCCAGGTGAGATCAAGGTCTTCGACTTTAGTACGATCCGAGAAACCGAACTTACGCAATACATCAGTACGGAACATCCCGCAGGCACCGCTGATGATAAACGGTGCGCCGCCCAGAAGCTGCTGTAGCGTGCGCTTCATAACAATCATCGGCAACTTTACGGTCGCGCGGATGTGTGGTAACAGACCCGCGCCTTTCAACGCAGTAGAGGGAATGCCGCCTACGGCATCAGCGCCACGCTCAATTTCCGCCAGCATATAGCCCATTCCGTCTTGATCGGGCGGAACATAGGTGTCGGCATCACTTAAAAAAACCTGATCGCAGGTGGCGTAATTGAGGCCATTCATCAGCGCACCACCTTTACCGGTATTTTTTTGCGTGACGGCAACAAAGCGGTCGCCCCATTTGCGTTTGACTTCCGCCATGACCGCTTCGGTATTGTCCGTGGATCCGTCGTTAACGCAAATTACCCGGCAAAAATAAGGGTTACGCAGCAGATTATCCAGTGACTGCGCCAGACACGGGCCTTCGTTATAAGCAGGTATAATGGCGTCAATACAGCCTTTCTTTTGGCTGGGCTTACGCCTTAACGTACTCAGAAACCATAGCAATATTGCTACGGCCATACATATAAAGATCCAGGTTTTCATGCAATTTGCTCAAAGAATCATTTTATGAATAACAAAACCTTCACCCAGATCGCTATTGACCTGTTGCCCGCGAAATTGAGCAACTGCACGCAGACGCTCCGGGCGCATATAATCTCGCTGGCTCTGACTTTTATGTTTTTTTAACGCAGTCAGTTTAAGAGAAAAATATTCTTCTTTCACGGATTCAAAAACCTGAGGCATAAATGAAAGCCAGGTACTTGGTGTTTCATAGCCGAGAATTTGCGGAATAGCGCGACAGGCAACCATTGAGGCTTGATAGACTGCAAGATGATCCTGATGGCGGTCAGCATCATGCATGGTATATACACGTATAATTTCAACATCAGAGGGAATTTGATTTTTTATGATGTTTTCCAGGGCAGAAATCATATCATTGAGCTGTAAATGAGCGCGGGTGTCAGCAAAATTAAGATGAATAGTTTGGTGGCACCCTAATATCTTTAGAGCGTTGCGTGATTCTTCGTGGCGATCGATTATTCCATCTACGCCAGAATTACCGGTAGTCATCACCACGGTAGCAATATAAATTCCTTTTTGCGCAAGGCGAGCTAGCGATGCGCCACAGCCTAATTCTATATCGTCAGGATGCGCGCCAATGGCAAGGATACCCTTTCTTTTATTTGCCGAAGAAAGGATCGCTGAATCTAAAACCTTATCCACTTTATGACACTCCATTTTATTTATTATACTACAAGCACAACGACGCCCCCAGAGACGTAACCTCTGACGCAGACAGATGCTAATTTTTAAGTGTTAAAAATAGCTGATAGCTGAAAAACAAGGGGCTGTCAGGTACGGGGATAAGAGTGTGTAATCTTTTATGTAGTTCATATGTTAAGTGTTTGTGTGTTTGGTTTGTATGGTTATTTTGTTTTATATATTGTATTTAAATGTGATTTAGTTTGTCAATTAATTGCATATTAAAAATATGTTCTATGCACAAATATTGATTATATACATTATGTGAATACATTATGTGGTTGATTGAGAATGATACATTTATATATGCAATGTGAATATAATGGTTTCATTATATGTGTTGCTGTTAATAAAATAACAGACATTAGAACCTGCTTGTTTATGCATTAATAAAATGAAGTGCAGTAATTTACTGAGTTATCAGAGTGGGCGTAATTGCATATTTAATCTTTCCTTTGCCGCTTTTTTGCTAAGAATAAAATCATCTGTACGATAACGACTAATTCTTTTAATGAATGTTTTTATTCCTGAATACTGCTCCCATAACAAGACGGGGGAGCAGACAATCATGGCAATTTCATCGCGTAACACATTTCTTGCCGCACTGGCATTCATCGCTTTTCAGGCGCAAGCGGTGAACGTCACCGTGGCGTATCAAACCTCCGCCGAACCGGCGAAAGTGGCTCAGGCCGACAACACCTTTGCTAAAGAAAGCGGAGCAACCGTGGACTGGCGTAAGTTTGACAGTGGAGCCAGCATCGTGCGGGCGCTGGCTTCGGGCGACGTGCAAATCGGCAACCTCGGTTCCAGCCCGTTAGCGGTTGCAACCAGCCAACAGGTGCCGATTGAAGTCTTCTTGCTGGCGTCAAAACTGGGTAACTCCGAAGCGCTGGTGGTAAAGAAAACTATCAGTAAACCGGAAGACTTGATTGGTAAACGCATCGCCGTACCGTTTATCTCCACCACCCACTACAGCCTGCTGGCGGCGCTGAAACACTGGGGTATTAAACCTGGGCAAGTTGAGATTGTGAACCTGCAGCCGCCCGCGATTATCGCCGCATGGCAGCGGGGAGATATTGATGGTGCTTATGTCTGGGCACCGGCGGTTAACGCCCTGGAAAAAGATGGCAAGGTGCTGACCGATTCTGAACAGGTCGGGCAGTGGGGCGCGCCGACACTGGACGTCTGGGTCGTGCGGAAAGATTTTGCCGAGAAACATCCTGAGGTCGTGAAAGCGTTCGCTAAAAGCGCCATCGATGCTCAGCAACCGTACATTGCTAACCCAGACGCGTGGCTGAAACAGCCGGAAAACATCAGCAAACTGGCGCGGTTAAGCGGCGTGCCGGAAGGTGACATTCCGGGGCTGGTGAAGGGGAATACCTATCTGACGCCGCAGCAGCAAACGGCAGAACTGACCGGACCGGTGAACAAAGCGATCATCGACACCGCGCAGTTTTTGAAAGAGCAGGGCAAAGTCCCGGCTGTAGCGAATGATTACAGCCAGTACGTTACCTCGCGCTTCGTGCAATAAAAGGAGGCGCAGATGCTGCAAATTTCTCATCTTTACGCCGATTATGGCGGCAAACCGGCACTGGAAGATATCAACCTGACGCTGGAAAGCGGCGAGCTTCTGGTAGTTCTGGGGTACCATTTCGATCTGGGCGGATACGAAGCTGTAGCCCTTCTGCGTCATGGCGTCGGCCACGGCGTTGAAATCGTCAGGGTCGGTGTACACGGTGAACACGTCGTCCTCGGAGTTTTCGAGCAGCTCGGCCAGCTCGTCCGTGTGTCCCTCGAGATGCAGCAGCACCTCGTCGGCGTCAATGCTGCCGAAGTGGAAGTCCTCGTTGAGGAAGTGCTCGAGCATGGCGCGGCGCGCGCGCACGTCGTCCGTTGTGCGCATGCGTGCGAGCATGAGCTGGACGTTGCGCTCGATCTGCACCTCCGCGTCCGCACCGTAGAGCCACTCAAGCTCCTGCAGCTGGCGGATGTCGTCCATGTTGCCGGGGATCTTCTGATACGAGCTGTCTGGGTCGAGCGTCACGCCGGCGTCGCGCAGCGCGCCGCGGATCGTGCGGCGCACGGCGCCGGTCTCGATGAGCTCGCCGGCCTCAAAGTGGCGCAGCTGGTCGTTGACCTCGCCGATGTGCTCGGTCAGATAAAAGCGCACGCCCTGCGCGCGCAGCTTGCGGTTGAGCGCGACGAGCCGGTCGCAGGCGGTGATGTCCACGCTCACGACGGCGCTGCCGTCGACGATGACGGCCTGCGTGTCGGGCTGCAGCGCGCCCTCAATGTCCTCCTGAAAGCGGCGGATGTTTGCAAAGAACAGGCTGCCGCTGAAGCGGTAGAGCACGATGTGCGGCAGCGGCTGCACCCCGCTGACGCGGTCGATCGGGAAGAAGCCGGACTTGCCCGGCAGTGTGCCGAGGAAGGTACGCTGCGGCGCCGCCGCGCGCATGAGCACGTCGACAAACGACAGCACCATGCCCACGAGCACGCCCTTGATCGCACCGAGCAGCAGCACGCCGAGAAACGCCCCGGCGAAGATGCCGAGCTCCACGCGGTTGACGCGCCAGAGCCGCCGCGCGATGCCGAACTCCGTCGCCCCGATGAGCGCGTTGACGACGATGGCCGTCAGCACCGGCACAGGCAGAAAGCAGATGAGCGGCGTGGCGAAGAGCAGCACGAGCAGCATGGTCACGCTCGCCGTGACGGACACGAGCTGCGTTTTTCCGCCGTTGCGCTCGTTGACCGCCGTGCGCGACACGCTGCCCGACACGACGCAGCAGCCGACGAGCCCGGCGGCGACGTTGCACACGGCGTAGGCCGCGATCTCGCGGCGGCCGTTGAGCCGGTAGCCGTTTTTCTGCGCCGTGCCGGACGAGGCCAGCAGCGTCTCGGCCAGGATCACGGCCGCGACCGGCAGCGTCGCCACGAGCGCCTCGGTAAACGGCAGCGCCGTGAGATCCGGCAGCACGGGCTTCGGCAATCCGCGCGGCACGGCGGCCAGCAGCGCCACGCCCCATGCATCCAGCGGCGCAAACGCGCCGAGCAGCCCGCCGAGCACCATCATCACCAGCACCCACGGCACCTTCGGCCACTTGCGCGGCGCAAGCAGCAGGATCGCCAGTGTCGCAAAGCCGAGCGCGGCGGTCGGCAGGTTGACGGCCTTTGCCGCGTCAAAAATATGCTCCAGCAGCTCAAACAGCTCGCCCGTGCCGGTGCCCGAGCCGAGCAGCTTCGGCACCTGCATGAGGATGATCTCGCAGCAGACACCGCTGATGAACCCGCCCATGACGGGCTCGGAGATGTAATCGACGGCCCTGTCCGCGCGCACGAGCGCAAACACTGCCAGCCACAGCGCGACGTAGAGCGTCAGCACCGGCACGATGCGCATGGCCTCCGCGCTGCCGGTTGTGACGCCGAGCGAGGCGAGCACCGCGCCGATCATGGCGGCGGGCGCGGCATCGACGCCGAAGATGAATTCCCGCGTCGTGCTGAGCATCGCAAAGAGCAGGATCGGGATCAGCGACCCATACAGACCGTAGACCGGCGGCAGACCCGCCAGTTGGGCATAGCCCATGGAGATCGGGATGGACAGCAGCGCGATGAGCACGCCGGAAAACAGATCCGGCCCGAGCTGCTGCCGGTCATAGCCCTGCAGGGAGGCAAACAGCGGTTGTGAGAGCGCTTTCATAACATCACCTGAATATTATATAAGGTATGGGATCCCCTGCTCAGGCGAGCAGGGTGTCGAGTCCGGCGTCGAGCCGGGCGTTGCGCTTCGGACGCGGGCGGTCGATGATCCGGCCGCGCGCGACGACCATGTCGAGCGTGCGCAGTGCGCGCAGATCCGCGAGCGGGTTGTCGCTCGTGACGAGCATATCGGCGCACAGGCCGGGGCGGAGCGTGCCGGTCACGTCGCCGAGACCTGCCATGCGCGCGCTCTGACCGGTGGCGCAGTAGAGCGCGCAGGCGTTGGAAGCGCCGGCGTATTCGTGGAAATAGCACAGCTCTCGCCAGAAGTCGTACTGCGCGACCCACTGGCAGCTCGTGTCGTTGCCGAGCACGACGGGGATGCCGTGCGCGAGCGCGGCCTTCGCGCAGGCGATCATGCCGTCAAAGACGACGCGGCCGTTGAACTGCTCGTCTTCGGTCAGGTGCGTGACCGCGCGGTCAAAGCGTGCATACGGCAGCGCGGGCGAGAACGTCGCGCACAAAAATGCGCCCCGCTCCTCAAATAGCCGCAGGATCTCGTCGTCCGGCTTCGCGCCGTGCTCGATGGAGTCGACGCCGTTTTGCAGCGCGATGCGCACGCCCTCTGTGGACTCGGTGTGCGCCGCCACGGTGTAGCCGAGCGCGTGCGCGCGCTCGCACACGGCGCGCACCATCTCGGCCGGCATTTTCACCTCGCCGGGCATGCCGCGCTCGGTCGCGTCCATGACGCCGCCGGTGATCATGAGCTTGACGAGGTCCGCGCCCTGCGCGTGCACGGCGTCGACTTGTGCGAGCGCCTCGTCAACGGTCCTGGCCGCGATGGCGACCGAGCCCGCCATGTG
>OMER01001054.1_pt1 | contig 12259 bp, 8 predicted proteins | sample 1645431 | NCBI WGS metagenome assembly OMER01 (sample SAMEA103958144, study PRJEB25191) | human gut metagenome | reverse complement strand
TTGTTATTCTCATTATACCATTTTTCTGCTGGGAAAGCAAGGGCAGAGTAAAGTCTGTCAGATAAAAAAACACCAATACAGCCGCCAAGCCATATCGGGGTCGATGATAAATTTCGGCAATAAAAAAGATAGCCAGACGCATCCGACTATCTTAGGCTTAGTCCGCAGACGTCAGCCGCTATTCTATATTATATTATACTACATCTGCATAAAAAATGCAAGTCCCCTGTAATGTCGAATCGGCACCAGGTGTGGCTATTATTTTGATAATAATTTAATGTACATCTACAAACTGGGAAATATCATTGTTTTTACATAAATCAAATTTAATTTTCCGTACTAAACATCAGTCCTACAAAACTGGGTTTTATTCGTATAACGTCAATCCTTTGTTTATCTAATTCTCTACATAAGAATCAGATAATATAAGCACAAATTCTTTCTACAATTGGTTATTCATTATTATCAGTACCACAGAAACAACAAAATCCTTTAGGGTAAAAGGCGTTCATTACAGAGATACCCTTTTTATCACATTCCCAGCAAGCTTCATCAGATACAGTCTTTTTATCAGCTCTATTATATTCAGCTAATTTTTTTACCATTGGATTTAATTCTTCTTCAATATACACCATTAATTCATTTTTAAAATCATTTAATTCAGAATCGTCAAGTTCGGATTTACTATCTACATAGATACCACCTAAATCATAATCTTCATACCCAGAACCATTGTGGTATCTAATTTCGGCTTCAAATAAATATTTATCATTTTCATTCGTTTTCCTACAGCTAATTGTTGCTGAACTATCTGAATCCATATCACCATCCAGCCAAAGACTAACTACTACTTCTATTTCAGATTCTTGTACTGCATTTGATTGAACTTTAAATAATATCTGTTCAGTTGTTTTCTCTTCAATTGCATATTGTTGACCTATGCTAAAACATGGATTAAAATATAATTCATCATAAATTTCGGTGTATAATTCATCTAACAACTCGTTAAATTTTTCTAGAACTCCATCACTCGTAAGTATCTCAATGCCTGTTTCCTCTTGAATTCTATCCCTCCAGTAGTTTTCTTCCCAATCTCTTTCTTTTTCAGCTTCTCGTTCTGCCTCTTGTTGTGCATTTATGGTCATATATTGTTCTTCTGAAAGATCTGATTCTTCAAATTTTTGATCTGCAATTTTAATATATGATTTTAACAATTCTACATTTTGCTTGATTTTTTGCATACTAATCCAATTTAATAACTTATTGTGAGCGATATGATTTCTATTCTTTATAAAGTCAGTAATTACTGACGATTCGAAATTAAAATATTGCTCAAAAATATCTTTCCATATGTCCACCTTTACTTTTCTTTTTTTCTGAATATATCCAAGCACTGCATCAGCACTCTTGTTCTTCTTTTCGTTTAGAGCGTTCCAATCAGCCGATGATATTGCAATATTTTCATCATAAATTTTTCCCTTTTTAATAATTTCTATCATTGTTTCTAGTGTCATTGAAAAAAACGTATCATCAACACCCTCATATTGAGGAGAAATCCGTCGGAAATCTTTTACAAGATTTTCATAACTTGAATCGTATTTCTCCATTCCTATTTTCTTTATCCAATCAACTCCAATATGACAAATCAGCACCTTATTTACCAGTACTCTCATTTCATTTTCCGCTTCAAACACCATTGGATAAAGCGTTGTACATAATGCCTCTGATTGCTCATCTGTCATCCATATACATCTATCCCAATCACTAATCAATCTATTCTTTATTGCAATTTTAAATTGTTCCAACAACATATCATATTCTTCTCTTGGTTCAATTTGCTCAAGTTTTACTTTTAACCTTGCTTTACTATCTCCATATGTATCAATTGTAAACGATGCCCGATATTTGGATTCCGATAAACAAAAATCAAACTCTTCACTTGCAATTCTTTGCAGGCACCCTATATAATCAATACTTCTTTCTTCTTCAAATTCCCCCACAACATCCGCAAGTACTTTTTCACAGTATTCTTTTCCTAAATATTCTGTTTCAGTAACAGGCATTTCTTCAAAATCAGAGTATTCAACCTCTTTGCTTTTATAAAGCTTTGTTATGTTTTTTATTCCACTAAATAATATCTCAATTATCATGTTTCTATCTTCTTTCCTTTGTTATATTGCGGATTACTTTACGAAATGATCCATTTGGAATGTTTTTAATGATTTTATTTCAATCTCATATCTTATTGTCCGCCAGACAATAAGCATCCAATGTCACAAAAACTTGATCAATTTCGATTTGTATTCCCTTTTCCTTATCCTTTTCCCTTACCTCGCCAAAAACTTCTGATACTTACTCTTAGGCTTCTCAGGTATCGTCATAATAAGCCTGCCGCTTGCTATCATTGGCTTGACGTACCTTTCCATAACGTAAGCGATCGTCATTCTGCCATTGAAAAACTCCGCTATCTCATTCCTGCTTCTCGGCGTTTTACAGAATTCAAGTATCTCAGTTTCAATGTCATCTATCGGCACGCTTTCGGCGGCGCTGTTGTACAACGTCACCTTGAATACGCCTCTGTCGCTCTCAAATTTCGGTGCAGTCAGACCGCTTTGTTCCATTGCATTTATTATCGTAGGTATGCCGCTGTATCTGTTCTCCGTTTCACCGAGTATCTCCATAGCACCCGCTATCTTAGGGTTTCTTGTGTCGGCAGACACTTTCCCCAATCTGTCAAGGGTCATTCTGCCGTAAAGTCCGCCGGGATTTTCTATCTCAAAACGGTCGCTGAACATCTTTATGGTTATAGGCGTTGTGTCCGTGTGGATACTGTAATCTCTGTGGATAATAGCGTTCAGGATAAGCTCTCTGATAGCAATTACAGGATACTCCGTCTTGTCCGTCCGCTTGCCCGTGTTCGGGTCTATGATAGTCGCAGTTTTCATATTTTTGCGCACGAACACCAAAGCATCATTCAGCATCTGCACAAGTGTTCCGTCTATTCGCTGATTGTCTATAAAACGTTCGCCGACGTTTGCCGTACTGCTTATCTCAGTTCCGGGCACAGACACAGCCGTTATGCAAAGCTGCGGAAAAAACGCCTGCGGGTAGTTTGAGAAAAGCATTATTCCGGTCAAAGTCGGTTTGCCCTCATCAGTAAAACCTTGCAAGCGGCATATTTCCTCATTTGAAAGCTCGGCAAGATTAGGCTTTTTGCTTTTCAGCAGGTCAAAATAAAGCTTGAATGTGTTGGTCTGAATGTCCTTTTCAAAGGCTCTTTCGCAAGTTCTCAGCTCGTCGTGAATGCTTTTTTTGAAAGCCTCATAGCTGTAAACCTCATATTCCGTCATAAGTCTGTCAGCGTCGCCCGACCTGACATATGAGCCTTTCAGCCTGCCCACACCGCTGTAAAAGCAGGGTTTGTCAGCATTATCTATCTCCTGTATCTCGGCGGATACGACAGTTTTGCCGTCGATAGATGCAACGGAAAACAGCGGCCTTATCACAGGCGTCATTTCCTGACACTGCGCCTCGACCTTTTTCATAAGGTCAGCGGCATCATAAACTCCGCAGACATTGTACCCGTCATTTTCATCTACGCCGAAAATAATAACGCCTCCGCCCGACTGATTTGAAAAAGAGGACAGCGAATCACGCACCTTAGGGCAACCCTTATTTGCCGCTTTTATCTCTATCTTGTTGCTCTCGCTGCGAACAAGCTGTATTTGTTTCACCATATCTACAAGTTCATTATCAAGCATTTTATCGCCTCCATAATATAATTATACTGATTTTATTAGAATTTGTCAAGATTGAATTCTTATAAAATTGTAATTTGTCTTATAAAAGTCTAATAAAAGCCGTATAAAATGAGGTGATGGCTTATAATTTGATATGGAAGTGCAAAAAAATCACCGATACAGGCACAAAGGCTTGTATCGGTGATTTTCTTTAGCCATTGTTATTAATAGAAAAGCCCGCTTATGTTAAGAACTCTCAAACTTCTGCATGATATTTACTAAGTTTATGTTAAGGACACGTATACATATATTAGAGAGTTAATTATTATACTTTAACTTTGTTTTATTTCGTTTTTTAGAAGTGCTATATCCTTATAATTGTCAATAGGCTTTATTCTATCAAGTATTTTTTGTTCAACAGCTTTCGACCAATATATTTTAAGCCTTTTCTTAGCACGAGTAATTGCTGTATAAAATATACTGTGCGTTATGAGTTCATCTATCTCATCAGTTATAACTATCTTAACAGAATCGTACTCCAAACCTTGGGCCTTATGGATAGAAACCGCATATGCTACCTGGAATGGAATTATTGTCTTGGAAGATATATCGTCATCTTCGTCTGTGCTTTTATTCTTACGCACATCAAATCGAATAATAGAATTGCCGTCACTATTAGTTCCAATAATTTCGAAGCTGCGGTTTTCTATATTTAATTCTATTAGAGGTTTATCAAGTTCTATATCAAATTGAATTGACTCTGTTACTTGTCCCTCATTTAAAATTCTAAAGTCCATGATTTTTGCTTTCATATTATTATGGATGACAGGCGACTCATCCTCTTCACTGTTAAAAAATGAATCAGCCGAATCGTTAAATAAAATAGGATCTCCGACTTTATACCTTTGTATACCACGATATATTTCCTTGCCATTATTGTTTTCTTGCATGAAGTGATTTATGTTATTAACACCATAAAGGCCACCATAATTTAAACAAAGAATAATCTCATTATCTGCAGCCGGAATGAAGATCGAAGTATCCAGATCCGCGGAAAATCCACCTGCTTGCAGTCTATCAAAAACATCGCTGTCAGATTTATCGTCTTTCATTTCTCTAACTTTATCCCACAAGCTTAACAATTGTGCGCTTTCTGTTCTAAATGGATCTTTCAGCTCGCATACTGATGTTTCAGGAATAAAATATTTTACCGCATTAAACCAATTGCCGAAATTAATTGCTTCAATTTGATATATATCCCCCACCAATATCAGTAATTCATATTGCGCAAGCTGCAATAAATCTTTCATATCGCAATTATTTACAGTGCTACTCTCATCTATTATCACAATATCATAATCTCTTTTCATATCTTTAGAATGTGAATTGTTAAATTTAGCAATAGTCATGAATTTACATTTCGACGATGCCGACACTTTTCTTTTGAGATTATTTACGGCGGGATTAGTATTTGCTAAATACAACCTTGAGGAATCCTTAAAATAGCTTGATATATAATTAATTAATGTCGTTTTTCCAGTTCCAGCAGCCCCATATATCAATGCTGCTTTTGAATGTTCAAACATATTTATTAAAGCCATTTTCTTTTCATTAGACACATCACTTCTATCTTGAGTACTGATCCAATGTTTTACAGAATTCGAGTGATTATTTATACCGGAGTTGGTCATATCTTTTATGGTTTTAATTATAGATACGGTGTCATTTCTATAGCTTTCTATAAAAATATAATCATTTTTTATTATCAATTTTCGTGCTTGCTGTTTATCAGTACTATACAATTTACTATTATATATATTCACTAACGATTCAACATTTTTGAAATGTTTATATTTATGGGAAACTCCATCTTCATTTTTTTCTAATGGTGTAAAAAGAATTCCTTTTTGTTCAATATTATTTTTTATATGCCAAGCCAATAGTTCATGTTCACGCCCTGATACATCAAAGCATTTAAAAATATCTGAAATGCTTGGAACATGTTTCCTACGTGCAGAACAAAACGGCATTTCGTCAAAAGGAATAGACTCATAATGCAAATATAGACCCGATAATTTATAATAACCTGTGTATTCACGCTTCCATTTATGCCAATATCTTTTGTATTGTGCTTTTATTACTCTATTATTCATATGAAATAACAAATATTTTAGAATATTTGCACCAGGACAAAGATTTTTCAAAAGAGATCTACAATGTTTCAGAATGTCAAAGAAGAATGCAGATTTTGAATTCGGAACAATCTGATTGCGTAAATCTATAAAGTCATCATCAGATATATCAAGTATTTCAGATAAATTATCTCCCGTTTTGGTCAAGTACTGCGATAAATTATGTTGTTCCGCTCTTGAAAGTTTAGGGGCTGTTCCGTATACGATTTTAGCAAAATTATTAAATTCGCAAGGACGAATATTTACTTCCCACTTGACAATGATTCTTATAGGCATCGTTTTATCAAAGATTTCAATAGAATTATCAGCTATTGCAAACTTAACAGCATAATAATCGGATAATTCAATATCAGTAAACGCGATTATACGGTCTGTTTTGCTTGCGTTATCATTTGCGGGTATAAATGCTACTTCATAGTAAATCTTATTATTTACAAAGAATGGCTTGATTGATTGAATGTAAAACCGATCAAAACAATAATCATCACCCACAGGAGCACGGCATAAATCAATCTTTTCTGCAATTTTTTCATAGTAGGCTTTATAGCTATAATCTGTCTCAATATGGAATTTTCCAAGGTTATGAAGAACTTTCATAGAATAATTGTCATGAAGAAAATTCCTTATTCTTAATAGATACTCATAATATTTGAGCATTAATCGACTGGCATTTTCCTCTGCTAAAGTGCGATGAGACGAAGACACCTGTAAAAAGCCATGAAAACGAGAAATATGCTTTAACCTTGCTTGACTTTTAGCATACTTTACTGCCTTTTTTATATTCTCTTGATTATCCTCTATGTCGCCGCCGTTAGCATATATCTTCAGCATAATATGTTCAACGAAATGACGAAGTTGTGAAAGAATATCCTGAGAAATCTCGCCAGTTGTATTCATTCCCATATTATCGATATGTCGGCAAATAACCCTGTCGCTGTTTTTTATCTGCTCGTCAATCTGTAAAATTCCACACATATTTGGTCACCCCTTGTTACCGATCACTGTTCTTTTTCTTTCCAATACTTTTTTCATTTTACGTTTCAGTACATCGTATTCATCTAACGCAGCCTGATATTTCAGAGCAATTATTTTTTGCTCTTCAAGTGGTGGCAACGGGATCATAATATTCTTTACTGCTTCTATTGAAATGTTTTTAACTGCTGTGCCGCCTGAAACATAATCTAAGGCGGTTTCACCCGCTGCACTATCAAAAAAAGCTTGGATATAATACGGGTCTGCCTTGTTCTCGTCGATCTCAATAATATAGAGATTTCCTGTTGCAATAACAAAATGATCACTATCACAATTTACAACAGCAGAACGAAATGTAGGAGACGCCATCTTTGAAAGAACAATAGAATTACCGGGTATTACAAATTTATCGAGTTTTTTCGGCAATTCTGTGATATACTGCTGTCCTTCCTCAATATCTATTGAGCCATTTACTACATTTGCAAGAGAAATAAACCTGTACTTTGTTGGGATAATGGACTTGTATGATTCCAACAGTTCTGGTTTTACTTGCGAACCTCTTGAAATACTTTTTATAACCGCTCCAAAGCACACACCATCTTCTACAACAGGCTTGTCAAGATAATGAGATGCTATTAAATTATAGTCATGGTCTCGCATATCCTTCGGTAAAACATCTATCGTATTAACTCCGCCATTATTGATACAGTTAAGGATACTCTGAATATCATTTTCAGAAAGCGTATTCAGTCTTTTGCTTTCTTTGGAAAAGATGTTTTCTGCATTTATTAGTCTGATGGATTTGTTGTTACTACTAAAGACGATCATTGTTGTTGGTATCATAGTTTCGGCAAATAGTGCATGTGGAAGATTTATAACTGCTTCTATATAACCATTCTCAGCAAAATACTGACGCATATACATATCAGGCTTTGCAAATGCTGCTCCATTTGTCATAATTGCAACAGCTTTACCCGAAGCGTTTAACGAACGAATTATCATCGCATTAAATAACCAGTCAGATGAACATCTTGAAATATAGGTGCTCTCAATTCCGAAATGATCCTGCAATGAGCGACGACAATCATCTAAATCTGCGCCCTTGAGAGCAAAAGGATAGTTTGAAAAAATCCTATCATAACTTGTTGGATAATCATATGTCAATGCATTATTTATTACAAAAGAATAGTTATCGCCAAGAAGTGACCCTCTGAGAATGGCAATATCGTTTGCGTTAAAATTTAGTTCTACTCCAGTATATTCACCTACCTTTGTGTTTTGCAAAGCATATACAGGAAAAGTTGCCACTCCCGAACAAATCAAGTACTTTATCATGTTCATTGGTTTCGAGTATCCCATCTGCCAGCTCCACTAATGAAGTTGGCGTACTCATTTTAAAGTACGAATTATCATAAAGAACTACTTCTTCTAATATGTCTGAATCGAACATGTCAATGTAACTCAAAACGATTTCCCATAAACCGTTCAAATTTCGTGAAAGAATATCTGAAATGTCAGGGGAAATATGTGCAGTTTCTATGAACGTGTCAAGAGTAGCTGTAGATATATTTGTTGTTTTTTCTATTTTACTCAAAACGTAAGCAGTAGAAACAACAGCCCCACCAATGTTCGATATTTTTCCACGATAGGCTTCACCAAGTTTGATTGAAACATCTCTAATCGTATCAATCGTATATTTCAAATTAATCCCTCCAAAATATTTTTAGGTAATTCAAAACCTTGATACAAGTATATCATAGTCTTCTTGTTCTGTCAATGTGTTTATTGGTAATTTATAACCCAAAATATAAATTTGTCGCTTTGCACAATTTGAGCGATGATTCACCTTGCAATATTGTCACTTGGCAACAAATCAAATAACTCATACATTTTCCCTATCAAGAATAAGATACCATAAAATTATTTATATAATTTGCATTATGAGAAGTTCCCCGACGGCACGGTGAAGTGCATTGAAGATGAGATACCGTTTGAGCTGCCGGAGGGGTGGGAGTGGACGAGATTACAGGCTATATGCGAACCAATTACCGACGGTACTCATAAAACTCCGACATACAGCGATGAAGGTTTCATATTCCTATCTTCAAAAAATGTCACCTCTGGACATATTGATTGGGATAATATAATGTATATTCCTGAATCTCTCCATAATGAACTATACGCAAGATTAGCACCACAAAAGAATGACATTCTTCTTGCTAAAAATGGAACAACAGGTGTGGCTGCAATAGTTGATAGAGATTGCATATTCGACATCTATGTTAGCTTGGCTTTACTTAGAATCATAGGATACATAATATCCCCTGAATATTTGCTTTCAACAATAGCAAGTTCAACCATACAAAACTATTTCAATTCATCTCTTAAAGGAATAGGCGTTCCTAATCTTCATTTGGAACACATTCGTACAACCCTGATTCCTGTTGCTCCGATTAACGAGCAGTATCGAATAGCAACTAAATTGGAGCAACTTCTTTCTTTTGCAGACAATATCGAATCCGACAAAACTGATCTCCAAACCACCATACAGCTCACCAAATCCAAAATACTTGATCTCGCCATCAGGGGTAAGCTCGTTAAGCAAAATCCCGATGATGAGCCTGCAAGCGTTCTTCTTGACCGTATCAGAGCCGAGAAAGAGGAGCTTATAAAACAGGGCAAGATCAAGCGTGATAAGAAGGAATCTGTTATCTTTAGAGGTGAGGATAACTCTTATTATCTTAGGATGGGTAATCTTATTGAAACACTTGACGATTGGAGAATTAACGATATTCCATATAGTTGGGGCATATGCTGTCTTGGAGAAGTATGTGATTATGGTAACTGTACGAATGTAGATACAAAAGATATTCCCAAAACAGCGTGGATTTTGGACTTAGAAGATATTGAAAAGGATACGGGGAAAGTATCGCAAAAGTTAACACTAAAAGAAAGAAATTCAGCAAGCACAAAGCACTCATTCCACAAAGGACAGGTATTATACAGCAAACTCCGTCCTTATCTGAATAAGGTTGTTCTTGTTGATGATGACGGATACTGTACATCTGAGATATTGCCACTTGACTTCAACAAATATATTTTACCTGAATATGCAAAATACTACTTAATGTCCCCTACATTTCTGCGATATGCAAATCATTGCTCATATGGGGTGAAAATGCCGAGACTCGGTACACTTGACGGAAGGAAAGCGGTGCTGATTGTTCCACCTGTGAACGAACAAAAGAGAATAGCCGACAAGGTTAGCCAGCTATTCTCCCTGCTTGATTCCATAGCGGATAATGTGAATTGATATATCAGCCGAGGACGGCTATTCTTTTACCATGTAATGATCTTATCCACGATAGCCTGTTGTTCGCTTGCGGTCTTACGAAGATAGATACGGGTAGTCTCAATGCTCTCATGCCCCATAAGATCGGCAAGCAGAGCAATGTCATTATACTTCTCCAAAAAGTTCTTTGCGTAGCGGTGACGGAACGAGTGCGGATATACGACCTTTTTATCAAGCCCATACTTCTCAGCGTAGTTTTTGAGTTGTTGGGAGATACCTCTTGCAGTGATACGCTCGCCAAAGCGATTCAGAAACAAGTAGCCCGATGTACGCTCCTGAGTTTTGAGCCATTCAAGAGTTTCATTACGAAGCTTTTTGGGAATATACAATCTGCGAAGCTTACCGCCTTTAGAATAGAGATCAAAGTAACCCGTTTCAACGTGTTCAATCTTAATACGAATCAACTCGCTCACTCTTGCACCGGTAGCACAAAGATACCATACAACAAAATACCACTCCATGATACCGTCCTTTTTTAGTGACTTTTTCAGAAATTTATAATCCGCATTGCTGATTACATTTTCAAGAAAGTTTTTCTGCTGAACCTTGACCGCCTTAATGCGAAGCGATTCTTTGCCAAGATACACGAGATACTTATTCATAGCCTGAATACGAAGATTGACTGTTTTAGGCTTAAAATTCTCCATAAGATAACCTTTGTAGGCAAGAAGATATTCTTTTGTAATACCGTCATAATGTTCTTCAAAATACCTTACCGTCCATAGATAAACATCGATCGTGTTTTCTGAAAGATTACTGCGTTTAAGAAATGCTTCAAATTTGTTTTTGTCCTTCAATAAAGACACCTCCGTTATAATTTTGGTGCGAAATTCCCTGCACTTACTATTATAACAGATGTGTCTTTGTCTCTTATTATGAGAAGATCGGTGATACCGTCACTTGTATTGACGAAGAGTTGCCGTTTGAGCTGCCCGACGGGTGGATATGGTGCAGAGGCTCAAGCTGTTTCTTACCTATGGAGAGTCGAAAGCCGTCAGGTACTTATTTCAAGTACATTGATATTGATTCCATTGATAATAAGCATCAGGCAATCAAAAAAGCCAAGATAACAGAAACAGCAAAAGCTCCCAGCAGAGCAAACAGAGCTGTATTTGACGGCAGTATTCTGTTTTCTCTTGTAAGACCATATCTTAAAAACATAGCTTTGGTGGATAGTAATAATGCAGACAGTATAGTTTCAACAGGTTTCTATATAGCTACATCAAATGGGACGTTTATACCGAAATACCTCTATATACTAATGATTTCTGCTTATGTAGTAAACGGCTTGAATCAGTTTATGAAAGGCGATAACTCTCCGTCTATAAGCAAGGATAATATTGAGAAGTGGCTATATCCTGTTCCGCCGCTTGCAGAGCAAGAAAAGATCGCCGATATCGTTCAAAAATACATCAGAATACTTGAAGATATAGAAAAGAGCCTCAGCTGAGGCTCTTTTCTATATTGGTCATGATTTCAACTGCTGCTGTGATAATCTCAATGATACGTTCCTGTTCTGCATAAGGCGGTAGAGCCACTATCAGGTTCTTCAATGTCAATGGCTTTAGCTCCTTTTGATTGGTTGAGCCTTCACCGAGCTTTTCAAGTTCCTGCTGATATGCTTTCAAGAAAAAGTATAAATATTCAGCACTTATCTCATTATTGGCTCTTATAACAGTAACATGAGAATCAGGCACGACAGACTTACCACGCCTATTATCAGTTTTCCTATAAATGCCGACTCTGCCGAGTGTTCCTGTACCTGTTGAGTTTATAACAGTATCCTTATCCTGCATATATTCATCATTAGGATACTTCACAAGCGTTGATTCATCAAGATACAGGGCTAACTCCATATTGATACCATCATACTTGGTATTGCATTTCTGAGCGAACACAAGTGTATCACTGCTTTCAGCGTATTTAGGAGATTTTCCACGCTTTATTTCCTTTTGACAGCACGTTTGAAGTCGTATCCACGCCCACCCGTCGGGCAGCTCAAA
>OMER01001035.1_pt1 | contig 12548 bp, 16 predicted proteins | sample 1645431 | NCBI WGS metagenome assembly OMER01 (sample SAMEA103958144, study PRJEB25191) | human gut metagenome | reverse complement strand
AATTATTTTAAGAAAATATAGCTCATTTTGTGTCTAAATATTTGACATTAGTCCACAAACATTGGCTCTTAAGTGAAGGGACACAATAATAAGAGAAAATAAGAAGGAGATATTCATGAAGGCGAAGAATAAGTCATTTAAATTATTAATGGTTCTGAGTTTATTGATGTGCTTGGTTGGAATTAATTTATTTAAACCTTCAAATGTATTTGCTGCTGACTATGGAAATAAATTTATAACGGGACATGAACTGACTGATGATTTGGGAAATCCGAAAACAGATTTTGGTATTTATGATGATGTTCAGGCTCATTGGGATTTTGATATTCCAGTGGGAAGCGTTTCTCAGGGGGATACAATGAGTGTCAATGTTCCTGATTTATTAACTTATCAAAAGATATTACTTTTGAAATAAAAGATGAAGCTGGAAATATTATCGGAACGGCGGTTGCTAATCATCTTACGGGGGTGGTAACTGTTACTTTTTCAAAACTTGTTGAAAATGCAACTTCAGACATTAAAGGTTCATTTTCCGTTTGGGTTAATTGGGATGAACAAAAAGTAGAGGAAAATACAAGGGTAGTAGTTGATTGGAAAGATGGAGGAACAACAGAGGTTAACATTGGTCCGGCAACAGGACCGGATAAAGATGAGGTACTTTATAAATGGGGATGGGTTGACGAGAATGATTCAACCTTAATTCATTGGCAGGTTCGGATCAATTATGCTAAAGAAAATATCCAGAAAGCTATTTATACTGATATTATTGGTGGGAATCAGAATTTAGTTTCTGGTTCGATTTCGGTAGCTAATGTGACTTATAGTAGTGATGGAGAGAATTATAATGTTGATAGCTATTATCCTCAAGCTAGTATTTTAGAAAATGGCGTGAACGGATTTACCGTGAATTTAGGTGATATTTCAAATACGATTATTGTCGATTATTCAACGAAGGCAACGGATGGAGGGCTTTCTCAACAGTATGAAAATAGAGGAGAATTGACGGGAGAAAATATTGAAAAACAGGTAGTAGAAGTTCATACTCCTAACAATGGTGGAAATGCAAGTATGAAACTTTCTATTTCTGGAGAGAAAACTTGGATTGATGACAATAATGCACGTGGTTTAAGACCAAGTTTTATTAGTATTGAGTTATATCGGAATGGAGAGAAAGTTGATTCACGAGATGTGACGGCTAAAGAAAATTGGAAATATTCGTTTACCAATTTGGATAAGTATGATGAAAGTGGGAAACTTTACGATTATGATGTAAAAGAGGTGTCTGTTAGTAATTACACGAGTCAACAGGAGGGGTATAATTTTATAAATACAATCATCCCTGTTAAAGAAGAAACTCCTGAAAAACCCGACCAATCAATTACTACTCCTAGTTCATCCTCACAAGTAATGTCGGTTTCGTCTTCTTCAATGGAATCAGAACCTTCTGAAGAGTTGCCTAAAATGGGGGATAGCCCAAGGGATTTTTTCAAAGTGTTGGGAATACTTCTATTGATTTCTGGGGGTCTTGGAATGATTTATATTAGGAGAAAATCAAAAATTTAATTATCTGAGATGATGTAAAAGAAAAGGAGTTATCAATTATTTGAAACTCCTTTTTATATATTGTAGGCTCTCAACTTTTATGAAAGTGTTTAAGACTTTTTATTTTTATATATAGTAATCGCAATTTGACATAAACATCCGATGATAAAGCCTAAAACCGCTGGAAGAATCCAACCCATTCCTAGGGAGAAAAAGGGTAGAAAGTCTTTAGCAAAATTAATTATTACTGATATGAAAGTAATTGTGTGAAGACTGGCTGGAAGAGCATTGAGTCCGTCGATAATAGCCGCTAAAAGTGTAAAAGCAGTTGTTATCTGATAAACGAGTCTAGAATATTTAAAAAGTGGGCTTAATAAAGCTAATAAAATAAGGATAATGGCTAAGGGATATAAAAACATGAGGACTGGAACCGAAAGTTCTATAATTTTTGTCAAACCAATATTTGCAAAGATGCAAGGAAGAATACTTACGATGAGGAGATAAAAACGATATTCTTTTTTAGGAAATAATTCGACAAAGGTTTCAGAAAAGGCAGACATTAAGCCAACGGCTGTTTTTAAGCAAGCGATGATGACAATGAGTGCTAAGATAATCATGCCGAAATTTCCTAAGTAGTGGTTGGAAATTTGAGCGAGAGCAATTCCACCATTTTCACTAATAGCAAATTGCCCAAGACTCATAGCACCTAGGTAAGAAAGGCAGGTGTAAATGATAGCCATTAGTCCTACACTGATGAGGCCAGCTTTTATGGTTTCTTTAGCAATAATTTTAGGATTTTTTACGCCACGTTGGCGAATAGTTGTGATGATAATGATTCCAAAAGCTAAGGCGGCCAAGGCATCAAGAGTATTGTAACCTTGTGTGAAACCCGTCAAAATAGGAGATGCTTGATAGGCTTTACCAATTTCTGCTTGGCTAACTTTTCCTAATGGATGAGTGAAAGCAATGACCAAAATAATACCTAACAAAACCAAAAAGAGGGGATTTAAAAATTTTCCGATATAATCTAAGAGTTTTGTTGGCTTTCTAGACAGAAACCAGGCGGTTCCAAAGAAAAGGATACTAAAAAGAGCCAATAGTGGAGCTTGGAGTTCATGACTTAAAAAAGGTGAAATTCCAATTTCAAAAGAAGTAGTTGCTAAGCGAGGAAGAGCGAAAAAGGGGCCAATAACGAGATAAAGTAAAATTGTAAAAATATAAGCATAAATACGATTGACTCGGGAAGCTAACTCAAAAACCCCGTTACTTTGAGAAATTCCCAGAGCGATAATTCCTAAAAAGGGAAAGCCGACTGCTGTAATTAAAAAACCAAAATTTGCTTGTGAAATAGCAGCACCGGCCTCTTGACCCATATGTATTGGAAAAATTAAATTTCCAGCACCAAAGAAAAGTCCAAATAACATTGACCCTATAAAGAGGTAATCTTTACCAGCTAATTTTTCCTCCATAAATACTCCTTATAATTGATTTGTTTGATAGATAAAATAATGAATTATTATAGCAAAAAAATTGTGAATTTACAACACAATTTTATAGAAAACATGACGATTGATTTTATTAAGCCTTTTAAATTACCAAGTAAATTCAGTGTTAAAGTAAAGTTTGAAGAAAATTTTTTCTATTGCTTAATTTAGAATACATAAAAAAGGTCCCGCTAAAAGGTCTTTTATATTTAAGGATTAGCTTATTTTAAAACATCAGTTAATTCTTCTTTGTGTTCTCTGAAATATTTGACGGCATAGGGGCAAGTGGCTCCTAATTTTAATTGTTCGCGTCTTGCTTTTTGGATTCCGGCAAGAACTAATTTTTCGGCTAGGCCTTGACCGCGATAGTCAAGTGAAACGCCAGTATGAGTGATTATTATTGAATTATTCATAGGCATATAGGCCATTTCGCCAATGACTTCTCCTTTATCTGACAGAAGTTCAAATAGATTTTCTCTTTCAATAATGTTCATTAGTTTTTCTCCTTCGCCAAATATTTTAGTGCTCCGGAAGGGCATCTATTGATTACTGATTGATTGGAAGCGACATCGCCATTATCGGGGATAATCCAAGGCTTACGGCCAACTTCAAATACTAAAGGATTTCCTCTAACACATTCACCTGCATGCTCACAAATTGCTACATTGTAATAAATATCCATGTTTTCACCACGATACTTACGATAATTATTTTTCAATAGTTGTTCTTCATTCGCAGCTTCGCCAAATAATTTTGAATTATCCATTTTCTTCCTCCTGTTTACGATTGTATTTTTTTATATGACATTTGTCAAGCTGCTTTATCAGAATGATATCTATAGAAAGCATTGAAAAATAATATAGGGGTCTAGGAAGAGATGAAAGAGATATACAGATATGTTATAATATAAATGCTTATTGACTTTTTTGTCTTGGAAAAAAACGAAAATATGTTTTAGGGTTGATTAAATAAAAGTAAAATTAATTAATCAATGACAGATTAATAAAAAAGAGAAAAAACTCTAGTAATAAATTGGAAAATTTTTTGCTTAAAAAATTACGGAGAAGGAATTTCAAATAAGATAATGGAAATTTTTGATACACATATAAAGTGCGTTTTAACCTAGTTTTAAAAGATTTACTGTTAATAAAAATAAAATGAACCAAAGAACTAACCAAAGCAAAACTATACAGCATTTACTTTATCCAAAACCTACTGTAAAATTTATAGTAGGTTTTGTAGTTTAAAATATTAAAGTAAATTTACAAATAACTCTTAAGTGAGAGAGTCTAAATAAATGAATTGATGTGCACCCCAAAAGTTAGACTTTTTTGGAAAGTCAACGAAAAACTAGACACGGAGTTAAGAGAATTTAAGAATTATATTTTTCAAAGTCTTTTGGAGACTTGTAATCAAGACCTGAATGCATCCTTTTTGTATTGTAATAGGTCTCAATGTATTTAAATATTTCTTGAGTAGCCTCAGCTCTTGTCTCAAAATGAGCATCATTAATAAGCTCCCTCTTTAGCGTCTTATAAAAAGACTCCATCATTGCATTGTCATAGGGATTTCCTTTACGACTCATGCTAGATTGAGCACCGACTTGACGAAGAGTAGATTGATAACGAGAGCTTGTATATTGACTCCCTTGATCAGTATGGACAATCAAGCCAGGCTGAGGATGTTCTTTCCCACAAGCTTGTAAGAAGCAATCCCTCACCAGTTTATCTTGCATCCGTGAAGACATTGACCAGCCTACAATCTTACGTGAAAAAACGTCGATATTCACGGCTAAGTATAAGGTGCCTTCTTTGGTAGGGATATAGGTCATGTCTCCCAGCCATACTTTATTAGGAGCTGTTGCTTTAAAGATCTGATTAATTAAATTGGGTCTTGAAAGCGAAGCTCCTTTTCTGTTGTAATGTTTATATTTATAACGGCTTCCCTTGGCATAAAGTCCCATCAAGTGCATCAGTTTCCCAACACGTTTCGTGTTGGTCATAATACCAGTATTATGAAGTACCTTGGTAATTCTAACCGCACCATAGCGTCCCTTATGCTCATGAAAGACAGCTTTTATCTTCTCTGAGAGAATTTCTCTCTCCACTTGTTGTTTTGAAGGACGACGATGCATGTATTCATAGAAACCTGAGCGAGAAACCTTAAGAACTTTTACTGCATGCTTAATTTTTATCTTCCCATGATGTTTCAAGAGAAATTCAAAACGTTTTACTTGCTTCGCTTCAAGAAGACCCGGAACTTTTTTAGAAGTTCAAGTTCCTCCTGAAGATAACGATTTTCTTTCTCTAACAATTTAATCTTATGTTGGGCATTAGCTAGGGCTGTCCCATTGCCTGGAAAAGCACTTTCTCCATATTCTTCAACTTCTTGAACCCAGCGATAAAGACTATTGGCATGAACCTCAAGCTCTTGGCTGACTTCTTTAACAGAGTAACCCTCTTCAAGAATGAGTTTTACTGCAGAATTTTTAAATTGTTTATCGAATTTTCTTCTTGCCATAATAAACCTTTCCACGATTTCTCTTAACTTTGTGTCTAGTTTATTATAACCTTTCCATATTATAACCTTTCCATTATGCTTAGATTTTTTATTGTTTAATTCCCTTTTTTGTATACAAGCTCGTAATCTTAACAAATAATTGGCATATCGGGTTTAAAAATACTATGTGTTTTAAGGAATCTCTCATGAGTTTGACGCCAATAACTTAGATTAAAATCACCGTCACCTTATTTTTAGGCACGTTCGGCAGTAACCTTATCAAATGTATCTCAGTCATTGAGTTTCATGATAGTATTTACTATTTTGATGGTTTTTGTTATTATCCAATCGTTAAAATGACAAAAACAAATAGATAAATAGATAAATAGATAAATAGATAAATATTTATGGGGAGGACAAGTGAACTTATCATGATTAATTGTAAACGATTGAGTTCTCAATGTTTCAAATTATGAGGAACAACAGAAGTTGGACTACTCTTTAAACGCCTCGACGATACCATCACTCTTCATTAACCTAAAATTAACAAGTTAAAATCATTAGAATAATCTCTTTTACAAAAAATATTTATTTAAGTTATAGTTGACGAATATTTAATAATTTTATTAATATCTTGATTTTCTAGTTCCTGAATAATATAGAGATAGGTTTATTGAGTCTTAGACATACTTGAATGACCTAGTCTTATAACTATACTGACAATAGAAACATTAACAAATCTAAAACAGTCTTAATTCTATCTTGAGAAAGTATTGGCAATAATATTAATGTCGATAACGCGAGCATAATAAACGGCTCTGATTAAATTCTGAAGTTTGTTAGATACAAAGATTTCGTTCGAAGGAACTACAAAATAAATTATAAGGAGGCACTCAAAATGAGTACAAAAGATTTTAACTTGGATTTGGTATCTGTTTCGAAGAAAAATTCAGGTGCATCACCACGCATTACAAGTATTTCGCTATGTACACCCGGTTGTAAAACAGGAGCTGTGATGGGTTGTAACATGAAAACAGCAACTTGTAATTGTAGTATTCACGTAAGCAAATAACCAAATCAAAGGATAGTTTTTTGTTAGTTCAGACATGGATACTATCCTATTTTTATAAGTTATTTAGGGTTGCTAAATAGCTTATAAAAATAAAGAGAGGAAAAAACATGATAAAAAGTTCATTTAAAGCTCAACCGTTTTTAGTAAGAAATACAATATTATCTCCAAACGATAAACGGAGTTTTACTGAATATACTCAAGTCATTGAGACTGTAAGTAAAAATAAAGTTTTTTTGGAACAGTTACTACTAGCTAATCCTAAACTCTATGATGTTATGCAGAAATATAATGCTGGTCTGTTAAAGAAGAAAAGGGTTAAAAAATTATTTGAATCTATTTACAAGTATTATAAGAGAAGTTATTTACGATCAACTCCATTTGGATTATTTAGTGAAACTTCAATTGGTGTTTTTTCGAAAAGTTCACAGTACAAGTTAATGGGAAAGACTACAAAGGGTATAAGATTGGATACTCAGTGGTTGATTCGCCTAGTTCATAAAATGGAAGTAGATTTCTCAAAAAAGTTATCATTTACTAGAAATAATGCGAATTATATGATAATATTTCTGATTTTAGTAATATTGAAGCGGATGCAATTTATGCTCCTGCTGGTACAACGGCCAATTTTAAAAAATATGGGCAAGATAAATTTGTCAGTCAGGGTTATTATTTGAAAAATTGGCTTTTTACAACTACTAATACTGGCTGGTACCAATATGTTTATGGCAACTCATTTGCTGCTCCTAAAGTATCTGGGGCACTGGCATTAGTAGTTGATAAATATGGAATAAAGAATCCTAACCAACTAAAAAGGTTTCTTCTAATGAATTCTCCAGAAGTTAATGGGAATAGAGTATTGAATATTGTTGATTTATTGAATGGGAAAAATAAAGCTTTTAGCTTAGATACAGATAAAGGTCAGGATGATGCTATTAACCATAAATCCATGGAGAATCTTAAAGAGTCTAGGGATACAATGAAACAGGAACAAGATAAGGAAATTCAAAGAAATACAAATAACAATTTTTCTATCAAACATTTCAAAAGAAGTAATTTCAGTTGATTATAATATTAATCAAAAAATGGCTAATAATCGAAATTTGAGAGGTGCTGTTTCTGTACGAAGTCAAGAAATTTTACCTGTTACTGGAGATGGAGAAGATTTTTTACCTGCTTCAGGTATAGTGTGTATCTCAATCCTTGGTATATTGAAAAGAAAGACTAAAAATTGATAGATTATATTTCTTCAGAATGAATGGTATAATGAAGTAATGAGTACTAAACAATCGGAGGTAAAGTGGTGTATAAAATTTTAATAGTTGATGATGATCAGGAAATTTTAAAATTAATGAAGACAGCATTAGAAATGAGAAACTATGAAGTTGCGACGCATCAAAACATTTCACTTCCCTTGGATATTACTGATTTTCAGGGCTTTGATTTGATTTTGTTAGATATCATGTTGTCAAATATTGAAGGGACGGAAATTTGTAAAAGGATTCGCAGAGAAATATCAACTCCAATTATCTTTGTTAGTGCGAAAGATACAGAAGAGGATATTATAAACGGCTTAGATATTGGTGGGGATGACTATATTACTAAGCCTTTTAGCCTTAAACAGTTGGTTGCAAAAGTGGAAGCAAATATAAAGCGAGAGGAACGCAATAAACATGCAGTTCATGTTTTTTCAGAGATTCGTAGAGATTTAGGACCAATTACATTTTATTTAGAAGAAAGGCGAGTCTGTGTCAATGGTCAAACAATTCCACTGACTTGTCGTGAATACGATATTCTTGAATTACTATCACAACGAACTTCTAAAGTTTATACGAGAGAGGATATTTATGATGACGTATATGATGAATATTCTAATGCACTTTTTCGGTCAATCTCGGAGTATATTTATCAGATTAGGAGTAAGTTTGCACCATACGATATTAATCCGATAAAAACGGTTCGGGGACTTGGGTATCAGTGGCATGGGTAAAAAATATTCAATGCGTCGACGGATATGGCAAGCTGTCATTGAAATTATCATAGGTACTTGTCTACTTATCCTGTTGTTACTGGGCTTGACTTTCTTTCTACGACAAATTGGACAAATCAGTGGTTCAGAAACTATTCGTTTATCTTTAGATTCAGATAATTTAACTATTTCTGATATCGAACGTGATATGAAACACTACCCATATGATTATATTATTTTTGACAATGAGACAAGTAAAATTTTGGGAGGACATTATGTCAAGTCGGATGTACCTAGTTTTGTAGCTTCAAAACAGTCTTCACATAATATTACAGAAGGAGAAATTACTTATACTTATTCAAGCAATAAGCATTTTTCAGTTGTTTTAAGACAAAACAGTATGCCAGAATTTACAAATCATACGCTTCGTTCAATTTCTTATAATCAATTTACTTACCTTTTCTTTTTTCTTGGTGAAATAATACTCATTATTTTTTCTGTCTATCATCTCATTAGAGAATTTTCTAAGAATTTTCAAGCCGTTCAAAAGATTGCATTGAAGATGGGGGAAATAACTACTTTTCCTGAACAAGAGGAATCAAAAATTATTGAATTTGATCAGGTTCTGAATAACTTATATTCGAAAAGTAAGGAATTAGCTTTCCTTATTGAAGCGGAGCGTCATGAAAAGCATGATTTATCCTTCCAGGTTGCTGCACTTTCACATGATGTTAAGACACCTTTAACAGTATTAAAAGGAAATATTGAACTGCTAGAGATGACTGAAGTAAATGAACAACAAGCTGATTTTATTGAGTCAATGAAAAATAGTTTGACTGTTTTTGACAAGTATTTTAACACAATGATTAGTTATACAAAACTTTTGAATGATGAAAATGATTACAAAGCGAGAATCTCCCTGGAGGATTTTTTGATAGATTTATCATTTGAATTGGAAGAGTTGTCAACAACTTATCAAGTGGACTATCAGCTAGTTAAAAAAACAGATTTAACCACTTTTTACGGAAATACATTAGCTTTAAGTCGAGCACTTATCAATATCTTTGTTAATGCCTGTCAGTATGCTAAAGAGGGTGAAAAAATAGTCAGTTTGAGTATTTATGATGATGAAAAATATCTCTATTTTGAAATCTGGAATAATGGTCATCCTTTTTCTGAACAAGCAAAAAAAAATGCTGGAAAACTATTTTTCACAGAAGATACTGGACGTAGTGGGAAACACTATGGGATTGGACTATCTTTTGCTCAAGGTGTAGCTTTAAAACATCAAGGAAACTTAATTCTCAGTAATCCTCAAAAAGGTGGGGCAGAAGTTATCCTAAAAATAAAAAAGTAATTTAGTAATCTCTAAGGATTACTTTTTTTGTTTCTGAATAGATTCTGAAAATTGTTTTATATACTTTTTTTAAACATAAAATAAAGTGAGGAAATATAATGCAGGTAAAAATTCAAAATCTTTCTAAAACATATAAAGAAAAGCAGGTGCTACAAGATATCAGTTTTGATATTAAATCTGGAACAGTCTGTGGTTTATTAGGAGTTAACGGTGCAGGAAAATCAACTTTGATGAAAATTTTGTTTGGTTTAATTTCTGCAGATACTGGAAAAATTTTTTTTGATGGACAAGAAAAGACAAATAATCAACTTGGAGCCTTAATCGAGGCTCCAGCAATATATATGAATTTATCTGCTTTCGATAATCTTAAAACTAAGGCTTTGCTTTTTGGAATTTCAGATAAGAGAATTCATGAAACTCTAGAAGTGATTGGTTTGGCAGAAACAGGAAAGAAAAGAGCAGGAAAATTCTCTTTAGGGATGAAACAACGTTTGGGAATTGGTATGGCTATTCTTACAGAACCTCAATTTTTAATTCTTGATGAACCTACTAATGGTTTGGATCCTGATGGTATTGCGGAGTTGTTAAACTTAATCTTAAAACTTAAAGCTAAAGGTGTGACAATCTTGATTTCTAGTCATCAGTTGCACGAAATAAGTAAAGTAGCTAGTCAAATTATTATTTTGAACAAAGGTAAGATTCGTTATAATCATGCGAACAATAAAGAAGACGACATTGAACAGTTATTCTTTAAGATTGTGCATGGAGGAATGTGATATGAAAAGAATAATAGCCTCAGAAGCAATAAAATTAAAAAAATCAGGAACTCTTAGATTGGTATTAATTATCCCTTTTGTGACTCTATTTATAGCATTTCTTATGGGTGGAATACAGATTTTTAGTGTTTTTTCAATTTATTGGTGGGAAGCTGGTTTTTTATTCCTTTTGATGAGTTTGCTTTTTCTCTATGATAAAAAATCAGAGGAGCAAGCTGGAAATTTTCAAAATTTGAAATGGAAAAAGCTGAGTTGGAAAATTCATTTGGCCAAAATGTTGTTGATTTGGCTAAGAGGTATACTAGCGAGCATAGTCTTGATTATTTTGCTTTATTTGGTTGCTTTTGTGTTTCAAGGTATTGTAGTGGTGGATTTTATGAAAGTAAGTGTGGCATTGATTGCTATATTACTAGCAGCTTCTTGGAATTTACCCTTTATATACTTGATTTTCAAGTGGATTAATACCTACGTATTGTTAGCTGCGAATACCTTGATTTGTTTAATTGTTGCCCCTTTTGTTGCACAAACTCCAGTATGGTTCTTGCTACCATACACTTATCACTATAAAGTTACAGAAAGTTTGTTAAATATCAAAGCATCAGGAGATTTGTTAACAGGGAAGATAAATTTCAGTATTTGGGAAGTTTTATTACCAGTTGGACTTTCCATAGTTGTAACGATAGGAGTTTCTTATTTACTTAAAGGAGTGATAGAACATGATAAGAAGTGAATGTCTCAAATTAAAAAATAGCTTAGGGTTTTATTTAGTTTTTCTCTTTACTTTATTAGAGCTTTTAACGGTTCCTATTTATTTAGCTTTTGGAAGAAGTCATGTTTCAATGACTGATTTGTCGCTCATGATTTTTTTGTTTTTTCCGTTACTGGTTACAATTTTGTCTATTCTAATCTTTGAACAGGAGAGTCTGGCCAATCATTTCCAAGAAATAAATGTAAATAAAAAAAGTAGCAGAATTTGGTTATCAAAGCTAATAGTAGTGGATTTCCTTTTGTTCTTTCCATCAGCAATGATCTGGATAATTACGGGAGTTTCACAGGGAGTAGGGCAACAAGGAATGATGATCGCAACAGCTAGCTGGTTGATGGCAATTTTTCTTAATCATTTTCATCTTTTATTGACCTTTATAATCAATCGAGGAGGGAGCATGATTATCGCGATTATTGAAATATTACTCATTATTTTTGCCAGTAATAAAGTTTTATTAGCAGCTTATTGGTGTCCTATTGCTTTACCTGTTAATTTTATGATAACTGGGCGGGGTGCTTATCTGATAGCTGCCGTAGGGTGGATTGTTTTATCCACAATAATTCTTGTGGCATTATCTAAAAAAAAGATTAGATAAAGTATTTTTCCTTATGGTAATTCGACCTAATATGTTTTTGCTATTTATCTCTTATTTCTGTCTATAGTAATTTATTCAAAGTACCTTTAGACTCATAAGTTTGAATAAAATTTCTATCAATATGTGACAGTTCTTACTCTAAGAATAATGTTTTCGTCGTTAGTTTTCTTTTCTCAGTAATTTTTTATAAAGAGGTTTCCTATCGACTTACACTTTTTCTTTTGGAGTTATTGGTGTCAAGCTCATGAGAGATTCTTTTAAGCATATAACATTTTTAAACCGATATGCCAATTATTTGTTAAGAATATGAGTTTCTATATAAAAGAGAAAATTAAACAATAAAAAATCCAAGTATAAATACTTGGATTTTTCATTATTTTTGATAGACATATAAAGTGCATTTTAACCTAGAATTAAAAGATGTATCGTTGATAATAATAAAATGAACCAAAGCAAAACTGATGTTATCCTTAAATCTTAGAGTCACTATT
>OMER01001029.1_pt1 | contig 12649 bp, 10 predicted proteins | sample 1645431 | NCBI WGS metagenome assembly OMER01 (sample SAMEA103958144, study PRJEB25191) | human gut metagenome | reverse complement strand
TGATTCCAGACTTTTTCCCTCTACCCTTTGCCAGAGGTATTTCGGTACGAAACGCTTTGACCGTTATAAGGATTCCGAGGGGCAACAGCAGAGAATCCATGTTTTAACGTGTTTGTTCATAATCGGGACGACCATTCTAAGAACTTTTCTTACCTTCATTAGGTAATTGCGAACTTGTTTCGCAATTACCTAATCAGTGAACAATTGCATTAAAGTATTTTTCAGCTTCCTCACGGGTAAGTGAAAATGCCTTTTGAAGCCTTTTCAGAATGGTTTCCGATTGAAAAAAGACGATGAATATGATAGAAAGTCTGCTTATAACCGAAGTATAACGGAAGGAGAAGCTGTTAAAACAGCCTTGAAAATCGCCGCACATGCAGCGGCGTTGGCTGTAAGCAAAGAAGGGGCCTCTGTCTCCATTCCGCAAAAACAGGAAGTAATGCAAAAAATTTATTGAAAAAGATAGGGAATGTAATTATACAGATAAAGGTTAACGGATTCATAGGCGTGTACCAGACCCTCTACTACTGTATAATGCAGATTTCCTTTCGACCAATCTTCGCTAAACCGGAACAGATCGTCGAGATGTTTCATTTCCTCAATTTGCGGAGTCAGGGAATGATAGGCGGGATCCTTTGTACCGGTAGCAGAGAAAATGTGAAAATCCGTTGCACCATAGCCGGCTTTCAGAATGGAATCATGTAAAGCCTGCGCTGTCTCTTTCGGATGAGAAGAGCCGCCCATGGGTTCAATGATCCAGCAGTCACCGCTCAGAGGGAGGAAATAGGAGAAATAATCCAGATTTTCCAGTAAGGCAAACCAGGTGGTACAGCTTCCCATGGAAAAGCCGCCAAATGCCCGATGCGTTCTGGAAGCTTTTAAGGAATTGGAGTCTGCGGTATTGGCGTAGGTATGGTATTTTCCTTCTACAGCAGGCAGGAGTTCATGAGAAAGTTCATATTGGAAAAATCGTACGTTTTCCCTCTCCTGATCGGCTTGTGGTCTCCCGGTTCTGGAGATGACTTCTTTGTAATAAGAAGGAAACACAACGATCAAAGGCGCTAATTCTCCTGAATCAATACTGTAGTCCAACATATTTTTTACTTTACAGCAATCCAGCCAGGCATCGGGATTCCCACCGCCACCGTGCATTAAATATAAAATATTATACTTCTTTTCCGTGTCATTGTGGTCGTAGCCATAGGGAAGATATACCAGCGCGTACTTGTCCCGCTTTTCGCCGGCCTGGTTGGTGGTTTCATAAGTCACCTTTTCGATGGAACCTCTGAAATTCACATCATGGTATTCGTACTCTTTCATTTTCATTTGTTTTGTCCTTTCTTTGTAATTTGAATAAAAGCTAACACAGCAACTCCGAACAGGAGAGCACATAAATAAAACAGTGTCCGGTATCCGGTAATTCCTGTAATGTACATAAGAATAGCACCACCAATCATGGGACCAAAGCCCTGGGCCACATCGGCACCCAGATAGAAAGTGCTGGTGGCAACGCCACTCTTTTTCTTCCCTACCAGTTCAATACAAGCTGCCTGAAGAGAAGGCTGCCCGGCGCCTTGTCCAATTGCTCTGAGGATGGCAGTGAGCAGAATCACGGAAAGAGAATTGCTTCTTGCCAGTAGGATCATGGAAAGAGCGGTAAGGAGCAAGCCGGGAATGACGGTAACGCGCAGCCCCTTTTTGTCCATAAGTTTACCCGCTAAGGGTCTGATCAAAAACAGGAAAAGAGCATATACAGTAAAATAAACGCTGATTCCGGTAATATTGAGTGCGTCCGAAAACAAAACCAGATAGGAAGCGATGATACCGTTAGAAAAAGAGTAGGTGGCAGAAATCGCCGTAAGCGGCAATGTCTTTAATGCAATAATATCATCAATATGGATAGCATTCCGCCCCTTTTTTTCTTTTTTCGGTTCATGAAAAAAGTGCAGAAGCAGGAAACCGACAAGAGCAAACAGGGAAGAAACGAAAAAGGTAGTCGGCATTCCGAAGGCGTCTGCGATGGCGAGTCCCAGTCCCGGAGCTACAGCAGAACCCAGAACATTTCCCAAACCTAAGTAGCCAATACCTTCCCCCATTTTATCATCAGGGATGAACTTGGAGGCGAGAGCAATTTGACATGTTCCGGAAAATGCAAAGCCTATTCCCACAAGGATGCGGAGCAATGTCAGTAAGGTCACATTCGAGGTCAGAGTGAAGCCCAAAAATCCCAGTGCAATCATGATATTGCTGGCTTTTAAAATAGAGACATTCCGAAAGGTGTCTGCCATAATTCCACTGAAAGGTCGGCATATCAAAGAGGTGATGGAGAAAAGTCCTACAATAACCCCGGCTGTGGAAAGAGAGGTTCCGAGTTCTACAAGATATTTGGATAAAATGGTAGCTGTCATATTAAAAGAAAAGAAGTTTAACGTATTAATAATCAGTATGAAAATGAAGTATTTGTTCCAGATCTTTGTCATTGCGCTGCTCCTGTCTCAAAGCTATTGATATTTTCTCATTTTAAAGGCGAGAAGTCTTTCACTTTTCAAATAATTTTTATTACTTTTCCGTTTTTTTTAATCTGATTTTTCTTTTTCGCAGTAACTTGATGAAGAAAAGTAGGGTTGCTATAATGGAAAAACGGGAGGAAAGAGCAATTATGAGCATTTCAGGATCAGAAAACCAATACTTTCGAGACACTGATTTCATTTCTTATGCGACCTTTAATTTGCTGACAGCGCGACAGGCAAATAGAGAATATGCGATGAGTCTGCTTCATGAAAGAGGCTATGATATTCAGCAAGACTCTAATGTTCAGATTATATTGGTTGACATAATTCCATATTTTCCTCAGAATGTAGAAAAGAAGTCCGATGCTGCAATACAGGAACTGTTGATGCGTGTATCTCAGAAGTATTTTCCGTCTTCGAATATAGATTTTCTGGTATGTACGAACCGATACAGACAGTATCTGGTTTTGCTGTGTAGTAATACGGATGAATTGGAACAGATTACCAGAGAAAGTTACAACAGCTTTTACGAGTTCCTATGCAGGGAATTTACTTTTTCTTTTTCCTGTTACCTTTCAGAAATCGGTAAACTGGGAATCATTAAAGAGGTGCTTCTCCCGTGTGATCGAATGTTAAAGGATAATGTATCAAAAACACCGGGACTTTACTTTCTGGAAGACGGAATGTCATCTGCAGAGACTGTAAATGTAGGGGATCATTTGGCCAGCTGGGAACAACTGTTAAACAATCAGCAATTTTCTCTGTTGAAGGAACAGCTTCTGGCTTTTATTGATTTTCATAGTGCCACAGGAAAATTTAATCAGAAAAGCTTGCGTGCCCTTCATCAGGAATTGACAAAGCTCTTTTTTGTATACACTTATAAGAGAAACCTTGATATGGAAGAACTGTTTGAGGATACCTATAGTTATGATGAATTCATGAATTGTTTTCAGAACGTTTTTTCCTTAAAACAGGGTGTTTCCCATTTTATTCAGGCAATTTCCACGCTGCCGGAAAAAGAAAGCGCGAAGGGAACGATACAGGAGGCAATGGATTATATTACAGAGAATCTGTCGGACAGCTTTTCTATCAGTGATGTGGCAGAGTTTGTTCATTTCAGCCCGGAATATCTTTCAAAGAGATTTAAGGAAGAAACCGGGCAAAATATCAAGAAATACATATTAGAAAAGAAGCTGGAGGCAGCTAAAAATATGTTATGCAATTCCACGATCCCGATTCATGAAGTTGCTGTGATGGTGGGGTACTGCAATTTCTCCCATTTCTCGCAGCTATTTAAAAAGTATGAAAACATGACCCCTAGCGAGTATAGAAAGCAGCATTTTTTTGAAATGCCGGAAAGAAAATTCCAACGCCCCGGATAATAGATATCGGGGAGTGCTTTTGCTATAATAAAATCTGCCAGTTCTTGAAGTTTAGATTTTGAAAGGACAAAAGGATTCATTACCTGTGGAAACAATAGGGGGAACATAAGAATGAAGACAGATCGGATATTGGAAATTATTATCTATTTAATGAATCATGATAACGTATCAGCGAGGTATCTTGCGGAGCGATTTCATGTATCGGTTCGGACGATACAAAGAGACATGATCAGTATTTCTGCGATTGGAGTGCCTGTATACTCGGAAAGCGGTAAAAATGGCGGATATTCTATTTTGCCAACCTATAAAATAAAAAATAGTGAGATCGGAGGCGATGAGCAGCAAATGATTATAAAGGCTTTGGAAAGTCTGGCAACGTCTTATACGAATGATACCTTAAAGACCTTGATTGAAAAGTATAACCTAATAGTAGAAAAGGAAGGTGGTCAAAAAGTATTTTGGGACTTTGGCGTGACAAAAGAAAATGCCGATGTACAAAGCAAAAATCAATTGCTGGAACAAGCCATTGGAAAGCAAAAATATATTTCGTTTGAGTATTGCAATGCTGATGGGAGAAAATCAGTTGTTTAATGAAGAATGGCAAAAAAGAATTGGCGCTAATATTACGGATACGGGGAATGCATTGGAATTAGATGAGGCAATCTCTTTTGCAAAGGGAATCCATGTGGAAGCATTGCGTGAATACATGATTGCTGTTGGGAAAAATACACGTTGTATTCTTGAAAATTTATCGTTGGAACAGATAAAAACGATGGTTCCGGAAGCATGGGTAATGAGAATTTTAGAAGAGGGTGGCGTTACTACAGACTTTCGTTCTGTATGGCTTTTGGTATATTGGGGAAGATTGACAAGAGCCGGAATGATTCTAACACCTATGACGGGACATCATATGATGCATTTGCCACCTTGCCTGAACAACTTACCGATTTTGGATTAAACAGAATCTTAAAAAATATGTGAAGGATAATCAGAAAGTACATGTGAGTATAGATGGGCACATTATAAATACGAAATTTCGAAAAAATGAAAAAAGTTGAAATTCTCGAAATTGAAAGATTCGTATGAAGCATATACGCAGTACAGAAAAATAGGTGGAATGTCCGGTGCATATGTATATTCAGATGAAAACAGCATGACATCATATTTAAACGATATCTTTGAAACACTTGTAATTCGAGATATTGTACAAAAATTCAAAATTCGAAATACGCCATTACTGGAAAAGAAATTGAAGAGTGGGCAATCTATAATTTTTTGCATCCCCGGTATAAATTTTAGTATGATTTTTTGTATTTCAGATGTAAACTAAAATAGTAAGGCTATACACGAATACATCTTTGAAAGAGCAAAAGAATGGAACTATTAAAATTAGTAATTGTAGACGATGAACCCATTTTGTTAAAAGGGTTAATGGATACTTATGAATGGGACAAAATGGGCTTCCAGGTAGTGGGAACAGCCCAGAGCGGAGAACAGGCGCTGAAGGTGATCAGAGACAAAAATCCGGATGTGGTTCTCACGGACATTCGTATGAAACAAATGACTGGACTCCAGATGATGGAAGAGGTGCAAAAGACCCAGAAGGACTGCATTTTTATCGTGCTGAGCGCCTACCGGGATTTTTCCTATGCGAAACAGGCATGTAATCTGGGAGCCTTTGCCTATCTGCTGAAGCCCATTGAGGACGAACAGCTGCAGGAAACCATGGAAAGTGCCTACAAAGCCTGCATGGAAAAAAAGAAAAACACAGAGAAATACGAGAACTGGGAGAGAATTGTAAAAGAAGACTCTGTCAGTTTTCTTGAGGTTGTGGTACAGAAATACCTTCAGGAACAGATTCCCTTTGAAAAAATGCAGGAAGTCTTTGACACGGTGGGACAGATTGTGGAACCGGCAGACCGCTTCATTACCGTGGATGCGGATATCGACATTGCCTACAAGATTACCAATGCCCTGGAATATGAGGCATCCCGCTTTGTTCTGAAGAAATTTCTGGAGGAAGAACTGGGAAGCCGCTACTTTTTCTGGCATTTTCCCAATGAGGAAGGCTCTTCCATTTTTATCGTAAAAACAAAGGATAATGCTACTGTTCGGGAATTGAAACATCTGTTAGAGCAGGCAAAGGAAGAGCAGAGAAGCCCTATTGTGGCATCTATTTCCAAGCCATATAAAGGTCTGGTCGGAATCCGCCGAAGCTATGAAGAGGCAGTGAAGCTTTTTGATCTTGCCAGTGTGACCGGTGGTGGCACCTTTACCATCCGAGAGGAATTGGGAGAACAGGGGGAGAAAAATTACTCCGCGGAAGAGGAACTTCAGATCTTTGGTGCACTGCGGAAAAATGACGAGGAAGCCTTGAAGGAAGCCTTTGTCCGGTTTATCTATGCCTTGCCGGATGATGAGGATGCCCAGCGCCAGAAAATGCATGCCATCATGCTGCGTGCAGAGGTCACTATTGAGGACTCTTACGGCATGACGGTGGAATTAAAGCGTCAGTTCCAGAACTACTATTCTAATATGCAGAATCTGAATGCCTCCAAAGAAGTGGATGTGTGTTATAAGATTCTTTGCAGAGCAATTGAGATCCGCAGTGAATATGCATCGAATCATGAGATGAAAGGGAATAAAGAATATATGGGAGATGCAGTTGCCTATATTGAGGAGCACCTGCGGGAGGAAGATCTTTCCATTGTTTCTGTGGCAACCCATGTATATTTAAACCCAGTCTATTTCGGCAGAGTTTTTAAGGAAACCTTCCACATGTCCTTTAAGAAATACCTCTTACAGTGCCGAATGGAAAAGGCAAAGAAGCTTCTGGAAGGCAATACGGAGAGCATCGGAAGCATCTGTGATCAGATCGGAATCAGCAATCCTTCCTATTTCGCCCATCTGTTTAAGGAATATACAGGGAAGCTCCCCAGTGAATACAAGAAGGAATTTGACACATGATTAAGAAAGGCTCAGGATTTCAACGGAAATATTTAAGATACACCATCGGACTTTTATTGCTGGCATTGCTTTTGTCCAGTCTGGGTGTCTGGTTTTATATGCGGCAAAACATGATGCGGATTGTGACAGATCAGTACGCGTTCCTGAATGAAAAGACAGGAATTGCATTGGATAATCTTTATCAGGAATCGGATAAAGTGCTGGAGGAGTGTATCCTGGATGATACCGTACAGCAGAGTCTGAAAGCAAGACCACTGGAGGAAGTGGATAAGAATTCCCTGAAAAAATACTTCGCTTATGTAAACCTGAACTATGTATCAGAATACTGCTATGTAGACAATAAGCAGAATCTTTACACCCGTTCCTATTCCAAAATCCCGTATTCCAGTTTTCAGGAAAGCGGGTTGCTGGACAAACTGGGGCATTCTTATGCGGATACCCAGTGGTTTGTGACGGAGGATACGCTCTTCGGAACCGGTGAGAAAGCTCTTTTTATCGGTAGAAAGGTACACAGTCTGGATTATGCCCATAGACCCGGTTACCTTTTTCTGGAAATGGGAGATGGCTTTATGGATAGCCTGAAAGAAGACAATGACTTCTTTAACCAGACGGTAGCCATCGGCGTCATGGATCAGGATGGTAACATTTGTGCTTCCTGGTACCCCACCTCCTTTTCTGTGGGAGACGATACAGAGGAATTGCTGAGACAGTACAGCCGGGAGGAAAAAAGCGGCGTAGTGGTACGCAGCGAGAAGGTGCCGGACGGTATGCTTTCCCTGTACAAGCAGGAACAGACCGGTTTTTGTGTGTTTACCATTGTACCGAACCAGGTACTCAGCCAGGGTACGGGACAGATTTTGTATGTGTTGGTGGGTATTTACCTGTTAGTCATTATCTTTGCGATAATGCTCAGTGTTTACTTTTCTAACCGGATTACGAAGCCGATCAAGGTGATCAACCAGGCGATGACAGAGTTTGACGGTAACGACTTTTCCAATGAGGTACACTTAAATACCCACACAGAACTGGACCAGATCGGAAACGCCTACAATAAGATGCTGTCCAATATCAAAAACCTGCTGGAAGAGATCAAGGATCAGCAAAAGGAACTGCGAACCAGTGAGCTGAATATGCTCATCAGCCAGATTAACCCTCATTTTCTTTATAATACGCTGGACACCATTTACATGCTGGCGCGTATCAATAAAGAAGAAACCACCATGAAAATGATCCAGGCGTTATCCAAATATCTGCGCCTTTCCCTGAGCAAGGGCAGTGACATTGTATCGGTGGGAGATGAACTGGAAAATGTGAAGAGTTATTTGCAGATTCAGCAGATCCGGAATGAAAGTCTTTTTACCTATACGATCGATTGTGAAGTTGATGCGGAACATACGTGGATGTTGAAGCTGATTCTGCAGCCTTTGGTGGAAAACGCCATCAAGTACGGTTTCTGTGAGATTTATGAAGGCGGTGTGATTCACATCCATGTCTATAAAGAAGACGGAACACTGGTTCTCACCGTATTCAACAATGGAAAAGCCATCGATCAGGCAATGGCACAGAGGATTAATGAACTGAATGACAAACCGATATCCGAGGCCAAAAAATGTTTTCCGGATCAGAAAAACGGGTATGGCGTAGTGAATGTACTGACACGGCTGCGGCTGAAGTATGGGGACAGCGTGCGCTATTTGTATTACGCGAAGTCTGACGGTACACTTTGTGAAATTCGGATTCCTGGAGGTGGTGAGAAGCGTGAAGAATAAAAGAAACAGGGCGACAGGTATAGTGAGTCTGCTGGTGGCAGTAAGTCTTTTAACGGGCTGTGGGCAGACAGAAAGCAAAGACAATGTGACAGAAGAATCCGGCGTGGTGGAAATCCCTATTATCTTTACGGTTGATCCCACTTCCGGCAAGAAAAATAACGAAGAGCTGGCCAATGCATTTAATGAAGCCTATAAGGGAAAGTATCACCTGAATGTGGAATGGGTTCTGGAAACCGAGGAAGAGTACCGTCAGAACCTGAAACGGATGAACGTGACAGATACGTTACCGGCGATTATCTATGATGTGTGTACGGTGCCTTCCTTTTATCAAATGATGGTAGAGGAGCAGCGCCTGACAGATTTAACTCCCTATCTGGATGCAGATCCGGAATGGAAAAACAGCATCGAACCCGCAGTGCTTCAAGGCTGTACCTATGAGGATGGGAATGTGTATCTGGGTCCCATCAGCACGGCAGCCTTTACCTGTTCTGGTATATTCTATAATGAAAGACTGTTTGACAGAGCCGGTATCGAGAAATTCCCGGAAACCTGGGAAGAATTTTGGGAATGCTGTGACCGTTTGCAGGCGCAGGGCATTATCCCCCTTGGGCTGCATACGGAAGGTACAGGCTGGGCACCTATGCTCATTGCCACTGCCTCTGTGGCAGAAAATGAGGAAGGTGCGGAATTCATGCGCCAGACGCTTCCGGACAGCTACAATAATGAAAGCGGCAGAAAGCTGGCAGAATCGTTGCAGCGAATGTTTCAATATACTACGGCAGATGCGATGCATGCCGATTATGATGTAGCATTCTCCAATTTTTTCGCCGGACATGTAGCAATGCTTCCCACTGGCTACTGGTTGATTGACCAGATTCCGGAAGGATGGGAGGATCGGATCCGGTTTGCAACATTCCCGGAAAATACCATGGTGGCATCTCCGGAAACCTTTGGATGGGCTATTGTTTCCACTTATAGTGATGAGGTGAAGGAAGCAGCTGTAGAGTTTTTGAAATTCCGAACCTACTATAATAAAGAAGAGAAGGAAACATTATTTTCCCAGGATTTCTCCCAAAGCCCCAAGGTGCTTCCAGATTACCTTCATGCTTTTTCCACAGCGAAGCAGATCGTACCTAATTATCAGACCAAATGGAATTCCATTCTGCAGGAGCAGACTCTGGGTGAGGCGCTGCCCATGCTGACAGAGGATAAAATCACGACAGAGGATTTCATTCAACTCCTGGATGAAAGCGTCAAAGAATATCAATCCGAGCAATAACAAAAATTAAACCTGGTCTGCCAGGTTTAATTTTTTGCATTTTAGGTTGAATATTTGATAATGGTATTCGATAGTTTCCTGTTAATATGTAATCGTAGCAAAGAAAACGTGTGAAAACACAAATAAGAAAGCTAAGAAAGAGGGAGAAAAATGAAAAATGTAAAACGTTGGCTTGCCCTTGGAATGGCAACCATGATGGTGACCGGAACTCTTGCAGGATGCGGAAGCTCCAACACCACAACAACCGATGCTAGTACAGCAACCGATAACGGTGCTGCAACAGAAGAGAGCGTAGCAGCAGATACCAGCGCTGCAGAAACCACGGAAGCAACAGCAAGTGCAGAGGGCGGCTCTGTATATTACTTAAACTTCAAACCTGAGCAGGATGAGCAGTGGCAGGCACTGGCTAAATCTTACAGCGAGCAGACCGGTGTTGAAGTAACCGTAGTTACCGCAGCAAGCGGAAACTATGAGACCACTCTGATGAGTGAGATGGGTAAGAGCGGTGCTCCTACTTTATTCCAGGTAAATGGTCCTGTAGGTCTTGCTAACTGGAAAGATTTCTGCTATGACCTTTCTGATTCCGCATTATACGGCGAGCTGACCAGCGAAGATTTCGCTTTGAAAGACGGCGATTCTGTTGCCGGTATCGCATATGTAATCGAGTCCTATGGTCTGATCTGCAACAAGACTTTACTTGCAGAGGCTGGTTACAGCGTAGATGACATCAAATCCTTTGATGATCTGAAAAAAGTAGCTGAAGATATCACAAGCCGTTCTGCTGAACTTGGATTCGCAGCATTTACTTCTGCTGGTATGGATGGTTCTTCTGACTGGCGTTTCAAGACCCATCTGGCAAACCTGCCCATCTACTACGAGTACAAGGCAGACGGCATCGGTTCTACAGACGCTATCAAAGGTACCTACCTTGACAACTATCGTAACATCTGGGATCTGTATGTAAACAACAGCACCTGCGCTGGTAAAGACCTGGCTGCAAAGACTGGTGATGATTCCAGAAACGAGTTCTTAAACAAAGAGGCTGTATTCTTCCAGAATGGTTCCTGGGAGTACGCTAACCTGGTTGGCGATGGCAAATTCTCTGATGATGATTTAGCTATGATTCCTATCTACATTGGCGTAGGTGACGAGGCTAATCAGGGTCTTTGCACAGGTACTGAGAACTACTGGTGTGTAAACAAGACCGCAGCTCCTGAAGACATCCAGGCTACTCTGGACTTCCTGTACTGGTGTGTAACTTCTGACGAAGGTACCGCATGTCTGGCTGATGACATGGGATTCGTAATTCCTTTCAAGGGTGCTAAAGAGTCTGCTAACCTGTTCGTAAAACAGGATAGACAGTACACCGAAGAAGGTAAGGCTCCTGTATCATGGAACTTCACCACAATGCCTTCCGAGGAGTGGAAAAACGGTGTTGGTTCTGCTCTGACCGCTTATGCAGCAGATGAGACCGATGATAACTGGGCAGCAGTTGTAAGCGCATTCGTAGACGGATGGGCAACCGAGTACAAACTGGCTAATCCCCAGTAGGAAATTTTAATAAAAAATATACGCGGTAAGCGTACGATAAAAACGGGCAGGCAGATGCTCTGCCTGTCCGTTTTTCTATGGAGGTAACAAACTTATGGAGAAGGCATTAAAGAAAAGTGCACCGATTTTTATTCTTCCCACATTGATTGCATTTACCATTGGATTTATCGTTCCCTTTGCACAGGGACTGTATTTATCCTTCTGTCAGTTCACCACAGTAAGTAACGCACAATGGGTGGGACTCGCTAACTATAAAGCAGCATTTACCGACACAACATTCGGACATGCCTTTATATTTACCGTACTTTTTGCGGTAGTATCCATTTTGACGATCAATATTTTTGCTTTTGGTCTGGCAGTGCTTCTGACACAGCAGCTGAAAGGAACTAATATTTTCAGAACCGTATTCTTTATGCCGAACCTGATCGGCGGTATCGTACTCGGTTATATCTGGCAGTTAATCTTTGATGGTATTTTTGAAAAATTTGACCTGGCACTGAAATTAAGTGCAAAGCTTGGTTTCTGGGGTCTTGTCATTTTAATATGCTGGCAGCAGATTGGTTACATGATGATTGTTTACATCGCCGGACTTCAGGCAATCCCAGGCTCCTTAAATGAGGCTGCCATGATTGACGGAGCAAATAAATGGCAGCGTCTCATCCATGTTACGATTCCAAACATGATGCCTTCTATTACAATCTGTACATTTTTAACAATTACAAACTCATTTAAACTCTTTGACCAGAACCTGTCCCTGACAGGCGGTGAACCGATGCATCAGACAGAAATGATGGCACTGAATATTTACGATACCTTCTACGGCCGTGTCGGATATGAAGGTGTCGGTCAGGCAAAAGCGGTTATCTTCTTTATCATCGTTGTCGCTATCGGTATGATTCAGCTTTATGCTACTAAGAGCAAGGAGGTACAGCAATAATGAAAAATAAAACAAGTGGTATTTTTGCAACTATATTTTTTACCCTTATTTCCATATTATTTGTCTCACCAATTTTAATCGTTTTGATGAACTCCTTTAAAAAGAAAGCATTCATCAGTTTAGAGCCATTTAAACTTCCAAATGAAAAAAGTTATGTAGGTCTTGAGAACTATTTAACCAGTATCTCAAAATACGACTTTATCAAAGCAGTAGGCTGGACCGTATTTATTACCGTTCTCTCTGTTATCGTTATC
>OMER01001005.1_pt1 | contig 13031 bp, 11 predicted proteins | sample 1645431 | NCBI WGS metagenome assembly OMER01 (sample SAMEA103958144, study PRJEB25191) | human gut metagenome | reverse complement strand
ATTTTCAGCACTTTTTGAGCCTTAATGTTTTTAGTCCTATTATTACAGCCTCGTCCGCATAGATGTCGACCATGCGCCATTCGGCCTTGCCTGAGATTAGTTCCGTGTAGTAGCGGTTTTGGGCCGCAAAGGAATTGAGCTGATCCTCGGAGTCTGAGCTGACACGAGTATAGGCGGCGACCCGCAGCCGTACATTTTGAGGCCGCTCCGCAGGCTCGATTTTTATAACACGGGACTGCTTTTCTGCCAGTGCCGTTGCACCGTCTACCAGCCGCTTTTCATCCATGTCCGCTCACCTCCTTTTTTGCAACACAAACACTACCACAACAGCGCCCGAATAGCTACTGAAAGATGAAGGAAATCAGAGAAAAAACATGACTTCAACGCCGTTATCCGCAGCAATCCGTGCGGCGATTTTTCTCAGTTCTTTTTCGGTGAAAATGCCGCATTCCCGGAGTTTTCTGAGCAGGATCACAATTCCATAGTAATTGATATTGGGGTTCATAGTTACGCTCCTCCCTGTATCTGACCATCTCTGCGGCACAAGCATGGGAACCGTCCGAGGAAGGGATCGATAGGAGGCGATCGTTGGACCGGCGAACAAAGGAGTGAGGAATCGAATGCAAAAATATCGGAAGGTGTGGACAGTTCCCATGCTTCTGCCGCAAGAGTGTGGTCGCTCCGGCGACGGAAGCAAATGCTTCCATCACCGGAGCGGCCAGAACTTTACGGTTTTGTTTGCCTGTATTCGACACTACTTCCCCAGGCAGGGCGGCAACTTGAACTGTGCTGGCGCACATCACGGGAGTTTCACCCCTCCGAGGATCTCTCGAAGCTGCGTACAGGAGTATCATTATAGGCTGACGGGATCATGGCGGGGACAGCTTGCCAAGGCTGCCCTGGCCTGAGTGGGTATCGCTCTGCACCTTACTTGGCCGTCCTTTGATGCGGAGTTTCTCCGCACAGGTGGTCTTCGCGCACTCGGCCTGACGCTGGCTCCGTCGGCTAATGTATTCAAGTTACCGGATATGACCGCCTGGGCGGTATTTTTCAAGGAACAAAGCCGCTGATTTATCAGCAGCGGAGTGAGGTTCAAAGCCCTCTCACTCTATTAGCCGCTGAAAACACCATTTGCACCAAACTTTTTTATCATCTCAGCATCTTTTTCAATTTCTGCAAGATACGGATCTTGCGATTGTGGAGCGTCATTCGATGGACACCCATCATTTCTTCCAGCTCACGCTCGGAGCGCTCGTCGAAAAACAGCGCATGGATCAGAACTCTTTCTTCTTCGCTCAACTGATCCAGCGCGGCCCGCAAACGACATAAATCGTCTTTCTTGATCACGGCATCCTCGACGCCTTCAGCATCGTCCGCAAACTGGCACTTTGCAGAATATACGAGTCGCTCCAGCGAATCCTCTTTACTGGGAACATAACTCTCCGCACCATTCTCGGCATTTTTCCTGCGCTGTTCGCTTTTCAGATCCACCTCCATGTATTTCATCTTGCGGTCGCTTTTCTTTAAGACTTCCAACACATCCGGGCGCTCTTTTAAGCAGGGATATATCTTCAAATAATCAACCCGATATGGGTCATTGTGATACGACATTTTCTGTCCTCCGTTTCATCATTTTAAAAATTTCAAAAACGATGAAGCGGAGGGCCTCGGCATCTCTCGCAGGCAGAAGACCGGCAAAACAAAACGCTCATTCAGTTCCTTTCTGGAACCAAATGAGCGAAAAAAGCCGCTTGATCTGCCTTCACCACCATGGCCGCATTGATCCGTCTCACTCTCTTTGAGAGCAAGGACTGCAAATCAAGCGACACATGGGAAGGTCACGCATCAAGCGGCTCCGGGGTACAAACTTGGATATTCAATTTTTAGTTGTCGCAGGCAAGGCGCTTCCTACACGCCGTTACAGCTTAGAATCGGTTAAGTCGAAATGCCACCGGTGGGAAAAACACCTGTTCTCCGCAATGGGGGCATTTCACATAAACTGCGCCGTGATTTCCTTTACACAGGATCTCTAACTTGTTCTGGCAATACGGGCACATTCTCGCCATTGTAATATGGCTGGAATACTGTTTTTTCAATTCCTGCTGTTCTGTCTGAATACAGGAATAGCGTTGTGGATCAAGTTCCCTTACATTGATCTTTGCCATACTTACTCCCTGCCATATCAGGCGATCTCATTTTTCTCCGGAAATATATCTACCAATGCATACGGGTCATACAAATCGTTTCTCCCTACCAAACCGAGTTGGGATAATCTTATAGTCAGTGCTGTTTTGGACACACCGAGCCGCTTTGCGGCCTCCGAAAAACGCTCATAGTCTTTGCGTGCGTATATGCGATTCAGCACGCTGACACCATCTTTCAGGCCAACATCCGCCATATGGCGATACACCAGCTCCTTTGGTAAAAGAAGGTATGAAGTCAGCACATTGGTCTGCCACTCCTCCCAATTAAGAACAGGGTATTGCGTATGTTCATCTGCCATGCGGAATACGCAGCGAGGAGTTTGCACCTCATATTCTTCCGGGTACAGCATCCAAAACAGTTGATGCGCTGCTTCGTGCATCATAGTAAAGTTCAAACGGCCGATTTGATTTTCTGCCACAAGGCTCTGATCAATGAAGGCCGTCTTTCCGTCTAATTCATAGTCGAGCCTTGTGCCATCCCTTTGGGGGATCGTTATGATCACCCCCGATGTTGCCGTAAGGCCGATGGCGTCATGTGCTTCACTGATATCTGCAAATGTAAATTGCAGGCCACACATTTTCTCCGCAAAATCTGCCGGATCAATATGATCGACCTTTTGAGGGACTTTTTTAAGGTAATCACGAAGCAACCTGCGGGAAATGTGTTCGATGTCTTTCCGTGAAAGCCAGAGCATCTACCTGCGCCCCTTTCTATTCCAACGCGTCCACAAATTAGAACATCTGTTCGCTTCTTGTTAAGGAGTATAGCACGCCCGCTAATCTATGTCAAGTGAAATAAATCGCTCGTATTTTGTACAAAAAATAATCGCCATTTCCTTTGCATTATCATTACACCAGCTGTTGGTGAGTGGAGGTATTGATTTGGCATTTTTAATAATGATAGTTCAAGAGTTTTCACAAAATCAACAAAAATTTCGACTTGATATTGCCAAAGGAGAATATAGCGTATAAAATAATTGGCAGAAATGGAAAAATATAGCCGAATCGCGGGATATCACTATAATCAAAAATTTTGAAGAGAGAATGGTTGTTTGATGTGATCAGATAAAGTAGTACGCTTCTGCTTTAATCAACATCTTCTGATCGCAGCATGGGGATCGTGTATGATTTAAGAACGCACATGGAATGGGAAAGGGAGTGATGCCTATCCATAGAGGTTCCAACGGCGCTATTTCAGAATAGAGAAGGAAAAATGTATTCTACTTACAGGAAAGGTAGGATTTAAGTGAAAGGTGCGAAGAAGCATTTTAGCAGAGCATTAACATTGCTGTTAAGCGTTCTAATTATGCTCCAAACAGTTACTGTTCCGGCATTTGCTGCTGAAAATGCTACAGAAAATGTAGAAGTAGCAACTAATGACGCATCTACGGAGGAAGAAAGTACATTCAACCTTATAAAAGCCGATGTTCAGATCGATGATGAATATGGCAACGAGACAGATTATATATCGGAGGTACAGATCCCCGATTTGGAACAAATTAGCGAAGAAACGCTTGTGGAGAATGGCGTTTCGATTCATAGCGACTATCCTGGTGATGCTATGGTCTATCTGACCCAAAGATGGCTGAATCAGGAGTATGGTAATGTGCCGGGATTTGGATATGTCACCGAAGACGGCAGAACGGGGTGGGATACCGTTTACGGTCTTACGAGAGCTCTGCAGGTGGAACTTGGAATCACAGATTTGGCAGATAATTTTGGCCCAACTACAGAGCGCCTTTATAGACAGAATCTGCTGCGGCGCCAGGATGGTGTCACAAATCGGAAATTTGCAATATTGCAGGGAGCACTTTGGTGCAAAGGGTATAACCCTGGATATAATCTGTCCGAAACCGAAGATGGCACCGTTGTATTCAATGGCGTGTTTGATGCAGATGTAGAAAAGGCCATCATTGAATTAAAAGAAGATGCCGGCCTTATCAATCCAGATGGAGTCGTGACAGTTAATATCATGAAGGCCTTGATGTCCATGGATTCATTTAAACTGTTAAGCTCCTATGGCGGAACAGAGGCTGTTCGTGAAATGCAGCAAAAGCTGAACCGCAAGTATGAGGCATATACTGGGATCACGCCTTGTGATGGTGTGTATGGCAGAAATACAAACAGGGCTCTGATTTATGCGTTGCAGGCCGAGGAAGGCATGCCAACAGATGTTGCAAATGCAAACTTTGGCGTAACGACAAGATTGTGCTGCCCGGAAATTCCATACGCAAGGAATTCTTCATCAGCAAGAAGATACCCGGGAACATCATCAGGAAGCTACTATTCGGCTGCACAAATCACAGCCATTGCGGAGTTGCTACAGTTCGCATTGCTTGTTAACGGGCATAGCGCTGGAGCAATAGACGGCGAATATGGCGATGCAACAAGGCAAGCGCTATACGATTTTCAAGAGGATATGAAAATCACGCCGACTGGATATGCAGATAAAACTACATGGCTGTCGCTGTTTATTAGTTGCGGCGATACATCAAGGTCAGCATTGGCTGCGGACTGCGCAACCCAGCTCACAGCCGCAAAAGCGAAAACATTATATGACAATGGATATCGATACATAGGAAGATATCTGACCGGAAATAATAAAAAAATTACACGCAGCGAGGCACAAATTATCTTCGATGCTGGGCTCAAGTTCTTCCCAATATACCAATCCTCGGCAAATTACCTTGAATATTTCACTCCGCAGCAGGGAGCTGATGATGCACAAAAGGCCAAAAAAGCAGCAACAGAGCTTGGTCTCCCTGAAAATACCATAATATATTTTGCGGTTGATTTTGATTGCTTGGATTACCAAATAACTAACAATGTTATCCCGTATTTTGAAAGAGTCCACAGTGAAATGGCGGATAGTGGGTATAGAGTTGGTATTTACGGAACAAGAAATGCGTGCATGCGAGTTTCCAATCTTGGATATGCTTATAGCAGCTTTGTGGGCGATATGTCAACTGGCTTTAGCGGCAACTTGGGCTTTAAAATGCCTTCAAACTGGGCTTTTGATCAATTTGTAACTACTACTATCGGTAGTGGCAACGGTGAAATAGAGATAGATAAAGATGGCTATTCAGGATATGATCCAGCCGTTTCAAGATTGAATGATATAAGTTCTGCACCATCTCCTGAAAACCTGTTCGCAGGAAACTCAGCAAATGATGAAGTAGTAGGACCTACTGTAGATATTTTAGGTTACCAAATCCCTTTGTTTAAGTTAAATGTAGGCTTAGAGGTAAAAGATATTGTAAAGATGGAGGTGGAGTTTGATCAGCAAGAAAACGCATACAAAGTCCTAATTGGCGTAACTAAGGAAAGCTTATCAACAGAAATTACTGGTGGAAGCACAAGAAGTGGTAAATTTAAGGAGTACTATAGAGAAGCCAAAACTACACTTTCTTTAATAGGAAAAAATAATCAAGAATTTTCGAGACATTTCAAGGATTTTAAAGGTAGTCTGTATCAAAAGGGCACAAAAGTAGGTTTCGACTGTGATGTCTTTGTGTTTGGATATATGACAGTAAGCCTCAAAGATGGTTTGAAGGAAGGTGCCCTAGCTGTAGTTGGAACAACTGGACAGAGTATATCCTACTCAATCGTTCCCTGCGTATATGCAAAATTCGCAATTGAAGGCTCACTTGAAAGTGGATTTAAGTTGGATCAAATTGAGACTGGGAAAATAGCGATTAACGGGGATATGAAATTTAGTGTTAAGCCTAACTTTAGTGTAGGTGTCGATGTTTTAGTCGCTAACGCTTATGCGGGAATAAGCGGAGTGATAGATTGCGAATTAAAATTCCCCGTTAATGACTTCGGCAAGGCATTTTCGGCCAAATTGACTGCATCGGCATTTTTTGAATATCAAGCTCTTTTTTGGGGCAACAGCTATGAGTGGAAATTTCTGGAAACAGACTTGTACAAATCCCCGAGTTCCACAAATGTAATGTCTATCCGAAAGGACGATCTCAAATTTATTGAACCTTTGCCTCAGTTATCTCCTTTTAATAATGCAACTAATGCAGCTGATTTAAATGTTTTGAGTTCTAATGTCCAAGTTTACTGCAATCCTAAACTTGTAAGCTTGGGCAATGGGAAAATGCTACTAATCTATATCGCAGATGATATGGATAGAACTGCAACAAACCGTTCTGTTTTGATGTATCGTGTTTATGATGGGGCTTCTTGGGGTGCTGCACAGCCAGTACTGGACGATTCTACCGCAGATTTTGAACCCTATATTTTTTCGGATGGCAATGGCGGTGCACATGTAGTTTGGCAAAATTGCAACTCTGTTCTAGGCCCCAATGCTACACTTGATGAAATGGCAGCTGCAATGGATCTGTACTATACCTATTGGAATGGTACATCTTTTGTTAATACTACGGCGATTACTGCAAACAATGCAAATTATGAAATGTCGCATAGGGTTGTTTCTTCTGGCGATAGCATTTCGGTAATATGGCAACAGAATTCTGAAAATGATGTTTCTGCACTTAATGGCACAAACTCCATTCTCAGAAAACAATATGTAAATGGTGCTTGGGAGAATGCCGAGGTCATCGCAAGCGGGCTAGCTGTTGTAACAAGTATTGATACTGCATATGCAGCGGGCAATAATGTTGTTGCATATACTGCAAAGACTAATTCCGATTCTTCGGATGTTAGTGATCTTGAGGTTTTCTATTACAATGACAGTGAAACCATCAGATTGACCAATGATTCAATTCCAGATTATTCAGTGAGTTTGTTGGACAACGAGCTTTATTGGATAAGTGGCGATTCAATTGCTTGTATTTCTAACGGAAATGTAGAAACTAGATGCACCATTGTATCTGAGTTAAACAGCAATGTTACAAGAATCAAGGCACTTAAAAATTCGGACGGGAAAAAGGCGATTGTTTGGCAGCAAGAATGTGATTCCGATGTAAACTTCTATGGCGTAAACTACAATGAAGTCAATAACGCATTTGGAACAGTTGAACCTATTTCGACAGATTCTGGAATCGTTCGCGGTTGGGATGCTTCTATGCTACCGAATGGTCAAATTGAACTGGCGTATGGCTTTGCAGAGAAATTGCAAGAAGCTGTAAATAGAAAGCCTTATGGGCAAATTGATCTGGTACAGAAAACAGCAAACAGATTTTATGATGTCCATGTGGATCCTGTTGGTTCCTATTCAGGAGTTATTGAACCAAACAAAGACATTAGCATACGCATTAATGTTTCCAATAATGGATCCATGGATATAAGCCAGTTTACAGTAAAAATTATCGATGCTGACGGTGCTACTCTCCAAACATATACAATTGATCATCATTTAGCTATTGGAGATAGTGACGAATTAGAAATTCCCTTTACACTTCCTGCCAATATTGAAAGAACTAATTATACCATTCAAGTCTATCCTGCAGGTCAAAAGGATGCGTTCGACTCGGATAACGAAGCGATTCTTACTGTAGGCTTCGCTGATATTTCTATTGATAATATCCAAGAAAGTCGAGCAGAGACCGGCCGAACGTTGATGGTTACCGTGAAGAACAAAGGATACACTCCTGTAAACTCAGCAACCTTAAAATTCTTTAAGGCTACTGATAAAATGACGCTGATTTCGACTGAACATATAGCGTCTCTCAATCCGGGAGTTGAAGAGGTATTCACATTTAACATCGGCATGGATGAATTCTATAACGATGTGTCGGGAGAAGCAAGCTCGTACTATTTTTTGATAGAAACCGAAGAACTAGAAAGCGATTGTGGCAATAACAGTGAATTTGTATATTTGTATCCTGATTATGATATCACCTTAATCGCTGGAACTGGCGGAAATGTTTCAGGCGGTGGTACTTATGTTAAAGGAGATGACGCTATCCTTATTGCTACACCATCGTCAGGGTATATTTTTGATGGATGGTATGAAAACGGAGAACGACTATATGGGGTTTCTAACGAATGCAAAATTACCGTCGATTCAAACCGGACTCTCGAAGCTCGCTTTAAGAAAAATGATTTGCAAATTACAGATGTTGAGATTTTTGGCACGCTTTCGGCCAGAGAAACCATTTCATTCACTGTGAGTGCGACTGGAGGAGTACAACCGTGGCAATGGGAGTTTTACATTCAGTCTGATAATGAGGTGGTGTATTCAGATAACGCTGCGATAGTTAATTTCACGGAGTGGACACCATCTCAATCTGGTACATATGATTTTTTGGCTTTTGTAACAGATGCAACCGGAAAAAGAATATCGTATAGAACACAGTTCGTAGTCAGCTAATAATCTATCGGGGAATGCAAGGAATAATAACCTTGCATTCCCCCGAACCATCATATTTATTGAAATTTTTATAGGCTTCGCAAATAAATATAATTTTATTCAATCATGACCATGGGCGTATATATAATGGAGATGCCTACTTTTAATACACTTGCTACTTCTTATTGCAGCGAAGAAAGCACAAAAACATATGTGGTTATGAGAGAATCTGGAGCATTTTGGCCAATAAGAGTGCAGCTGGGAGGAGAATCATTGAAAAAACAAAAATGGGAATATACAATTACGAACGGAATAACCGGAGTTATAATATCTTTTATTATGCTCACCATATTTGGTGGTCTGGCACTTTGGTTTCGCCTCAGCCGGAACGGGGCGATCATCATTGGCATAATATTGGTGATCTTTGCATCGCTTGCCTTTTTCCTGGCCTTGTACCGCACATTATTTTTCAGGGTACTGATTGATAAAGACGGATTCTTCTATCAGACCGCTCCAGGTAACGGAAGATACTATCACTACTACACAATCCGCCAAATATGGGTCAGCAGTGGAAACGATGCAAATGCACAGCAAATGCAATATTGCAACTTTGAAATGCAGGACGGAAGAATCATGAGATTTTTCTTTAGAAATCTAGATTGGGATGCCGTAGACTATTTAATCGCCCAAGTAGAAAACACCGAGGGACAGGCGCAAAGGAGCGACGGTGACCTTATGATCAGCGGCAGAGTACAGGGCGGTGTCAGGCTCGTTGCAGCTGTCTGTATTTTGGCGGCGGTTTTGTTTGTGAGCATTTATCTCCGAACTCAAGGCTTGCCACCCATTATCTATATACCGCCTGTAGTGCTGGCAGTAGCAGCCTTTTTTGTGTTGGTGAGTCATAATCTGTTCTACAAAATTCTGATTCAAAAGGACGGATTTTACTGCCGAACCAACCCCTTTGACGGAAAATACTATAAATACAGCGAAATTTCAAATTGCCACCTGACAGAGGTGGTGCAAAGGCAAGGTTCCGTCCGCAACGGCACCAGACGGACGGGATATTCTTACTATTTTACATTCACTGACTCCATTGGTAAGCCGCATAAGATTCTGTATGATAAGGCTTTGTTTCAACGGGAAATGGAGGTGCTGATGGAGCGAAGCAAGGGAATATGAAGATTATGAAGATGTGGAGAAATACAACATTATTCGCCTACTTCCGATTCATGGGCTATGTGATGATGATTGTGGGCATCTACCTGATCGTAAACGGGATTGGAGACTATGCAGGCCAATCCCGTCAGAAGGACTGGATTCCCATAGAGGCCACGGTCACGGATGTCTCCAGCGAGGTAGTCAGCTCTTCGCCCGGAAGGCATGGTAGCAACAGCAGTACCTACTACATTATGGCGTATGAGTATGCCGTGGACGGAGAAACCTATACGGGCCGCACAGGGCGTATGTCATCGCCCCGTCTGATTGGTACTGTCATTACTGTGAAATATAACCCAGAAGTGCCGGAAGAGAATACGGCGATTCTCTCTCCCAATACCCACAATCTGCTGGTCCTTTTGATTTTGGGAACGGCCATCGCAGTGGTGGGCTTTTTCCTCTCTGGGGTGCTGGAGCTACTTCGCAGCCTTCTGCGAGGGACGCACACAGAGGAGCTGAAGAAATCGGTTCCGGAGACAGACACGGGATTTGATTCAACGGCCATTGCAAAAATCCCGGCGAAGCAGTGGGTCCCCCGACTTGCGGCTTGGCTTCTTGCGTTCGTCGCCCTCGTCCTTTTCGTGAAATTCTTCCTCACGTCGGGAACTTCGGACTTGGATAAGTTCCGCAAGGCCGCAGCGGCAGCCGGCTATACTGCCGTGGACTCTACGGAGGATATCCGCCAGAGCTGGGGCATCGGTTCCATGCTGATCCGCTCTGTTTCCGTGCATGAGGACTCTCTGCGGTTGGACTACTGCAGGCTGGATTCCGCAGATGCCTGCTACCGTTTCTATGCCGCTGCGACCCTCCCCATCACCGGTGAGGTGACGGAGAGCAATACCTTTACTGGTCAGGTCTATGCCGTGGACAGCCCCACGAATTTCGCAGCAAAAATCCGCAGTGGACAGATAATGCTCTATGTGTATACCACGCAGGAGGGCAAGGCCGATGTGCTTGCGTTTCTGGAAGCTGCGGGCTGGTGGAGCGAATAAGAAACGGAAAATTTACTACTGCAGAACTATGAATTCTAATGTTGAAGTAATTGGAGACATGGAGCCAGAGACGGCATTGGTTTTCTCAGCTAAGGCGGAGGGTGGTTACCAGCCGTATGTATGGGAGTATGCTATTTACAAAGGTGATACTCTATACTATACTCTAAGTGGTTCAACATTCGACTATCTTGAGTGGTCGCCAACAGAGACAGGAAACTATACCATTGTTGTCTGCGTTATAGATAAAACTGGGTTTAAGGCAACATACTCGAAACAGTTTTCTATTATTTGAATCAATCACAGGGAAGTGGCATTAGCCACTTCCCTGTGATATAACAAATCGCTATGGATTCAATATGGAGAATAAGATGAAAGAAAGAAACTGGAAGTATAAAATCACCGGTAACTGGTTTGGACCTATGGTGATTGCAATCACGACGGCGGTCTCCGAAGGATTCACATTCTGGCTTTACACTGCACACGATGGTGCCTTTGTTGGACTCGGCGGCCTAACAGCCTTTTTTGCTATCATCTGCGTTCTGTCCGCATACGGTGCAATGTCTTTCAAGTTGCTTGTGGATAAAGACGGCTTTTATTTTCGGACCAAACCCGGCAACGGGCGGTACTACCGCTACAGCGAGATTTGCAGCATGTGGCTCAGCTCCGGCAGAGAGACGGACACACAGGAAGCAACCTACTGCAACTTTGAAACGATAGAGGGAAAGCGGTCGAGATTTCTCGTACTTGACCCCCACCTTGATGCGGTGGATTATATGATTGAACGGGTTGAGGCCGTGGGAAGCAGACGTGGGGATGACGACTTCGACCGCGAGATCGTCATTACCGGGAAGACGGAGAGTGTGGTTATCATAATCCTTGTGATTTTTGGTTTTCCCATACTTTACTTGATGCTTTTTGGATGGACCACCATGCCGCTGATTTTCCGCATGATTCCGGTCGCCATTTTGCTGTTTTCAATTGTGCGGGCTTTTTCTCACGGACTGTTTTATATACTAAAGATTCAAAAGGACGGCTTTTATTGCCGCACCAATCCCTTAAATGGGCGGTACTACCGCTACAGCGACATTCTGGACTGCTGTCTGGTCGAGTCACAGCGGAACATGCGCAGAAGCGCAACGCGTTACGGTTACTACATGAAATTCACCGACTGCGAAAACCAAACACACAGGGTTCCTTATAACAAATCGTTGTACGAAGGGGAAATCGACGAACTGGTCGCCAGGATCAAGAGGGCAAAAGAAGATGAAGCATGAATCGGCTGTTCAGGCCGTGAAAGAACTGATGCGGAAGGACTCAGTTTTTCGGTCTGTAATACAGGGCTGGGGCGTTGCGACGCTGCTTATCGGCATCTTTATGTTTTATATGGGGGCCAATACTTATATTCAATCATACAAGCAGACGGATTGGGTATTTGGAAACGCATACATTACGGGCATTTCCCAGTTGAACGGAGGCAGAGTTGGCAGGGGCGGCATCAGCTATTCGATGACCTATGAATATGAAGTGGATGGCACGCGCTACACAGGCGAGTATGGCCCCTTGGCGAACTCTATCGAGGTGGGCAAGTCTATCCGCATCAAATATGATCCGAACGCCCCGGAAAACTCCACCGGCTTTTTGGCACCCGGCGGCAATGACCTTGCCCTTGTGATTATTGGAACGATTCTTGCCGTGCCTGGGTTTTTCATGACGGGCATTCTCGGCCTGCTGCGGAGATTCCTGCGGAGATCATCTCGAAGCGAGATTCCAGACTACGCGCCGCCGGAAGAGAAACGCACCGCGCCCCCCAAAGCCCCCGCACCCTCAGCCCGCGATATAGTTATGGGGATACGCAATATCCTCCGAACCCTTGCACCGATACTCATATTCCTGCTTTTCGGATTTATCCTCATGCTCATCCAAAACGCAATATCCTAATCACAGGAACCATGTGAATTACATTGAATGTTGCCCGCAGAAAAGATCGTGTAATTGCAAGGTTAAATATAAGCTCAAAAGTCAGGCGCTTATAAAGGGCCGCCATCTTAAGAGGCCGTTTCTCACGACTTTCGGGACACTCACGCATAGCAGTTTTTTCGGCCCAAACTGGTGGCGTTGTCAAGATTTATACGCAAAAAGGATTTTATGTTCAGGCTGAAAGAAATTTACCGAGTTTTCCTCCAGATATTGCATAGACCATATCCTTCCTTGTTGGCATCACCGATTTTTTATAAGACATGTTGCTTGTTCTTTTCTCTGTCTTAATACCTCCGATAGAGTGAGTCCTTCTGGATGCGCCATGATGACGCTACCCTCGTGACAACTCGAGAGCGCACCTTTCCCTTGGTGGGAGGTGCG
>OMER01000997.1_pt1 | contig 13205 bp, 10 predicted proteins | sample 1645431 | NCBI WGS metagenome assembly OMER01 (sample SAMEA103958144, study PRJEB25191) | human gut metagenome | reverse complement strand
ACACCGACGAAGAAAAAGCCCACGACATCCACTACACCCTCCAGCTCGACGCGAGAGAGTTCTGAGTCTTATCCCATCCTGCAAAAGGCGCTGCTTCCGCAGCGCCTTTTTTAGAACCGCACCTGAAAGAAAGGAACGTTACCATGGAAAAAAATATCCGCATTGGCTGGGCGCAGACGGACATCACGCCTGACCGGCCGATCTATGTCATTGGCCAGCTCTATTCCCGCATTTCGAGCTACGTCCACGATCCGCTGACGGCGACCTGCCTTGCGCTGGAAAACGGCCAGGAGCAGATGATCCTCGTCTCCGCGGACATGCCCGGCGTGCCGACGATGCACATTTCCCGCATTCTGGAGCGGCTGGACGCCCCGGGACTGGACCGCAGCCGCGTCGTATTCAGCGCGATCCACACGCACAACTCCACCATGTTTACGAAAAATACCACGTATGAGGTCTATTTCAAGAGCGTTCTCGGCGATCTCTGCCCGGAAATGGAGGAGCCGGACGACATTCTCAAGGATGAGGAGCTGGAGGAGTTCTTCATCGGGAAAATGGTCGACCTGATCGAAGAAGCTTGGGCCGCGCGCAGGCCGGGCGGCGTGGCGCTGGCGCACGAGTACGCGGCGGTCGCCTTTAACCGCCGCCCGCAGTTCCTTGTGAACGGCAAGCGCGAGTCGAAGATGTACGGCGACTGCTCCGAGCCGAATTTCCTTGGCTACGAGGGCCCGTCCGACCATTCCGCCGACATGCTCTATACCTTTGACGAGCAGCGACAGCTGACCGGCGCGCTGGTCTGCATCCCGTGCCCGAGCCAGGTGTATGAACTGCATCGCTTCATCTCCGCCGACTATTGGGGCGAGGTCCGGACGCAGCTGCGCGCGGAGCTGGGCAACATCTTCGTGCTTCCGCTCTGCGGCGCGGCGGGCGACCAGAACCCGCTCGACCTTGTCCGCATCTCCAAGGATAACAAGCGCGAGCTGATCGTCTGGAACGCACAGGAGACCGAGGTCGACCGCAGCTTTGACATGCTGCGCGAGTGCCAGCAGATCGGCGGCCGCATCTGCGACGCCGTCCTGCGCGGCTACCGGCAGGCGCGCAATGAGATCCAGACGCGCCCCGTGTTCCGGACGAACTGCTTTGAGATGGACGTGCCGCTGCGCACCGTAGAGAAGGCCGACGTCGACGCCGCCGGCGCGCGCATCGAGGCGGTCAAGGCCGCGTGCCCCGCAGGCGGGCGGCTGACCGAGGCGCAGATGATCCGCTGCTTCGAGGACATCGGCTATCTCAACCGCTGGAAGCTCCAGCAGGAGACGACACGCTTTACATTCCCGATCTTCGTCTTCCGCATCGGTGCGGCCGCGTTTGCGACGAACCCGTTTGAGCTGTATGTCGACTACTCCTACCGGATGAAGGCCCGCTGCAAGGCGCGGCAGGCGTTCATCATCCAGCTCTCCTCCAATGCCAAGGGCGGGTATCTGCCCACGCAGATCGCGGTCGACGGCGGAAGCTACGGCTCGAAGCCCGTTTCCACGATGGTCGGCCCCGAGGGCGGCGATGAGCTGGTCGAGAAGACCATCGCCGCCATGGACGCGCTGTTCTGAGTGTCCGTCCCCTTCCGCAAGCCCCCATAAAACACGCTGTGAGAATTCGTCTGTTCCTACGAATTCTCACAGCGTTTTCTATATTCAGGATATCTTATAAACGCAGATCAAAATGTTCGCCGGGGAAACGCTCTCCCGGCATCACAGGAACACGCCGCGGTCGAGAAGCACGCGCTCCAACTCCCGCGCGTGCTCGGCGGCGTCCGTCCCGCGCATGGAGCCGAGCGTGCTGCATAGCGCGTACAGAATGGACAGGCACCCGGCATAGCAGGGAAAATACCCCTCGGCCGAGGCCTCGCACTGCAGCGTACAGGCGGCGTAGGCGTACAGCGGCGACGGTTCCAGGTCGGTCATGAGGACGATCGGGACATCATGCGCATGCAGGAAGGCCGCGCCCTCCGCGATCTGCGCGGTATAGCGGGAGAAGCAGATGGTGATGACCAGATCGTCCGGACGGACGGTCATCAGCCGGTCATAATAATCACAGGCGCCGGGCAGAAGCTCCTGCACCTGAAGACCGAGATAGCGGAGCATCGAGGCCAGCAGCGCCGCAAGCGCGGCGGAGGCGCGTCCACCCGTCACATAGACGCGCTTTGCAGCCAGAATGCGGCGCGCCGCATCGGAAAGCGCTTCGCGGTTCTCCGGCAGCGTCATCGTTTTTTCGATCGCGGAGATATCCTGCCGCATGGTCCGCTCAAACACGTCGCCATCCGGCGCCGGGGCGCTGGAGAGCTTATTCGTGATGATGAGCTTGGACTGCGCATAGGCGGAAAACGTGCGCTTGAACTCGGTAAATTTCTCAAAACCGAGGCTGTTGCAGAATTTCACGACGGTCTTTTCGCTCACGCCGCAGTTTTGGGCCAGCGCCGTGATCGAGAGAAACGGGATCTGCTCGTAATTCTTCACGACATAGTCCGCGACCAGCCGCTGCGCGGCGGGGAAGCCGTAGCGGCCGCCCTTGATCCCGGAGAGGATCTGCTGTATTTCGTTCATCGAAGCGCACCTCCTTTGGACTGCCTGATTATTCTACACGAAAGGAATGGAAAAATCAAATTCCAAGAAGGAAAAATATTTTTCTTCTTATCTTGAAAAAGGAAAATAATATGGTATAATCAAGATGCCGGCAGAACAAGGGCAACACCGCACAATTCGGCAAGCAGATTCGGCGAGAGATTTTTCGTCAGGTCAAGGTTTGAAACGTGCAGGAATCCTGTATGTACCCGCAAGGGGCATGCCGCATCCGTAAGGCTCCTTCGTCGCCAACGGCTGCGCAATATTTCAAGCTTTTCAAACCGCAGGATTGGCGGAAAAGATCCGCCGAAGCGCGCAGACGCAATTGTGCGGTGTTGCCCAAGATAAGGAGAGAATCTATATGGAACAGCAGCACGCGATCCGTTATCTCGCGCTTTCCCAGGAGGAATTGATCGACGCAGGTGCATTTGACCTGCAAATGAGCATTGCAGCGCTGGAAAAGGGGCTGCTTGATTTTGAAAAAGGAAAAATTCTTTTCCCGGATAAGATCGTCCAGATCTTCGATCAGCAGACGCAGGACCGCATCAACTGCCTCCCGGCGACGCTTCTGGAGGAAGGCGTCTGCGGCGTGAAGTGGGTGTCTGTTTTCCCGCAGAACCCGCGCAAATTCGGCACGCAGAACCTTTCGGCCATCATTGTGCTGTCGAGTCTTGAAAACGGCTATCCGGTCTGCGTGATGGACGGGACGCTCTGCTCCAATATGCGCGTGGCGTCGATGGGCGCAGTCGCGGCACGGAAGCTCGCGCGGGAGGATTCCGAGGTGATCGGCTTCATCGGAGCCGGCGAGCAGGCCAAACTGCATCTGCTCGGCATGAAAGCAGCGCGTCCGGGCCTGAAGGTCTGCAAGCTGGCCTCCAAATACCCGGAGGAGGAGACCGTGTTTATCCGGCAGCTTTCGCGCTATCTCCCGGATATGCAGTTCATCGCCTGCAACGGCAATATGGAGGCGGCCATGCGCGATTCCGACATTCTGGTCACGGCCACGAGCGCACAGGCGCCGCTTCTGAAGGCCGACTGGATCAAGGAGGGCGCTTTCTACAGCCACATCGGCGGCTGGGAGGATGAATACGCCGTCGTGCAGAAGGCCGATAAGATCGTCTGCGACGACTGGCAGACCGTCAAGCACCGCACACAGACCGTCAGCCGCTGCTATAAAGATGGCGTGATCGGCGACAGCGATATCTATGCCAACATCGTTGAACTGCTGGACGGCAGCAAGCCCGGCCGCGAAAATGAGAAGGAGTTCATCTACTTCAACGCCGTCGGCCTCGCCTACACGGACATTTCCATTGCGTACGCCATGTACACGCGCGCCCGCGAGGCAGGAAAGGGACATATGCAGGATCTGCAGGGCAGCATGATCTTCGACAAGACAGACCTCAAGCTGCATCTATAAGTTCCCGTTTCATAAGATCAGTCACGGCAGAGCCCCGAAAGCTGGGCTCTGCCGTGATTTTTCTGTTATGGAGATCCCGGCGCATCGGCGCTGCGGCCTCGCAGCTATTCTGCCTTTGCCTTCCGCAGCGCGAGGATCCGGTTCATCTCGTTATAGACGATCATATAGCCTTCGTCCACACCCATACCGGGCTTTGCGAGGATCTGTGCCGGCTGTGTCGCCATGGCACACTGCACACAGACCTGCGCAGAGCGGTCGGTCTCATTGCAGGTGCCGCCCTGATATGCACCGATGCCCTTTTCCTTGCAGTAGAGGACTGCCTCGATGGTATTGTTGATGCCGCCGAGATCCGGCGTTTTGATCTGGATCATGTGACCGGCTTTGTGATCGGCGAAAAGCTTGATATCTTCGAGCGTATTGCACCATTCGTCAGCGACCAGCTCAACATCGATGCCGCGCCGGTCCAGCTCCGCAGTCAGCCCCGCGAGCGCCTCCATCTGCGTTTCACGGTCACAGTCGCAGTCCATCGGTCCTTCGATCCGCAGGTGGAACGGCTTTGCGGTCTGCTCCAGGACCGCCAGATAATCCGCCATGGCTGCATAGTTATGATTGCCGAAGGCTGCGCCGATCGTACCGTAGACATCGATATGCAGGACCGGGGCATAGTGCTCGTCCAGACGCTGCGCCAAGATCCGGTCACGAAGCCACGCCACATACTCCTGAAGCTTTTCGCCGTGCGCGCCGAGCTTCGTCTCCACGTTGTTGATCAATGCGTGCGGGAGCACCTGCGCGCCCTTGATGATCATTTTGTCCGCATTATCATACCGGTCGTCCCCGGACTGGGTAAAGATCGGGATCAGGTGGTCCGATACCGTGCAGCCGTATTCATCCGCCACGACCTCGCACATCATGCGCCCGCTCGCCTTTGCAACGGCGTCAAGCAGCGCCTGAGAAACACCATAGCGGATCGCCGTATGCAGCCGCTTGCCGCCGACCTCGATGGCTTCCATCCTTGCGGCAAGCGCATGGAAATTGTCCGCTTCCTGGCCGACCAGACACGGTTTGATGTACTGCTCAATAATAGGAATAAAATCCTTCGCCAAAAACAGCGGATCGCGCCCGCCTGCGCCGGAATACTGTACCGCCGCGCAGTCGCCGTAAGCGACCTGGCCGTCCTCCAGGATCAGCATGACCGAGATCGCCTCGCCTGCCTGACGGACGGCGGAAAAGCCCTCGGTGACAGGCTGGCCGATATAGAACATCCCGTCGTGCCCCGCGCCGCGCTTGATCGCGCGCTGGTCGTCAAAATAAAAGCCGGTACGTCCGGGTGCGCAGACAACATTTTTGATTTTCATAAATAATACCTCCGTCGTTATCCATCAGTTTCTCGGCCGGCCGACCAGCCGCCCCTTACCGATCGCATACACATCATCGATGACCATCTGGAAGCTCGGCGCACGCTTTTCATATTTTGCGCGCTCTGCAATGCGCGCGGCGTGGAAATCCTTCAGGTCCTGTGGGAATGGGAGATTCCCCATGTTCAGGATCCGGATCGCACCCTCGTTATCGCGGCAGGGAAGCATCTGCCCTGCGTTATAGCGGCAGGGCGCAAACGGCACATCCAGCACGCCTGCCACAACGCCGCGGCAGACCCCCAGCGCGATATCTCCCCTGCCCAGCTCAAAGCATTTGTCGACAATACAGCGCGTCTCCCGGCGGATGATCTCCATTTCCTCGTCCAGATGCGAGTTTTGAAATATCTGGTCTGCCATCATATTGACGACCTGCTTTGTGCAGCGGAGCCCCTGCGCATTTGCCTCCATCGTCGGGATCCCGATCGCTTCGTGCGGGCTTTTTACGATGACCTTTGTGGCTTTGGAGAGCGCGGCGATCAGGCTGCCCGTGGAGATCACGCCGAAGGCCTTGGCTTCGTCTGCGGGGAAGCCGCCCATCCACTGATGCAGTACCGTGGTAACAACGACCTGATCGTACCCGTATTTGTGCAGATATTCCTCGGTCAGCTCCTCAAGCGTGCGGATGGCCGCGATGTCCTGCACGATGTTGCCGCACTGCCCGTAGCCGACGGTGATGTTGCGCACGCCCTGTTCGGCGGCAAGCAGCGCTTCGATGATGGCAGCCGCATGAGAAATGCACGGCGGCACCAGCGTGCCGGTCAGCGGTCCGTACGGTTCCCGATTGATGGAGATCCCCATTTCCTCGTACAGGCCCGTCAGACGGTCAACATACTGCCAGGAGCGGATGGTCGTTTCCATCGGAACATTTTTGCAGTACGGAAGATTGTAGGAAATGCCGCCGCCCTCATAGCTGGTAAAGCCGCCGGCATAGGCGATCTCCGTCAGCAGACGCGCGTCCGGGGTGCCATGCCGCACCTGCAGCGGCGTGTGGACGCTCTCGATCACGCGCCGGCAGCCGGCGACGCCGTGATTGACCGCGGGAAAGCCATTGAGCATGGCGCGCCCGAGTCGGATGGATTCCTGAATGCCGTCCTCCGCTTCGGCATAGCGGTTTTGCCGGGTGTAGCTGTCGATCGTGGTGGGCAGAAGGTCGGCCTCGCCCTCCTTCTCCAGATACTGCATGAGCTTGATATGTTCCTCGATCACCGGCACGCCGGCACGCGGCTGAATGAGCGTCCGCCCCGCTTTCTTGGCCTCCAGAAGCTTCGTGGAAAAGACACGTTCCGGCGAGAGCCGTTTCTGATAATCAGCGGCCTCCTGCAGGTCTACGTCCTTTCCCGTCGGCCATTGGCCAAGGACCTCCTGCCGTTCCTGCATGAAGACGCCTTCGTCCAGCTTTTTGTTCTGAATTTCCATCTATCTGATCATCCTTTTCATAATTTGAAGCGCCGCAAGCGGATCATGCGTGGAAAGCAGCCCCATTGCAGCGAGAATATAAGAGGAATCGATCAGGATCTCCGCGTTTTTCGGGCGCAGAGACGCCGGATCGGCGGGGTCATAGCAGAAATAAGACGCGATCTCGCGCACACGCGGTGAATGGATCAGGCTCCCGCCGGTCGCCACGACGCGCCGCACGGCCGTCAGATCCTTGCCCGCCTGCACGAACGTCTGCCCGAGCAGGGTATAGGTCTCTTCGATCGTCCCTGCATGGCGCTTTGCCGCCGTGCTGACCGCCATACATGCCAGCGCATGATCCAGCTGCGCCAGCTCCCCGTCACAGTCCGGGACGAGCTCCGTCTGTTCACTCAGCATCCGGCACAGCGTCTGCACCCGCTGCTCCGGGAGCCCGGACAGCTCTGCGAGGCGGCGTGCACCGACCGCATCCAGAATGCCGAGAACGGAGTAGCGCATCCCGATGTCTCCTTCGACGGTACGCTTGGCATACGGCTCCGGGAGCCCTTTGTAGACGGTGTTCATCTGCCGGGGCATTCCTTCGCAGATGGAGTAGACATCAGTCGTTGCGCCGCCTACGTCCACCGCGGCCAGCTCGCCGATCCCCGGCTCGCCGCCAAACCCGCCGGAGAGCAGCTCAAGCGCTTTGAGCACGGCTGCCGGTGTTGGCATGAGGATGTCGTTCATCCTTTCGGCCGCGTGGTCGAGCCCCTTTGCCTGAATGATGCGGCTCAGAAAAATTTCGCGGATCGCGGCCTGCGTCTGCTCCGTTTTGAGCAGGCCAAACTTCGGCATGACATTTTCACATACCCGCACGCGGCATCCGGCGAGGATCCGCTCGCATTGCCGCGCAGCCGAACGGTTGCCCGCGACGATGATCGGAAAATCCGGCTGCATGGCGGCCAGCATGTTTGCATTATGCAGAATGCAGGCCGTGTTTCCGCCGTCCGTCCCGCCGACGAGCAGAAAGATATCAGGCTTCTCCCGCCGGATCTGGTCGATATCATCCTCCGTCAGCTCAAACGAGAATTGTCCGATCAGCTTTGCTCCGGCGCCGAGGCTGGCCATGCGCGCGGCCTCCAGCGTCAGCTCCGGCACAAGGCCCGATACGATCATCCGCAGTCCGCCTGCCGCGGATGAGCAGGCATAGCGCTCGGCGTATTCGAGCCTGCCGGTTTTCTCCTCAAGCTGCCGCAGCGCGGCGGAAAAGCCGTCATTGACATCTGTCTGTACGGTCGTATAGGCGGCTGCCGTTCCAAGCACGCGCGCCGTGTCAACGTCTACGGCCGTCAGCTTGGTATAGGTGCTGCCGAAATCCGTCAATAAAACAGGCTTCATACCGGCACAGCCTCGCTGCATGCAGCGGCATCCATATGCAGAAGCTCACGCAGCGCGTCGATGGTCGTTTCCGGCGACGTTCCAGGCGGGAAAGCGCGGTCAAAGCCCATGGCGTGGAAGCGCTTTTCCACATCCTCAAATTTCTGCTTGCCGACAACGATGTTTCCGCCGACGACCAGCGGGATCCCGAGAAGGCCGGCCTCATCACACTTTTCCCGCATCCCGCGGCAATCCAGCTCCCCCTGCCCATACAGGCTGGAAACAACAATGGCGTCCGCGTCTGATTCGATGGCTGCAGAGATGTACTCCTCCTGTGACACCATAACGCCGAGATTAACGACATCGAACCCGGCTTCGGTAAATGCGTGATAAAGGATCTTGTTGCCGACGGCATGGACGTCTGCTCCGATCACACCGATCACAAGAACCTTTTTTCGTGTCTGCTCTGTTTGCATGGAAGGAACTCCTCTCAAAAAATGATTGGAAAATTTCATTTTCAGACCGTTTCTACCTATTATTGTAGCTTCAGCCACGGGGAAGTCAATTTATTTTTCCGGAAATGCAACGAAACTTGCGTCGCTTGCAGGCCATGCAAGCGACGCAAGAAAAAAATTCATTTCGGAGAACGATTTGCCAGAAGCCGTTCGAGCCGTTCGGTCAGATAGATGGCAGAGCCCTCGTCGATCTGGTAGGAACAGGAGATCAGGCGCGCGTGTGCCGCAAACTGTGTCAGCAGCCCGAGCGCCTTTTGTGTGCAGAGCTTCTCATAGCCTTCCGGCACAAGGACCGCATCCTTGCCGCTCAGATACGCAGACAGCGATTCCGGCGGGTCAAAAAGCGCCGGTCCTGCGATTTGAAGCCCCTGCGTATATTCGTCGCAAAAGCTGCGCAGCAGCGCGCCGAAGCGCAGGCTTTGGCTGACGATCCCTACGCGCTGCCCGGGCGAAAGCTTTACGATCGGCGCAACGCTGGACGCCTGCAGGCGCAGGGCGATTTTTGCAACTTTTTCCGCCTGCCCGGTCATCCCGGCAAGCTGTTTTGCATGTTCGGTCGTCGTGATCATCACATCCATCTGCTGTGCGAGCCGCCCGGGGTGCTGCTGCACCTGCTCGAGCAGCAGGGTATGCAGCTCGATGCCGTCCATATGCCGGAGCTGCTCTTTGAGCTGCGCAAGCACCTCGGGGTTGCATTCGACCAGCGCGACCTGCAGCTTGGGCTGCTGCGCACAGAAGCGGCGCAGCTGGTCCGCAAAGAGCTGTTTCATTTCATGGACGCTGATCCCCATCTGGTGCAGCTGCTGCAGCAGCGCATCGATCTGCTCCTGTGCCGCCTGCCGGCGATCGGCTGTCCGGTGGTAGCAGACGAAACTGCCGCGCCCGGGTGTTTTGATCAGAAGTCCGTCCCGTTCCAGCTCGTCATACGCGCGTTTGACCGTACCTTCCGCCACATGCAGCTGTTCCGACAGTTCCCGCACGGTCGGAAGGCGTGTGCCGTCCGGGAGACTTCCGGCACGGATCCTACCCGCAAGCTCCTGCCGGATCTGGTCATAGATCGGCGTTTCCCCTTCCGGTGCGCACAGATCAATGCGGTTGTTTTCCATTGCACTGCTCCAGATATGCCCTGCGGCCCGTCTCGTAGAGATCGTTTCCAAGGGCGTCGATGATCACGGTGACCGGGAAGTCCTCGACCTCCAAGCGCCGAAGCGCCTCTGCGCCGAGGTCCTCATATGCGATGACCTCAGCTTTTTTGATACATTTGCTGAGCAGTGCGCCGCATCCGCCGATCGCGCCGAAGTAGACCGCGCCGTGCTGCTTCATGCTGGCGATCACTGCCGCATTCCGCCTGCCCTTGCCGATCATGCCGCGCAGGCCAAGCGCGATGAGCGTGGGCGCGTAGGCATCCATCCGATAGGAGGTCGTCGGCCCCGCCGAACCGATGATCTGACCGGGTGCAGCGGGCGTCGGACCGACATAATAGACCACTGCATCCATCGGGTCAAAGGGAAGCGGCTTGCCTGCCTCCACCAGCTCGCAAAGACGCTTGTGCGCTGCGTCCCGCGCGGTGTAGATCACGCCGGTCAGCAGCACGCTGTCACCGGCGCGGAGCTTCTGCGCATCGGCTTCGCCAAGCGGCGTTTTCAGTCTGAGCGTCATATCAAAGCACCTCCGTTCTATGTCTTGCCACGTGGCAGTTGATATTGACAGCGACCGGCAGCCCTGCAATGTGCGTGGGCATGGAAAGCATGTGTACAGCCAGCGCGGTGGTCCTGCCGCCAAAGCCCTGCGGGCCGATGCCGAGCGCATTGATGCGCTCGAGCAGCTCGCGCTCAAGCTCCGCGTAGAACGGATCCTCATTGTGCCCGCCCGTCTCCCGCAGCAGCGCCTTCTTTGCCAGCAGAGCCGCTTTGTCAAAGGTGCCGCCGAGGCCGACGCCGACTACGATCGGCGGGCAGGGATTCGGCCCGGCCTGCAGCACGGCGTCCAGCACAAACTGTTTTACGCCGTCCAGACCGTCCGACGGGCGGAGCATGGCGATGCGGCTCATGTTCTCACTGCCAAACCCCTTCGGCGCGACAGTCAGCTTCAGCCGATCCCCCGGTACGATCTCATAATAGATCATGGCGGGCGTATTATCGCCGGTGTTCACGCGGTCCAGCGGGTCGCGGACCACGGACTTGCGCAGAAAACCGTCTGTATAGCCGCGCCGCACGCCCGCATGGATGGCTTCGTTCAGATCGCCTGCAATATGGACCTCCTGCCCAAGCTCAACAAAAACGCAGGCCATGCCAGTATCCTGACAGATCGGCTGCGGCCGTTCGGCGGCAATGTCCGCGTTTTCAAGGATCCGTCCGAGCACTTCCTTTGCGATTGGCCACGGCTCATCTGCATAGGCCGCACAGATCCGCGACCTTACATCCTGCGGCAGCTGGCGGTTTGCCTCGACGCACAGCCGCGCAACGGTGTCCGTGATGTGTGAAGCTCTGATCTCACGCATCGTCATTCCTCCCCCTTTCGTTCTCCGATCGTATCCAGCAAGGTGCCGTCCCGGCCGATGACCTTTGCGATCACACGCCCGGCAGGCGGCAGCGGCGCCGGTGTGCCGGTGATCTGCTCGGCAAGCGCGCGAAGCTGTGTGATCTCCAATACCTGCATCCCGGCCTGCGTCAGCCGCTCGCGCAGCTCTTCCCTTCTGGGATTGACGGCGATCCCCGCCTGTGTGACCAGCACATCAATGTCCTTGCCCGGCGTTGAGATGCAGGTGACGCGGTCGCGGACGATGGGAAGCCGGCCGCGGAACAGGGGCGCCGTGATGATCGAGAGTTTGGAGCCTGCGGCGGCATCGCTGTGCCCGCCGGAGCCGCCCATGATGCGCCCGGAGGAATCGGTGTGGACATTGACGTTAAAATCCGTGTCGATCTCTGTCGCGCCGAGGACGGCAACGTCGAGCGAATCCATGATGGAGCTTTTTGCACCGGCGCTTGCGTACTGCGCCGCGCCGACCTCGCAGTGGTTCGGGTTATCGCGGATGGAGGCCGCCGCCTTCAAATCAAAGCACTGCACATCCATCAGTGCCCGGAAGCAGCCCTCGTTGAGCATATCGACCAGATACCCGGTAATACCGCCCTGCGCGTAGCTGCCGTGGATCTGCTCACGGAGCATGATCTGCTTGAGATACATGGCCGTGGCAAGCGTCGCGCCGCCGGCGCCGGTCTGGAACGAGAAGCCGTCACGCAGAAGCCCGGAATTCCGGATGACCCGCGCCGCCGTCTGTGCCATGACGAGCGCAACGGGATTGCGCGTCATGCGCGTGGTGCCGGACACGATCCCCGCCGGATCGCCGATGGCGTCGATCTGCACGACGTAGTCTACATAGATCTCCGGGATCGACCAGCCGGTCAGCGGATATTCCGCCAGCTCATCGGTGATGACGACTACCTTTTTTGCGTACATCGCGTCCGGGAAGCCCTGCACCACGCCGTGGTCGGTAATGGCGATGGCCGGATGCCCCCATTCATGGGCACGGTATACCAACTGTTCTGCCGGGGTTACGGCATCCATGGCTGACATGGTGGTGTGCAGATGCAGCTCTACACGCTTTACTGGGGCGTCATCGGTGATAATGTTCTTCTTGACGGTGTTGATATTGCGAGGACGCATGACCATATCGCGGTCATATTTATCGTAGGAAATATCGCCTTGGATCAGGATCGTGTCACCGACACTGATGGCTTCCAACTTGGCCTTATTGCCAATCTCATCAAATATTTTGAGATTGATGGAGCCGGTATAATCGGTGATCGCGATACTCATGATGAAGTGGTTATTATCCCGAGTGATGCGGCTTTCCGTAGAAAAAACATCACCCCAAATAACCGCTGAACCGGTATCCAGTGCCAAACCGGAAATGGGCATGGGGGAACCTTTAATGAGACGGTAATTGCCTACAGGCTTTTTGCTGCTTTCCTCATAAGGGGTATCCGCTTTTTCTCGCTTAGGGGTATGGGGTTTGGGAGATGTCTTTGGCGCTGCAGGAGCAAAAGCGCTCTCTTCCTGTAGCGGCTTCGACAAAGGAGTAGCATCTTCCCACGGAGGTGCCTCTTCCGGAATTGGAGGAATCTCCGGGATATAGTCATCTACTACAGTTGGTCTCGGATCTATGGGTTTCAGCTCGTAATCCGGAACGGAAATAAAACTAACCTGCGGCCGTATACCAAATAACGCTTCTGCTTGTGCGGCAATTTTCCCTGGCAAAGCAAGTGGCTCCAGAAATGTCACCGTTTGTTCCGGCAGCCTAACTGTAAAGCACCTGTTATCATACATAATCTCTGCCCGGCGAAAAAAGCCATTGACGGGAACATTAGCAGCTTTTAGATAGTCTATCACGAGGGAAAATGCTTCGGGACCAAGTAACTCAGATGGATACCGAGCAGAAATGGCAACTGAACGAGCGCTGAGATTCATGGAAAGA
>OMER01000996.1_pt1 | contig 13218 bp, 12 predicted proteins | sample 1645431 | NCBI WGS metagenome assembly OMER01 (sample SAMEA103958144, study PRJEB25191) | human gut metagenome | reverse complement strand
CTTCCCTGCCACAAAACGCCAATCATGCAGCACCAGGAATCAGCAGATGCGGGGAAGCTGCATTCCTGAAGGCATCGTCAACACCCGCTCCACTCCAAGAAGTCCCGTCATCAGCAGGGGAGCCGTCCCCAATTCCTCCACACGGCCTATGACGCAGGCTCCGGCAGATACGCCGCAGCCGCGCATCAGGTTCAGGGCCTCTTCCTCATGCTCCCGTGGAAGAACAGCCAGATAACGTCCCTCACAGGCCACTTGAAGAGGGTCCAGCCCCAACAGCCCGCACGCTGCCCTGACATCCTCACGCACGGGAATGGACATTTCATTCAGCTTCACTGTCAGGCCGGCAGATTCCGCAATCTCCGAAAGAGTGGCGGTCAATCCGCCGCGGGTCACGTCACGCAGGCAATGCACGGGAATGCCGGCACGAATGACGGCGGCCACGGACTCATGCAACGGAGCGGAATCACTTTCCAGGCCGTCTCCGAAAGACAGCCCGGCGCGCAGGCTCATAATCGTCATGCCGTGCCTCCCCAAATCCCCGCTGAGCAGCACGGAATCCCCCGGACGAACGGAAGAAGGGCTGATCTCCAACCCATGGCGCACAATGCCAACCCCGGCAGTATTAATGTAAATGCCGTCCCCCTTTCCGCGCTCCACCACTTTTGTATCCCCCGTCACAATACGGACGCCCGCCGCACGGGCCGCGGCAGCCATATCCCGTGCCACGCGGGCCAGGACTTCCAGCGGAAGCCCTTCTTCCAGAATAAAGCCCGCCGTCAAATACAACGGCTCCGCGCCGCTCATGGCGAGATCATTCACCGTTCCGTGCACCGCCAGTGAACCGATGGAGCCGCCGGGAAACTCCAAAGGCTGCACCACAAAGCTGTCCGTCGTCATCGCCAGCCTCCCCGGAGGAATCTCCAATACGGCGGCGTCATTCTGCACGCCTCCGGAAGAACACCCGAAGGCGCTCAGAAACACGGAACGGATCAGCTCATTCATCAAGCGGCCTCCGCCGCCATGAGCCATCTGGATACGGTCGGAAACAGGCTCCGGAACAGGACACTCAAACATGGCATCAACTTCTTTTATAATGATAATAAGCGGCGCAAGCCCCTTCCCCGGACACCATGGGAGCCCCCAGCGGGGCCAGCGGCGTGCAGAACGATCCGAAAAAAGGGCATTCTCCAGGACGAATCAGCCCCCTCAGTACCTTTCCGGCCAGGCATCCGGAAGCTTTATCCGCTCCCGGCCTCCCCTTTCCGCATTCAAAACGCAGAACGGCATCCATGTCATTCCACTCCCGGCGCAGCCTCATGCCGCCGCCGGGAATCAGCCCCAGACCGCGCCAATGGCGGTCTTCCGGCTCAAAAACTTCATTCATTCTTTCCTGCGCCGCCGTGTTCCCACCGGGCTTCACATAACGTCCGTACGCATTCCGCACTGCATATTCCCCGGCTTCCAGCTGGCGGACGCACATCAAAATGCCGCGGAGCAGGTCCGGAGCCTCAAACCCCGTCACCACCATGGGCGTCCGGTAACGGGCGGCCAAACGCCCGTAATCCATTTCCCCCGTGACGGCGCAGACATGGCCGGGAGCCAAAAAAGCGTCCGGCCTTCCCTCATCCTGGTCCATCAGCCATTCCAGAGCCGGGGGGACCAGCACATGGGCGCAGAGAACGGAAAAATTGGCATACCCCAGTGCACGGGCCTGCTGCAGGGCAAGAGCCGTAGCCGGGGCCGTCGTCTCAAAACCTACGGCGAAAAACACCACTTCCGTATCCGGATGGCTTCCGGCATAAGCGACCGCTTCCAGCGGAGAATACATCAAAAGCACGTTCCCTCCCCCGGCCTTGGCGGAAAACAAATCCCCGCGGGAGCCCGGCACCCGCATCATATCCCCGTAACTGCACAAAACCACGCCGGGCCTCAGGCTTAATTCCACGGCCTGGTCAATCAACTCCACCGCCGTAACGCAGACCGGACAGCCGGGGCCATGAATCAGGCGCAGGCCGGGAGGCAGCAACTCCTCCAGCCCCAGAGAAGCAATTGCATGCGTCTGTCCTCCGCATACCTCCATTACCGCCCACGGACGCGTCACAGCGTGGCGCAATTCTTCAATCAGCTGCCGGACTTCCTCCTGCATAAATCATTAATTGAATTCGGAAAACGCCCCTCCTTACACCGGATCCGTATTTTCCACAATTTCTCTCATTTCCCTGCGGGTTTGAAGAGCGGTCTCCTCGTCCAGCACGCTCAGGGCCATGCCCACGTGAACGATGACGTAATCCCCCGGCACGGCTTCCGGCACACAGGCCAGGTTCACTTCACGGGTCACGCCGCCAAAATCCACCACCCCCAATCTGAACAAAGGGTCCGTCTCATTGACGCTCACAATCTTTCCGGGAACGGCCAAACACATATTCTATCCTTTCCATTGGCGTACGACCGCCGCAACCTGCCCCAGGGAAATTCCCCCGTCATTGCACGGCACCCGCTGGGGCAGAGCCAACTGGCACCTTCTAGACTGGGCCATTCCCGCCAGTCCTTCAAGCAAAAAGGCATTCTGAAAACATCCGCCGCCCAGCACCAGCCTATCCAGGCAGAAACGCTCCGCCACGTCAAAGACCAGATTCACCAGGCTCTCATGAAACTTGCGGGCGATGCAGCCGCGGGAAACGCCTTCCAACAAATCTTCATCCACAGACTTCATCAGCGGCCGCCAATCCAGTTCCAGCAATCCCTCTTCTTCATGCATGACCCATTCATACGCGTCCCCCGGCATTTTTTCCCCGGAAGCTTCCGCGGCCCATGATTCCAGCATCATGGCGGCATGGCCCTCACACCCCGCCGCACCGTCAAAACCGCACCAGAAAGCCACGGCATCAAACAACCGCCCCATGGACGAGGAGGACGGACAATGGATATTCCGGGCCATCATCGCCTCCAGAACCTCGCGTTTCCGCACAGGCATCCCCCTCTCCAGACGCTTATCAAGCCCGTCCGTACGCCACGGCCCCATCTGACGGGCCAGGGAACAGGCGCACCGGGAAGGTTCCCGAACCGCTTCGTCCCCACCGGGCAGAAGAAACGGCCTGATGCGGGCCACCCTGCGCGGCTCACCCTCTTCCTCCAACACAAAAAATTCCCCTCCCCATACCGTTCCGTCCGTACCGAACCCCGTCCCGTCCCAAGCTATGCCCAAAGCGGGAAACGGCGTTTCATTTTCCACGGCGCAGGCCAGCACATGAGCCTGATGATGCTGCACAGGGACAACCGTTGCATTCCACTTCCGCGCCAGACGCCGGCCAAGGGCAAAAGTGGGGCCGTCCGGATGGGCGTCCACGGCAATTACCTGCGGAACGGCATCCAGGGTTCTGCCCAGCGCCTCCACCGTCCGCTCAAAAGCGTTCAGGGAAGCCGCACTGCTCAGGTCACCGAGATGCTGGCTCATGACAGCCACGCCCCTTTTCAGCCAGCAGATGGTATTCTTCAGTCCGGCCCCCAGGGCGAGCACGTCGGGAGCCGCCGCAGATGTGCGCCACACAGGCCGCGGGGCATATCCGCGGGCGCGGCGAACCATCATGGCCCTGCCGTCCGTAACGCGGACCACGGAATCGTCCACGGGCCGCACTACCGGACGGTCATGCACCAAAAACACATCCGCCACATGGCCCAGTTTCTCCAGCCCCTCCTCCACGGAGATGCACAGAGGCTCGCCGCTCAGGTTCCCGCTGGTCACCACCAGAGGCTTTCCCCACACATCCATCAGCAGCGCATGAAGAGGGGAAGACGGAAGCATTATCCCCACAAAACGGCTGAACATGCACACGGAAGGAGCTAGATCCACATCCTTCCCCCCCCGGGCCAGCACAATGGGGGCGGCCGGAGAAGTCAGCAGGCGCCTTTCCTCCTCCGACAGGCGGCACAGCCTCTCCGCCGCAGCCACATCCGGCACCATCACGGCAAAAGGCTTGGCGTCACGCTCCTTCAACCGCCGGAGACGCCTGACGGCAGCTTCCGAAGAAGCATCCGCCAGCAATTGAAAACCTCCTACGCCCAGCAGGGCCACAATCAAACCGTCCGCCAGCACCCATGCCACCTGTGCCGCGGGGGTATCAAACCCATGGCCGAACCCCAGTTCTGAACCATCTGAAAACAGCACCTTCACGGAAGGGCCGCAGGACGGGCAGCCGATAGGCTGTGCGTGAAAACGCCTGTCCTCCACATCCTGGTACTCCCTCCGGCACTCCGGACACATTCGGAACCCCTTCATGCTGGTGCCCGCTCGGTCATACGGCATTGTCTCAATAATGGAATAGCGGGGACCGCAGTGCGTGCAGTTGGTAAACGGATAATGATACCGGCGGGAAGACGGGTCGTGCATTTCTTCCAGGCACTCCGGGCACGGAGCCAGATCCGGCAGCATCACCGGAACGCCTCCGGGAGTGGAATCGCTTTCCTCAATGCGGAATTCCTCAAAACCGGCAGGCTCGCATACGGTCCGCTCCACTCCATAAACCCGGGCATGCTCCGGCAGGCCGTCCATCAGAGCGGTCCAGAAACGCTCTGGAGCGCCGGGCTCCCCTTCCACATGAATCTCCACGCCGGACTCCGTATTGCGCACAAACCCCTTCAATCCGTGCCGTACCGCCAAACGGTACACATGGGGACGGAAGCCGACCCCCTGAACCATACCGGCTATCTCAAATTTCAATGCCGCGGCGGCCTGTTCAATGGTGGTGATGGCCATGATGCTGAATCGTGCCTTCCCGGGCGCGGCGCGCACGTTCCACAATCTCCTCGCACCAGGCCTCCATTCCTTCGCCGGTCTTGGAAGAAACCTCAATCACGTGCGCATGATGAGCCACCTTGTTCAGTGCAGCCAGGGCGGCGTCACGGTTAAAATCCACGGCATCCGCCAGATCGGACTTGGTCACCAGGGCAACATCCGCAGAATGGAACATGGGAGGATATTTCAACGGCTTGTCCTCACCCTCCGTCACGGAAAGCAGCACCACGCGCACTCCTTCCCCCAGGTCATAGGAAGCCGGGCAAACCAGATTGCCCACATTCTCAATAATCAAAACGTCGAGATCGTCCAGAGGCATTTTCTTCATGGCCTCCGCAATCATGCGGGCGTCCAGATGGCACATGGTGCCCGTTGTAATCTGCACCACGGGGATATCCGCTCGGCTCAGGCGTTCCGCATCATTATCCGTCGCCAAATCCCCTACGATAACCCCTATGCGCACACGGCCGCGGAGCATCTCCGCCGTCTTCTGCAACAGAGAAGTCTTTCCTGACCCCGGAGAAGAAAAAACATTGATAACCAAAAGGTTTTTTGCAGCAAAAAAACCTCTGTTGCGCTCTGCCAGCCGGTCATTGGCATCCAACACCGGAACATGGACGTCCATGCCGTGGCCGTGACTTTCATGGGAGAGCTCCCCCCCGCATCCACATTCTTTACACATAATCAATACTGATATTAGATTCCCAAAGAGAAAAAAAACTCATTCGTTTCACGTCATACTCCTATGAAATCAAACAAAACTGCCCCGGTTTTCTTTTTAAAGCGGGAGGAAAATATTTTTCTATAAAGGGAAAGATGAAATGCTCCATACGCAGAAAAACTTTTGAGAACACCTTCTTATCATTTCCCCTTGCTGTTCAATATCGTTGTTTGACATCCGGTTACAAATCCGCAGGCACTTAAACCTTCATTCCCCATAGCCCGCGCAAAAAATCCGGATCATTTAAAAAACACTAAAATCGCCAATAATTAATCCTTTTCCCATTTCCCTCACTTCATGTAAAACCGGAATAACCGTCCCCATCCTCCTGCATAGGGTCATTCATCTGGTTTCCACCGAAATTCCTTCATCATAAGCATGTGGACTTGCCAAGGCATAGGAATTCTGTAAACTGTTTCGTCCTCAGACAACATCCTTTTTTCCAGGTTATGCCAGACGCTCGCTTTCAACCACTTCCCGGATTCCGCGATTTTGCACCGGCGGACTGCGCCGTGCGCAACTATCTTTTCAACGCATGGAAGAAGGTGGCGCATCGTTACGGATTCCTGGAATGGGAGGGCCCGACTGTGGAAGCCACGGAGCTTTATCTTAAAAAGAGCGGAGGCGAGCTGCCCACCCAGCTCTTCCGCTTCACGGACCAGGGGAACCGGGACATCACCATCCGCCCGGAACTCACCGCCTCCCTGGGACGCATCGCAGCCGCCTACCAGCGCGAATACACCAAACCGCTCAAGTGGTTTGAAATCGGCTCATGCTTCCGTTATGAAAAACCCCAGAAAGGGCGTCTGCGCGAATTTTATCAATTCAATGCGGACATTCTGGGAGAAGCCTCCGCGTGGGCGGATTCCGAACTGATAGCCCTGGCCATCGACTGCATGAGGGAACTGGGCTTTACGCAAAACGACTTCATTGTGCGCGTCTCTGACCGGGAAGCCTGGATCAGGTTTGCTTCGGAACACGGCGTGCAGGAACAGGATATTCCCGCTTTCCTCGGCATCGTGGACAAATTTGAACGTGACCGCCCGGAAGAATGCCAGCGCAAGCTGGACGCCTTTCATATCAGCCGCGGCGATCTGGTGGCCTTCATTGAAAACCCGCCCGCCGGAGCGTCCGAACGCTATGACATCCTGATGAAAGACCTGACGGCCCGCGGGCTGGACGGCTATGTCAAGCTGGACTTATCCGTAGTGCGCGGACTGGCATACTACACCGGTCTGGTTTTTGAAATCTTTGACACACAGCGCAGCCTGCGCGCCGTAGCCGGTGGAGGACGTTACGACACGCTGGTAGGCGCCCTTTCCAACAACGCAGTGGACATGCCGGCAACCGGCTTTGCCATGGGGGATGCCGTCATCACCCACCTTATTGAACAGACGCCCCATGCCAAGGCGCTGAAAGATGCGGCGCTGGCCTCTGCAGGCTGCGACATCTTCATGGTTCAGGCGTCTGAAAGCCGCCGCGCGGAAGTTCTTGCCATCGCCTCCGCCCTCCGGGACCAGGGATATAGTGTGGACCTTCCCCTCACGCTCACCAAAGTCAACGGACAGCTTCAGAAGGCCGTCAAATCCGGCGCCCGCGCGGCCTTGATCGTGGGAGATGAATTCCCGGTCATGGAACTTCGCGACCTGGGCGCGCGCACCTCATCCCCCGTCGCCATGGACGACCTGTTTGACGCCGTGGCTTCACTCACCGGAAGCAATTGACACCGTTCTTTCCCCTTCTTCCATTTTCAATAAAGATGAACTCATACCGCACTCATACCTGCAGCGAATTGCGCGCTGCGAACATCGGCAAGCCGACCACCCTCATCGGCTGGGTAGATTCCGTCCGGGACCATGGCGGCGTCATATTTATCGACTTGCGCGACCGCTCCGGCATCACGCAGGTAGTCTTTCACCCGGAAGTCAATCAGGATGTGGCGAAAGCCTCCCAGCAGCTCCGCTCCGAAGACATGATCCAGATTTCCGGCACCGTGGCCGCCCGCCTGAAAACGGATACGGTGGACACGACCAATGCGGACCTCCCCACCGGGGAAATCGAAGTCTCCGCAGACACCCTGAACGTCATCAACAAGGCTGACGTGCTCCCCTTCCAGCTGGATCGGGCCCTCTCCAACGAAGACCTGCGCCTCAAATACCGCTTTCTGGACCTGCGCCGCCCGGCCATGGCCCGCAACATGCAGATCCGCCACCGCGTCACCAAAGCCACGCGCGACTATCTGGACGAGTACGGCTTTCTGGAAATTGAAACGCCCATCCTCTCCAAATCTACGCCGGAAGGCGCACGGGACTTCTTGGTGCCCTCCCGCCTGGCGCCCGGCAAATTCTACGCGCTGCCCCAGGCCCCGCAGCAATACAAGCAGCTGCTCATGGTGGCTGGCATGGAACGCTATTTCCAAATTGCCCGCTGCTTCCGTGACGAAGACCTGCGCGCGGACCGCCAACCGGAATTCACCCAGGTGGACATTGAAGCTTCCTTCATCACGCCGGAAGACATCTACAACCTGGTGGAAGGCCTGCTCAAACGCGTGTACAAGGAATCCCTGGGCGTGGACATTCCCACCCCCTTCCCCCGCATGACCTGGAAGGAAGCAATGGATCAGTACGGTTCCGACAAGCCGGAACGCCGCTTCGGCATGAAGCTGACGGACGTCTCCTCCATCTTTGAAAACAGCGGCTTCAAGGTATTCGCCTCCGCCGTAAGCAACGGCGGCGTGGTCAAGGCCATCAACGCCAAGGGATTCGGTTCCGCCTCCGTTGGCCAGATTGACGCCCTGACGAAAACTGCCGTGGAAGCCGGAGCCAAAGGCCTGGCCTACATCAAGGTGCGCGAGGAAGACTGGAGAAGCCCCATCTCCAAATTCCTTTCCGACGAAGAAAAACAAAAACTCACGGAAGCCCTGGACATCGAAACAGGAGACCTCGTTCTCTTTGCCGCCGGCCCGTGGGAACCCTCCTGCGATATCCTGGGCCGCGTGCGCCTGCAATGCGCCGAATTCATGGAACTGCTCAAGGACAACAAGGAACGCGACTTTCTGTGGGTTATTGAATTCCCGCTGGTGGGCTGGGATGAGGAAGAGCAGCGCTGGGTCGCCATCCACCACCCCTTTACCCGCCCCGTCAAGGAAGACGAACAAAAACTGCTCAGCGGGGAACTCTCCGCAGACCTTCGCGCGCAGGCCTACGACGTGGTGCTCAACGGCACGGAGCTGGGAGGCGGTTCCATCCGCATCCATGAACGCGACCTGCAGTCCGCCATGTTCAAGGCGCTCGGCATCACGGAAGAACAGGCCCGCGAACAATTCGGCCACATTCTGGACGCTTTCAGCTTCGGCGCTCCGCCCCACGGCGGCCTTGCGCTGGGCCTTGACCGCCTGGTCATGATGATTTGCAACGCGGAATCCATCCGCGAAGTCATCGCATTCCCGAAAAACAACCGGGGAGCGGATCTGATGAGCGACTCCCCCGCCGCCGCGGAAGACCGTCAGCTGCGCGACATTCACATTCAGGTGAAACTGCCCGCTAAAAAATAGCCGGATCCCTTAAACAAACCCCCGGATGGCAATCATTCCATCCGGGGGTTTTTTCATGCAGGAAAAACAAAACTCCCTTTCCCGGCAGACAGCGCACCATTCCTCCCGCGCCTTCGCCTCGCCCGGAATACGGACAACCTTCCCGTCGTCAATGACGAGCAAAAAAAACTCCGGGCCAGGCATGCCGGACATACAGCCGGATTTCCCAACCGGAATGTGGCGTCTTCAGAATAAAACCAGGATAAACTGGTATCAGGGACAATCCGTTTTCCTATCCTTTCAGCACACACTCATCCCGGGATGCCGCGAAAGAGCCGGCGCCGATTTCAATATTCAAAATCCGGCAGGGATGCTGGCGCTGTTCCAAGGCGCAATGCCGCATTCCCTGAATCAGCACCCTCAAATCATCCGCCCGGTCATCCTTCCTCCATCCGGAAATGAGCAGACGGAGGCACTGGACCTTCCCGTCTTCATTCGTCTGGAACCAGATGGCCATGGTCTCATCCGCAGCCATGCGGCCTCCCCTGCCGGCAAGCTTGAACATTCCGGAATCCTCCGAACACTCCATGCTGTCCCAAACCACATCCTTGATACCGCATTCGGCTGAATTCCTGACGGCAATCTTTCCGCCGGGAAACCATCCCATATGAAACAGCAGGCATCGCATCAGGTAGGCACGTCTTAGGGCGCAATCCTCCCGATGGGTGCCGAGACCGAGAGATTTCCTGGCGCCGCAGAACTTGCTTCCCCGGTCGATAGTCAGCCGGACCTTATAACTTCCGGATGTATTCTTCCGCAATTCGATTGATCTATAGATGGACATGCAAATATTCATACAATATCCAAAAACTATATATATAAAATCAACCGGGCCTAGAATAAAAATGTTAGAAAATTACACAACTTAATAGAAAACAACATTATCAACAAAATACCGAAATAAAGAAAAATCAAAATATTCCACACCCCCGGATACTCCTTTCATGAACGGAAATACCGGCCGTTCCCAGAAAAGCTATTCCCCTTCCTGACAAAAAATAATCCTAAGGCATGAAACGCCGGCGCCGCATTCCCCTCTCCTTTTCAGGAACAACGCAGCTCCCTCCGGCAAAACGCTCAACCTGGGCAGGGGAACTTCATCTTCGGCACTACGAGGAATTTGGCATGGAATTCATTCAATAAAAACTCAACATCATTCCGTCCCCCCCCCCCCAGGCGCCAGCCCCGTTACAGGGAATAAACAGGAGGCAGAAGAACTTCCCAGGCCCTGCTTCAAAACTTCCGCCGTGTCATTTATCGGGGACAGGGGGAGCCGGTTCCTCCCCTGCCGGCTTGCTACGCGGGAGAACTATTTTCCTTTTCCCGGCTTCCCGCCCTTCTCCGCCAGCACCATGCCAAATAAAACGCGGCAGCCCCTCCATTGAGCAGTCCTGCCATAAACAAGACCGGAGCTCCTCGGTTCCATCCCCATGCGGCGCGTATATCCCCGCGGGCCATTTCCGCATACCCTCGCGTCATGCCGCACAACGGGCATTCACGATGCGGCACGGCAACAGAAACCGCCAGAGAATTCATCCTGTCAGGGCTAATTGCCAGAGCCATGAGGGAGGGCGCCAGCAACAGGCAGGACAGAACAGCCCATACAGGCAGCCATACTTTCCTGACCACCCAGCTATCACGGCATGAACGCCATGAAGAGCGCCCGCCATTCATCGCCGATTTTCCTAAAAAGGTTCAGGAACTACAAATCCTGGGAGCCTGTTCCATCCGCGGGGGACATTCCATCCGCCTCCCCGGACCGCCTCAATGACTCCCTGTTTTCCTGCTCCATCTGCCGAAGCTCCTTTTGAATTTCCAGAGCCTTCTTTTCCACATAATCCTGGTGCTGTTCCATGTAAGTCACGGTAGCGCTGGCCATCCATGCCTGGACAATTCCCGCAACGGCGGACAGGACCAACGCGATAATGGCAACAACAAGAGCCCCTTTGGGTGAACCTTTACTGACAGCCACAATGCTCATGATCAGTGCAATAATGGCAAGCAGCCCCGCAGGAATCAGAGTAATCCAGCCCAGGCACGGGAAAAAACCGATCAATGCCAATACCAGGGCGATAATGCCGAGAACAAGAGCGGCCGTGCAGGAAGGAGAACCGCTGCAGCAGGACGAAGGGGAAGAAGAATCAGAAGTATTCATCATGACGTTATTTTATAGGGTTCAGTGAAAATTCCTTTGGGAACCTTCATTCTTTCCCCTTACTGGAAGAAAACTTCCCTGTCAAGATGCAAGCTCTGCCATTCAGGACATCCGGATGTCATTCCGTTCCGCCAGGCATCAGATATCCTTCTTCCCCTTTTATGGCGGCATCAATGAGGATAATCCCATTTCCGGCAGGCCCCGCATAAAAACAGGAACCGGCTCCAATGCGGAGAACCAAAAACAACGCCTGCGTTACTTCCCATGCAGCAGCTCCTTCAATGCCGTCCCCAGCCGCGTGACCTGTCCGGATTCATGCGCAGCCGTTACCGTAATGCGCAACCGGGCCGTTCCGCGGGGAACCGTAGGATAACGGATGGCGGGAGCCAGAAAGCCCTGTTCCAGCAGGGCATCCGCCGCAGCCAGGGCAGCATCGTTCTCTCCCACCACAACAGGGAAAATGGAAGAAAGAGGCCTTCCCGGCATCCCCAGTGCGGCGGACAAACTGTTTGCCAGCACGGAAACACGGCGGCGCAATTCCTTTCCCTCCCCGCTGCGGATCACTTCCACCGCGGCCAGGGCGGCGGCGGCCAGGGCCTGGGCCGTATAGTCGGTGGCGGTGGGCAGGCCGTAGGCGGCCAGGAGATTTTCCAAAGCGGAAAGGGTCTCCGGGGCGCAGAGTCCCCGGCGGCAGGCGGCCCGGGCGGCGGTGGCCATGCCGATAGACACAGCCGAGCCGTGGGGAACGGTATAGCCGGAGACGGCCTCGATGGCGTGGCCTACGGTGTGGCCCAGGTTCAGCAGCCGCCGCCGGCCGGTGTCAAATTCGTCGCTTTGGATGAAATCGCCCTTTATCTCCACGCAGGCGGCGATAACGGATTCCCACTGTCGGGAAACGGGCCTTTCGGCGATGGCACGGAAAAGAGACTGGCTTTGCAGCAGGGCGCACTTGATAATTTCGGCGCAGCCGTTTTGATATTCTGCGGGCGGCAGCGTTTCCAGCAGGGACGGGTCACAGAGGACCAGGGCGGGCTGGTGAAACGCGCCCACCTGATTTTTACCGCCGGGAAGGTTTACGGCGGTCTTGCCTCCCACGGAGGAATCCACCGCCGCGAGCAGGGTGGTGGGCACCTGGATATAGGGCAGGCCCCGGTGGTAGGTGGCGGCGGCAAAGCCCGCCAGGTCGCCTACCACGCCGCCGCCCAGGGCGATGACACTATCGCCGCCGGTAAAGCCATTGTCAAACAGGGTTTGCACCAGGGCGGTATAGGTGGGAAGGGATTTGGATTTTTCTCCGTGGGGGAAAACAAAGCGGGAGACCCGGAAGCCTGCGCGGGTCAGGGAGGCTTCGGCGGCGGGGCCGTAGAGGGGATAAACCCGGTCATCGGACACCAGCATGGCCTGGCGGGGGGGCAGGAGGGCCGCGGCCCGGGGGCCCAGGTCGGAGAGCAGGCCCGGGGCGATGCACACCTCATAGGGGTGCAGGGCCCGGATGGGTACGGCGGTCACCGGTGCGTCACCTCCCGAAGCGCAGCGATTTGGCGGGCCAGGGCGGCAAAGTCCTCGGGCAGAAGGGCCTGGGCCCCATCGCACAGGGCGTGGAGGGGGTCGTTATGGACCTCGATGAGCAGGCCGTCGGCTCCGCAGGCAGCGGCAGCCAGGGCCATAGGCGGCACCAGGGAGGCCCGGCCCACGGCGTGGCTGGGATCTACCACAACGGGCAGGTGGGTCATCTCGTGGAGGAGGGGGACGGCGGAGAGGTCCAGGGTGCTGCGGGTGCCATCGCTGAAGGTGCGGATGCCCCGCTCGCAGAGGATGACATTTTCGTTGCCGCCGGAGAGGATATACTCGGCGCTGAGAAGCAGCTCCCGGAGCGTGGCGCCGCTGCCGCGCTTGAGCAGCACCGGCTTTTTCACCCGGCCCAGGGCCCGGAGGAGGTCATAGTTCTGCATATTGCG
>OMER01000986.1_pt1 | contig 13327 bp, 10 predicted proteins | sample 1645431 | NCBI WGS metagenome assembly OMER01 (sample SAMEA103958144, study PRJEB25191) | human gut metagenome | reverse complement strand
CTTCACGGAATTCCCCGCGCGTCATCGCTTTTGGCAGGTCGCGGTGGGTCGCAGAAATAATCCGCACGTCGATATCAATATCGCGGTTACTGCCCAGCGGGCGCACTTTACGCTCCTGCAACACGCGCAGCAGTTTGACCTGCAACGGTGCGGGCATATCGCCAATCTCATCGAGAAATAGCGTACCGCCTTCCGCCGCCTGGAATAAACCTTCGCGATTGCTGACAGCGCCAGTAAACGCGCCACGTGCATGACCAAACAGCTCCGACTCCAGCAATTGCTCGGGTAATGCGCCACAGTTAATAGCAATAAATGGCTTGCTGTTGCGCGGGCTGGCGTTGTGGATAGCCTGGGCGAAAATCTCTTTCCCGGTGCCGCTCTGGCCGTTAATCAAAACGCTAACGTCTGATTGTGCCACCAGCCGCGCCTGTTCCAGCAAGCGCAGCATCAGCGGGCTGCGGGTGACAATCGCCTCGCGCCAACGTTCGTCGGTGGCTGGCCTGCTGTGTTGCAGCAACGGCATCAGGAATAGAACCATGCGCGGTAAGAATAATTACTGGCATTCCCGGCTGCACTTTCTGAATTTCAGCAAATAGCTGCATACCATCCATTTCATCCATCCGCAGGTCGCTGATGACTAAATCTACTTTTTCGCGATTCAGTACCCGTAATCCTTCAACGCCACTTTCCGCCGTGACCACGCTGTAGCCTTCGCTGGTCAGGCGCAGGCCAAGCAGTTTCAGCAATCCCGGATCATCATCGACCAGTAATAAATGCGCAGGTTTATGGCTCATCAGGAGTGACCTCATCGGTGGATGGCGCGGGCTTTTCACTCTCGTGCGGCGTATCCGGCGAGAAATTTCCAGCCGGTTTGCGGGTCGAGAGCTGGCGTTCAATATCGGTCAGGTTTTCCAGCTTGCGGGTAGTGAGTTCCAGTTGCTGTTGTAGAACGTGATGTTGCTGGCGCAAAGTATCCAGCTCGCTGTCGCTGGACTGCTGGAGTTTGCTGTAGCGTTGGCGCTCTTCCGCCAGTTGCAGTTGCAGCGCCTGACCGTCGCGCCAGAGTTGATACAGTGGGCGAACCTGTGCCGGGATCTCGGTACTTAGCGCATCAATGCGCGCGACCAGCTGGCGGCGCTCATACGGCGTAATTTTGGCGTCGGCGAGCAAAATCCCTTGTTTAAAGGTATTTTGCCAGTTGCCGTCGTCATATTGGCGGGCTTGCTGACGCGACTGCGCAGGCATTAAACGATCAGCACAATCCATCGCCCGCAGCCAGTAAAGCGGATTGGTTTCGGTTGATTTACCTTGCAGCGCCCAGATGTCGCTACATTCAGTAGAAAGATAGTCAGCCAGTTGATAAACCGGAATTTTTTCTTCTGCTGGCGTATCAATGGCTGGCTTATTGTGACTCTGCACGCAACCCAGCAATGCCAGACATGGCAGCCCTGCCAGCCACAGCCGTCGGGGCAATAATCGTTGAAAAATGTGTCGCATATTCACCAGACTTAAAGCCTATCCCAGTGGGCGTAATTGTTGCAGGCAGTTTGGACATGGACAGCGCGGAGAAACCAGAGCGTACATGTCGTACGTGAAGATTTCGAGCACTGCCCGGGGCCGAACTGACAAATAAAATAGCCTGATGGGATGGGCTGTTAGCATTATTTCGTGTTTTTCGACGACGGTAATTCAATGCGGAAACAAACGTCTTGCCCGCTCTCGTCGACCAGATACAGTTCCCCTTGCATACGGCGAATACAATCCCTGGCAATGCTTAATCCCAGACCGCTGCCCTTCACCGCCCCTTTTCGCTGGTGGCTTCCCTGAAAAAAGGGTTCGAAGATCATGGCGCGTTCCTCTTGCGGAATGGGCGTGCCTGTATTGATGACATCAATATAAACCCGCGCACCATGTAAACTGCTGCGAAGGCAAATGTTACCGGATTCAGCCCCGTAGTGCACCGCATTGGAGTAAAGATTATCCAGTACGCTCATCAGCAGCATTGGCTCCGCCAGGCAAGCTGTTGCTTTGAGATCAACGTCGGTATGCATCATTTTAGCCCGTGCGGGCAGGCTATGAGCAGAAACCACTGTCTCCACCAGCGGTGCTAACTCAACATTCTCCAGTTCCACCGCACTGTCCGCCTGTTTACGGTTGTAATCAAGCAGTTGTTCGATCAGCTTTTGCAAATTGCGGCTGCTGCTATCAAGAATGCTCACCACCTCTTTTTGCTCTGGCGTAAGCGGCCCGACAACCTGATCAGCCAGTAATTCAGTGCCCTCGCGCATACTCGCCAGTGGCGTTTTTAATTCATGAGATAAATGTCTTAAAAATTGATGGCGTTGGGATTCCAGCCATGACAGACGCTCACTTAACCAAAGAATACGTTGCCCAACCGAGCGTAACTCGCTCGGTCCACTGAACGAGACGCTATTGCCCAGAGAACGCCCTTCCCCCAGCCGGTTGATCATGCGCTCGATATTTTTCACCGGACCGATAATCATCCTCGTGAAAAGCAGTACCATCACCAGACTCACCAGAAATAGCACCAGCGATTGCCAACCAAAATATTGCCCACGTTCGGCGATTTCACGCTGAAGTTGCTGCCCACGAGAGAACACCACTGTGCGCGTGGCCTGCACCATTTCGGTATTGGCACTGGCAAAGGCTTCCAGACGCGCGGCGGCAGCAGCATCGGGACCGCTGTTGTTACACTGAAGTTGAGCCAGATTATTCAAATCCTGACGTAATGCCTGGTAGAGTTTATCGTCCGGCAGCACGCCTGCGTGGGCATCGAGCATTTCGCTGTAACGCTTGCGCTGGCTTTGATAAACCTTCGCAAGCGTAGGGTCGTCCAGCACGCAGTACTGACGATAGCTGCGCTCCATCTCCAGTGCCGCGTTGGTCATCGCTTCACTGCGCCGGGCATCAATAAGCGTAGTGCGGTTAACCAGCGCCGCCTGATCGCTAAGTGCATTCAGGCTTTGCCAGGCTTGCCATGCCAGCACCAACAGGGGCAGCAGAATCAGCAAAAATGCCAGCATTACCAGTTGTCGTAATGAGCGGGGAAAAACGGGCCAGCGTTTCAAGGCGTTACTCTCGTCAGACGCGAATAGCCTGATGCTAACCGAGGGGAAGTTCAGATACAACAAAGCCGGGAATTACCCGGCTTTGTTATGGAATAAGGCGGTGCCTAACTCGACGTTTCGCCCGATGGTTGATATAGCTACGCTGATATCAGAAGTTGGACGGCAGGCACCTTGTTGTGCGTCATTCGAATTTTATGTAGCACGTCCCGAAGGGGCTGACATAAGTCGGTGAATGAGCCACTGCTTACTATTATGCAGTAACTGTGCCAATAAAGAAAATAGTTTGGTAACGTACTGATTATACACTGCTTTGAGGGGTTTATGGCTTCTCCACTATTTGAATGTAAATCAGCCACTGTGTCGCTAAAAAGAGACAACTTAAGATAAACTTATTAGATAATATTAAAATCAATGAGTTAAGTGTCACCAAAAAGCGACACGGCAAACCACCCATTGTCGTGATTTAAAGACACAAAAAAGCTCCCGAAGTTGGGAGCTCATAATAGCGGTTGGTGCTTAATGCCGGATGCGGCGTGAATGCCTCATCCGGGCTGCAATACCAATGGGTTGACGACTTACCCCAACTGCTTACGTGCATTGCGGAAAATGCGCATCCATGGGCCATCCTCGCCCCAGTTTTCCGGATGCCAGGAGTTGCTGACAGTACGGAAAACACGTTCCGGGTGCGGCATCATAATGGTGACTCGACCACTTTCAGTCGTGACTGCCGTAATACCATTCGGAGAACCGTTCGGGTTAGCCGGGTAGGTTTCAGTGACTTTGCCGAAGTTATCGACATAGCGCAGTGCCACCAGCCCTTTGCTTTCCAGTGCCGCCAGATGCGCCGCATCACGCACTTCCACGCGCCCTTCACCGTGAGAGACAGCAATCGGCATCTGCGAGCCCACCATCCCCTGCAACAGCAGCGACGGGCTTTGGGTTACTTCTACCAGACTGAAACGCGCTTCAAAGCGATCGGAGGTGTTACGCACAAAACGTGGCCACAACTCGCTACCCGGGATCAGTTCACGCAGATTAGACATCATCTGGCAACCGTTACATACCCCCAGCGCCAGCGTTTGCGGACGATGGAAGAAGGTTGCAAACTCATCGCGTACACGGTCATTGAACAGGATAGACTTCGCCCAACCTTCACCAGCGCCCAGCACATCACCGTAGGAAAAACCACCGCACGCTACCAGGACGTGGAAACCCTCCAGGCCCGTGCGTCCAGCCAGCAGATCGCTCATATGCACGTCGATAGCATCGAAGCCCGCACGGTGGAAAGCTGCCGCCATTTCAACATGGGAGTTCACACCCTGCTCACGCAGTACGGCAACTTTCGGGCGCGCGCCAGTGGCAATAAACGGTGCTGCCACATCTTCGTTGATATCAAACGACAGTTTCACATTCAGGCCCGGATCGGCGTCGTTTGATTTCGCCTGGTGTTCCTGATCGGCACACTCCGGGTTGTCACGCAGACGCTGCATCTGCCAGGTAGTTTCTGCCCACCAGACACGCAACGTGGTGCGGCTTTCGCTAAATACAGTCTGCCCGTTGGCGGTAATCACAAAACGGTCACCGGAAACCGCCTGCCCAACATAATGGACGCAATCAGCAAGCCCATGCTGTGCCAGTACCGCTTCAACGGCTTCACGGTCAGCGGCTCGAACCTGAATCACCGCACCCAGTTCTTCGCTAAACAATGCAGCCAGGCGATCGTCACCCAGAGTGGCGATATCCGCGTCAATGCCACAATGACCAGCAAAGGCCATTTCCGCCAGCGTTACCAGCAGGCCGCCATCAGAGCGGTCGTGATACGCCAGCAGCTTACGCTGTGCAACCAGCGCCTGAATCGCGTCATAGAAGCCTTTCAGTTGGGCAACATCGCGTACATCTGCCGGTTTGTCGCCAAGCTGACGATAAACCTGCGCCAGTGCCGTTGCGCCCAGCGCGTTATTGCCTTTGCCCAAATCAATCAGCAACAGTGCGTTATCTTCGGTAGAAAGCTGCGGCGTAATGGTGTGACGTACATCTTCCACGCGGGCAAATGCGGAAATCACCAGCGACAACGGCGACGTCATTTCGCGCTCTTCGTTACCTTCCTGCCAGCGGGTTTTCATCGACATAGAGTCTTTACCCACCGGTATCGTCAGGCCCAGCGCCGGACAAAGTTCTTCGCCCACAGCTTTAACGGCTTCATACAGGCCCGCATCTTCACCAGGGTGGCCTGCCGCCGCCATCCAGTTGGCGGAAAGTTTAATGCGTTTGATATCGCCAATTTGTGTTGCGGCGATGTTGGTTAGCGCTTCACCGACTGCCAGACGGGCAGAAGCGGCGAAATCCAGCAGCGCAACTGGCGCACGTTCGCCAATTGCCATCGCTTCGCCATAGTAGCTGTCGAGGCTGGCGGTAGTGACTGCGCAGTTAGCGACCGGCACCTGCCACGGCCCCACCATCTGATCGCGCGCCACCATGCCGGTTACGCTGCGGTCACCGATGGTCACCAGGAAAGTTTTCTCCGCCACGGTCGGCAGATGCAGCACGCGTTTCACCGCGTCAGCGATGGTGATCCCTTCACGGGCCAGCGCGTCGCCTTTCGCTTTCAGCGTTTGTACATCGCGGGTCATCTTCGGCGTTTTGCCAAGCAGTACGTCCAGCGGTAGATCAATCGGCTGATTATCAAAATGACGATCGTGCAAAGAAAGATGCAGTTCTTCGGTCGCTTCACCAATCACCGCGTATGGCGCGCGCTCACGCTTACACAGTTCGTCAAACAGCGGTAACTGATCGGCAGCAACCGCCAGCACGTAGCGTTCCTGGGATTCGTTACACCAGATTTCCAGCGGGCTCATGCCCGGTTCGTCGCTCAGGATATCGCGCAGTTCAAATTTACCGCCGCGCCCGCCGTCGCTCACCAGTTCCGGCATGGCGTTAGAAAGACCGCCTGCGCCAACGTCGTGGATAAACAGGATTGGGTTGGCATCACCAAGCTGCCAGCAACGGTCGATCACTTCCTGGCAGCGACGCTCCATCTCCGGGTTGTCGCGCTGTACGGAAGCAAAGTCGAGGTCGGCATCAGACTGACCAGATGCCATGGAAGACGCCGCGCCGCCGCCAAGACCGATGTTCATTGCCGGGCCGCCGAGAACGACCAGCTTCGCACCAACGTTGATCTCGCCTTTTTGTACGTGATCGGCGCGAATGTTGCCGATCCCACCCGCCAGCATGATCGGTTTGTGATAACCGCGCAGCTCTTCGCCATTGTGGCTGTTCACTTTTTCTTCATAAGTACGGAAGTAGCCGTTCAGTGCCGGACGACCAAATTCGTTGTTAAACGCCGCACCGCCCAGCGGGCCTTCGGTCATGATGTCCAGCGCGGTAACAATGCGCTCAGGTTTACCGAAATCTTCTTCCCACGGCTGTTCGAAGCCAGGAATTCGCAGGTTGGATACGGAGAAACCAACCAGACCAGCTTTCGGCTTTGCGCCACGTCCGGTGGCACCTTCATCGCGGATTTCACCGCCGGAACCGGTCGCCGCGCCCGGCCACGGAGAAATCGCCGTCGGGTGGTTGTGAGTTTCAACTTTCATCAGAATATGCGCCGGTTCCTGATGGAAATCGTAGCGGCCCGTTTCGTGGTCAGCAAAGTAGCGGCCCACTTCAGAACCTTCCATTACGGCGGCGTTATCTTTATAAGCAGAGAGAACGTGGTCTGGCGTGGTTTCGAAGGTGTTTTTGATCATCTTGAACAGCGATTTCGGCTGCTGTTCACCGTCGATAATCCAGTCGGCGTTAAAAATTTTGTGGCGGCAGTGCTCAGAGTTCGCCTGAGCAAACATATACAGCTCGATGTCGTTCGGGTTACGACCCAGCTTTGTGAACGCATCCTGCAGATAGTCAATTTCATCTTCCGCCAGTGCCAGGCCAAGACGCAGGTTAGCGTCAATTAGCGCCTGACGGCCCTGCCCCAGCAAATCTACGCTGGTGACCGGAGTCGGTTGATGGTGTGCAAACAACTGCTCTGCATCATCTAAAGCAAAAAAGACCGTTTCCATCATGCGGTCGTGCAGTTCAGCGGTAACCTGCTGCCATTGTTCATTGGTCAGCGTACCGGCTTCTATATAGTAAGCAACGCCGCGCTCAAGGCGGTTAACCTGTTGCAGCCCGCAGTTATGGGCAATATCGGTCGCTTTCGAAGACCAGGGAGAGATGGTGCCAGGACGCGGGGTCACCAGCAGGAGTTTGCCTTGCGGGGCGTGGCTGGCGAGTGCCGGGCCATATTTCAGCAGGCGTTCAAGTTGTGCGTGCTCATCATCGTTTAACGGCGCATTGAGGTCAGCAAAATGGACATACTCGGCGTAAATATTGTGAACCGGGAGCCTGGCAGCCTGAAAACGTGCCAGCAGTTTGTTGATTCGGAATGCCGACAATGCAGGCGAACCACGCAGAATTTCCATCATAAGTCTCTCGTCTTCTAAGCTTTCGGTGTACCCAAGGGGGGGAAACGGGCGTCATTATAAAGAATCTGATGCGCTGACGAAACCGTTTGCGTGGAAATAAAATCACCATCGTGAATTAGCAACGCGTGCCGCCAATGGCTGTAATAAGTTGCCATCTGGCGCAGGTTTACGCAAAATGCCGCTCATTTATGAGTAAACCTTTCACTATTATTACGTTTTTTCAAGCTGGGACGCGCACGACACAGAGAATTAACTAATTGAAAAAATTAAAGATTAATTATCTGTTCATCGGCATTCTGGCACTGCTGCTCGCGGTCGCTCTCTGGCCATCCATTCCCTGGTTTGGTAAAGCCGACAACCGTATCGCCGCCATTCAAGCGCGGGGAGAGTTGCGTGTGAGCACCATTCATACCCCCCTGACTTATAACGAAATCAACGGGAAACCTTTTGGCCTGGATTACGAACTGGCGAAACAGTTTGCCGATTACCTCGGCGTAAAACTGAAAGTGACCGTGCGGCAGAATATCAGCCAGCTGTTTGACGACCTCGATAATGGTAACGCCGACCTGCTGGCGGCAGGCCTGGTCTATAACAGTGAGCGGGTAAAAAATTATCAGCCTGGCCCTACCTATTATTCCGTGTCACAACAACTGGTTTATAAAGTCGGTCAGTATCGCCCACGTACGCTGGGCAACCTGACGGCGGAGCAACTCACCGTTGCACCGGGTCACGTGGTGGTTAACGATCTCCAGACCCTGAAAGACACAAAATTCCCGGAATTAAGCTGGAAGGTAGACGACAAAAAAGGCTCTGTGGAATTAATGGAAGATGTCATCGAAGGAAAACTCGATTACACCATTGCTGATTCTGTCGCCATCAGCCTGTTTCAGCGCGTTCACCCGGAACTCGCCGTAGCGCTCGATATCACCGATGAACAACCGGTGACCTGGTTTAGCCCGTTAGATGGCGATAATACCCTTTCCGCCGCCCTGCTCGACTTCTTCAACGAAATGAATGAAGACGGTACACTGGCACGCATTGAAGAGAAATACCTGGGGCATGGCGATGATTTTGATTACGTCGATACGCGCACATTTTTACGCGCCGTCGATGCGGTACTGCCGCAGTTAAAGCCCCTGTTTGAGAAATACGCCGAAGAAATTGACTGGCGTTTGCTGGCCTCTATTGCTTATCAGGAATCGCACTGGGATGCTCAGGCCACTTCACCGACGGGTGTGCGCGGCATGATGATGTTAACCAAAAACACCGCGCAAAGCCTCGGCATTACGGATCGTACCGATGCCGAACAGAGCATCAGCGGCGGCGTGCGTTATTTGCAGGATATGATGAGTAAAGTGCCGGAAAGTGTGCCGGAGAACGAACGGATTTGGTTTGCCCTCGCCGCGTACAATATGGGCTATGCGCATATGCTGGATGCCCGCGCCCTGACGACAAAAACCAAAGGTAATCCTGACAGTTGGGCTGACGTAAAACAGCGTCTGCCTTTACTTAGCCAGAAACCCTATTACAGCAAGCTGACTTACGGCTACGCTCGTGGGCATGAAGCCTACGCTTATGTCGAAAATATTCGTAAATATCAGATTAGCCTGGTGGGTTATCTGCAGGAGAAAGAGAAGCAGGCTACAGAAGCGGCGATGCAACTGGCGCAGGATTATCCGGCGGTATCACCTACGGAGTTGGGCAAAGAGAAATTTCCTTTTCTCTCGTTTCTTTCCCAGTCGTCATCAAACTATTTGACCCACTCTCCCTCTCTGCTGTTTTCCAGAAAAGGGAGTGAAGAGAAACAAAATTAATCTGTCGAGGATTGCGCTTTTTTCTGCGCTTTAATTTCCTGGCGGCGCATGCGAAAGAAGTCACTGAGCAACGCCGCACACTCATCCGCCAGTATTCCTTCCGTAATTTCCACCCGGTGATTCATACCCGGATGATGCAGCACATCCATTAAAGATCCCGCAGCGCCAGTTTTCGCGTCACGCGCACCAAAGACCACGCGACCAATGCGACTGTGGATCATTGCTCCGGCACACATTACACAGGGTTCAAGCGTGACATACAACGTGGCGTCGATCAGACGATAATTTTGCATCACCAGACCGCCCTGCCGTAGGGCCATGATTTCTGCATGTGCGGTGGGATCATGTCGACCAATCGGACGGTTCCAGCCTTCGCCAATAACACGATTGTTATGCACTAATACCGCGCCGACCGGTACTTCCCGCTCATCCCAGGCACGCTTCGCCAGCGTCATTGCATGACGCATCCAGTATTCGTGGCTAAATTCGACTTCAGACAAAAAGAAAACTCCGATTATAAAAGCGCGGCGCATTATACACGGCCGCTATGCTTTACTCTATTCCAGTTGCTGGAGTTCACCGCGCGGGGTTACTCGCCAACGATGCTGACAGAAATAAAGCAGCGGGTTGTCCTGATTACTGTCGCTATAGCCACTGTACAGCCGCAGCGGCGTGCCGATTTTGCGCTCCAGTTGCGCGACCTTTTCATGTCCCAGACAACGCATCGTCAATACCCAACCACCATAGCCACGCTGAATCTGACTGGCGATAAGATTAACCCGCGGCAGCCAGGGCGTATCGAAATAAACCGCTTCAACCAGCGACTGCGGAGAGCCGGTAATCAACCAGATATCAGCATCGGAACTTAACAGGTAGGTGGTTAATCGCTCCTGAACCAGCGGAAAGGCGGTAACATTGTCACGAAACCAACGTACGAAATCGGCCTGCAACGCCTGCAAACGCGCTTCATTGTGACCAAAAGTGCATCCCCACAGAAGCAGACTCATCGGCCAGCGTGCCGCACGACCTTTTATCAATAACGCAATGGCTATGATCGGCAACAACGGCAGAACAAGTAACGCATTCAGCGGTTGGCGACGCAGTAAATAACGCAAAAAACTGCCGAACATATCCTGCTGATGCAATGTTCCATCTAAGTCAAAAAACACCACACGACGCTCGTGAGTTGCCAAACCATACTCCTCTGGACTGAAACATCCTGATTAATTTTCGCTACTACATAGCCTAACAGATAGATCATCACTTTTCCGGCAACAATCGACCGCATCATGGCTAACTGGAATTTTTAATTCATGGCAATTAGCGGCAATGGAATATAAAATTCACTCGCGTTTGTCTCATATTGCCTGTTGTCGCCACTATTTCATCGCGAGGAAAGATATGAACGGCTTACTTCGTATCCGTCAGCGTTACCAGGGGCTTGCCCAGAGTGATAAAAAACTGGCGGATTATCTGCTGCTACAACCTGATACGGCGCGCCATTTAAGCTCTCAGCAACTGGCCAACGAAGCCGGAGTCAGTCAGTCCAGCGTCGTGAAGTTCGCGCAAAAACTCGGCTATAAAGGTTTTCCGGCACTAAAGTTGGCGTTGAGTGAAGCGCTGGCAAGCCAGCCGGAATCTCCCTCCGTGCCCATTCATAACCAAATCCGCGGTGATGATCCGTTACGGCTGGTCGGCGAAAAACTGATTAAAGAAAATACTGCCGCTATGTACGCAACGTTAAACGTTAATAGTGAAGAGAAACTGCATGAATGCGTGGCAATGTTGCGCTCTGCGCGGCGGATAATTCTGACCGGTATTGGCGCTTCGGGTCTGGTGGCGCAAAACTTTGCCTGGAAGCTGATGAAGATTGGCTTCAATGCTGCCGCAGTGCGCGATATGCATGCGCTACTCGCTACAGTACAGGCGTCGTCCCCTGACGATCTGTTATTAGCCATTTCCTACACCGGTGTACGACGCGAGTTAAACCTGGCGGCAGATGAGATGCTGCGAGTGGGCGGAAAAGTGCTGGCTATTACCGGCTTTACTCCCAATGCCCTGCAACAGCGTGCTTCTCATTGCCTGTATACCATTGCCGAAGAACAAGCGACAAACAGTGCTTCAATCTCTGCTTGTCACGCGCAGGGAATGTTAACGGATTTGCTGTTCATTGCGCTGATTCAGCAGGATCTGGAACTGGCACCAGAACGTATTCGTCATAGCGAAGCGCTGGTGAAAAAACTGGTCTGAGTAAAGAATGCGCGTATAATGCCCGCCCGGTTTGTGTTGTTTTGAGAGTTTCCTTATGGCGCTGTTAATCACTAAAAAATGCATCAATTGTGATATGTGTGAACCCGAATGCCCGAATGAGGCGATTTCGATGGGTGAACATATCTACGAGATTAACAGCGATAAGTGTACCGAATGCGTAGGGCACTACGAGACACCAACCTGCCAGAAGGTGTGTCCGATCCCCAATACTATTGTGAAAGATCCGCAACATGTCGAGACGGAAGAACAGTTGTGGGATAAATTTGTGCTGATGCACCACGCGGATAAAATTTAATATTCTGCTCTGGAAGTAGAGTGTTAATTATTTTATAGGAAAATCTTAACGCTATTATATTTATTTAAATGATGACATTAGCATAATCATTCACTAAGTTAATTTATATAGTATCTGCCCAGACACTTATTTATAGTTATTAAAGGCGCGTCCGACTGGTTCACCGGACGCACCTTAAGTACGTTTCCTTGTGTTATAAGAACAAAAGGAGCAGCTGTAAAACAGCAATGATGATTTTGATGACCCGTTTAATCAGGTATCGGCAATCAGTCATTCGTTTTTCCTTAAACAAGGAATGCAGCCGTTCAGATTAGCCCTTACATCTCCCCAAAACTGAACGTGCGAGTTATTGGAATCGAGTGCTGCACTCCACACCAGAGCTTTGACGACACCACTCGTTTCAATGGGGGAATTCAGTGGCATGGTGTAAAGCACAGCAAAATTGCCAATAACGAAACCGATTTTAATGTACTTATCAAAAAGCGGTCACGTTAATCTTTTCATCAATGTCGATTTCTTCGTAAAGGCTCGCGTTTTTTATGTCAGAGATTGCAAGTTGCTTGTACAGGTCAACGAAATTGATCCATAATCATTTTCGTTGGAATCGTGTGCTGCACAAAATTAAAGTTAAAAAGTAAAACCCCCGTTCCTTACCAGTTCGGGGGTTTTACTTTATAAAGAGAACGGTATTATTTTAACTTTCAATAATTACCGTGGCACAAGCATAGTGGCGCTCATCGGCAAGCGTTACATGCATATTTACAACGCCGAGCTTTTCCGCCAGTTTTAATGCCTCACCCCATAGCCGTAGCCGTGGTTTGCCGAGCTCATCATTGAATACTTCAAACTGATTAAACGCCAGACCATTGCGGATCCCTGTGCCAAATGCTTTTGCCGCCGCTTCTTTCACAGCAAAACGCTTCGCCAGAAAACGCACTGGCTGGTGGTGCGTTTTCCAGATTTCCCATTCGTTATCGCTTAATACGCGGCGTGCCAGGCGCTCACCGGATCGGGCGATCACCGCTTCTATGCGAGCGATCTCTACAATATCCGTACCTAAACCTAATATTGCCATTAGCCACGCGCTTCCAGCATCAGACGTTTCATTTCTGCCACCGCATCTTTCAGTCCGGTCATCACTGCACGACCAATAATGGCATGACCGATATTCAGTTCATGCATCTCAGGGATGGCGGCAATGGCTTTCACGTTGTGATAGGTCAGACCGTGTCCGGCGTTAACTTTCAGACCGAGACTAGTGGCAAAGGTCGCGGCTTTGGCGATACGCGCCAACTCTTGCGCCTGTTCGGCGTCAGTTTTGGCATCAGCATAGCAACCGGTGTGGATCTCGATAAACGGTGCGCCAACCTCTGCCGCAGCTTTGATCTGATCTTC
>OMER01000963.1_pt1 | contig 13727 bp, 15 predicted proteins | sample 1645431 | NCBI WGS metagenome assembly OMER01 (sample SAMEA103958144, study PRJEB25191) | human gut metagenome | reverse complement strand
TCCTTATAACTATTTACCTTTTTTGTCTTTTATCAAGTCTATTATATATTTTACTTAACATCAGTATTTAAAAAAGAATAGAGTAGCATTTTTTATATCTTACCAGCTGAACTAATATCTTTAAATTCAAAAACGTTCATATTCTCAAAAGTAAGTAATTCGTGTGAGGTAATTATAAAATTTGAATTCTTCTTATAATGAATTTTTTCAATTAATTTTATGAGTTGTTCTTTTGTTTCTTGATCAATATTTGAAAATGGTTCATCTAATATGTATAAATCTCGTTCGATGCTCAATATAGCTAATATATATAGGTATCTTCTCTCACCACCTGATAGTAATCCCAATTTTTTAGCTTTATATAAATTAAAATCATAGTTTGGTACATATTCTTCTAAAAAATCAAAAAAATGTTGAACTGAATAGCCATTCAATTTTTCAATAAAATTTATAAATTCATAAGCTGTAATCTTAGTATAAAAAGAAAAATTTTGTCTCATATAGACGTTACTATTTTGATTTTTTATATTCTTTTTATTCTTCAATTTTCTTAAACCACTAAGATAGTCTAACAACAAAGTCTTGCCACTTCCATTTGATCCTTTTAAAAAATTTATTCCTTTGCTAAATTTTACACTTATAGTTCTATCAATTTCCTTTATGTACAAATTCTCGACTGATATCACAATAGTCACCTACTTTCGTTGGATAATGGCTTAAAATAAATAATACTTGGTAAACTGATTACTATTAAGAGCAGACTTATGATTATATATATAAGGTTAATTTTTCCATCCATAAAATTTCCTAATTCATTCCCTATAATTAAAAAGGGATTGATAAAATTAAAAGGTGTTCTTACATTAATTATAATAAAACACAGAAAAACCAAGATATTACAAATTGAGCTGATTGTTGAAGCATATAGATTTTTAAAATATGTGATATTGTATCCAACAAATGCTACTGGAATCGTAATCAAAATTGCCAAAAGTGAAAAAAACATTAATTCTATGTAATTAAAGTTAAACATAACTACTGGAATGATATTGAATAATGCTAAACAAAACAAACTATATAGTATCTGAGTCAATAGCAGTCCGAAAAAAAATTGTTTGGGAATCCATTTTATTGAGAATATTATGGATAGTGCTCCTGAATCTTTCTCCTGTAGAGCAAAAACACCTACCCCATAGATAAATGAATTAAAAACAATATAAATCCACCAATAAGATAAATTATTAATTGATGTAATCTCTTTACTGTTTATAAATAGCATTATAGTAGGTAGCAACAGAGACCAAACTAGTGATACTTTATCTTTCAATAGTAGTAATATATTTAAACGGAAAAGTGTTATTACTTCTGACATATTAACCTCTTTTTTTTCTTAACTCAGCAACTCTATATTTATTCATGAATATATAATAAACTATTTTTTTAAACATGTACACGACAGATAGACGACAAAAGAACGACAATCTACCGACACAAAGGTAAAACAACAGTTTTGGAGTAAATAATAAAAGCAGTAATCATACTAAAAACTGCTGACGTTAAGTCAATTTTCAGACGGAAAAACATATACCGACCCTGATGGCTTTGAATTTGAACTTCCCCTGTGGGCAACAAATAAAAGTGCCGCTAAAAAATATTTCAAACAAGAAGGCTGGCACTATTATAAAAAGTCAGCCTTTTGTAAGGACTCCTTTGAAAAAATAAATAGTGGATACTTCGTCATTGACCGCTTCAATCAGTTTTATTGTCATGACCTGATTTGCGATACTCCAGACCCTCGTTTCTTGATGACCTTAGACCAGGCACGACCATTTACTTCAGCAACTTATAATGATGAACTCGTTCGCTTTAAAAAGGCCTTCCCTATTATGTGTCAAATCCTGAGAGGAGAATGGAGAGTTGATGTTGTGGGACATTATAAATCCCACCCTGAAATGACTTTAACCTTTGCCGGCCCAAGGTTTTAATGAATATTTCAAAAGCCCTGTAAGTCTATGACTTACGGGGCTTTTTTTGTTATAATAATGTTTGTAGAGTTTATGAACGGTAGCCTGATTGGAGGTGGTGCTTATGATTATTTCGTGGGCAAACCCTCACAAAACATGAAAGGCGAAAATTTTTTGACTGTATTTCAGGCATTGAGTCTCATGATTGCTTTTGCGACCTTGATGATTCTTGTGATAAATACAAGTAATAAAAAATGACCGTTCAGCTTAGCACGCAGTAGGCCATTTTGATGTATGTAGTGCTACCGTTCTTAAAACGGCTACATTAGAGCTTGTTAGTGCAAGCTCTTTTTTCTTTACCTTTATTTTATCACAACTTCTTTTTTTTGTCACTTCCTCTATTTTAAAAAACTGCCTTCGGAGTTCCAAAAGGAAGGCAGCTCGATAGAAAGGAATATATTTTAGGGATATCTAAAATATAAAACGATTATAACACATTACTTAAAATGGACGCACAAAAATAATCAATAAAAAAAGGATACTCTGACGAATCGTGTTAAAAATCAGAATATCCTTTTTGCACTATGTTAAGGCTAATTAAAAACACTCTCATACTCTCATAAAGTTGCCATAATAGGTGCTTTTTTTGTTTTTGTAAACCTTTGAAAAACTAAAACCGCTTAACCATGCGTTTTATATTGATTATAAGTTTCGAAAAAACAACAATTTTTCCGAAACTTATTATTTCTAGAGTGAAAATCATTAAATTCCCTTTTAAAAATTTTTTCTTTTTTATAATGAGAAATCTCTTTCAGTCAGAAGTAAATTTTACTATGGAGATTTTAAAATTAATGACTGAGATTTTTGATGGAAATATTTATTTAAAACTGAACTCAAAAATTATTTTCGAAAGATATTGTTCATTTTGTGTTTAAATATTTGATTGTAGTCCAATAAAATATAAATGAATCTTTATCAATATTTATAAAACGGAGAAAATTAAAACAAAAAAACTGATCACAGCACATAATGATCAGTTTTTAGCGCCTGCGCTTAGATTAAGAAGAGCAGTTTTTACTTAGATTTTATTTTTAATAAGTCACGTATCTCAATCAGAGTGTCCAATTCTTTATTTTGATTTTCTTGCTTTTCTTTCTCTTTATGTGGAATTAATCTGTTAACAAACTTTATTATTATGAAAACAACAAATGCAGTAATAACAAAGTTAATGGTATCATTTAAAAAGGCTCCATAAGTGAATTTTGTTTTACCAATATAAAAGTAGAAGTTAGCCAAGGCTGTACTTTGAACAAACATTCCTATTAAGGCGTTAATGAGATTATTAACCAAAGAAGTTACTAATCCAGTAAATGCGGACCCAATAATTACCCCAACTGCTAAGTCTAATACATTTCCTCGTAGAATAAAATTTTTAAATTCTCTTAACATTATGATTTCCTCCGTACCCAAACTATTTTCTGATTTGTTTTTGTAGCTGTCTGATGTCCTTTTTGGTTTCATCTTGTACGCTATTGATCATCTTTTTTACATCATTAGCTTTTCGTCACACACTACAGTTGACATAGACCCATAAAAAACTTAAAAACCTTGCGATGTAAGATTGGCACGAAGAAGACCAATCTATAACCACAAGGCAAACGTATTCAAATTTTATTTAAGGCTAAAATTATAACAGATTTTAATTAAGGATCGTAATGTCATAGGACTTTTTAGAAGTATCTAGAGGTAAAACTTTCGTTACCTGTCGTTTATCTTCTAAAATATTACCTTCTTCAAGTGAAGTGGAAAGCCCACTCCAAGGTTCTAAGGCAATGAATGGACTTTTATTGGTTGTAGACCACAGAATCAAGTTTGGAAAATCATCAAAATCAACTCGAAGACCTTTACCAGACTTTCTCGAGCGAAGTGTCACGCTGCGAGATTTCAGTCGGTCAAGTGTAATGGCGTCATGAGAAAAAAGTGAGTAATCCAAATCAAGAGACTTTTGGTTTTCCAAAAATGGCGTCCGATCTTGTAAATCTAATAACCCTGTCTCAGGGAAACTCTTTGGTATCGAACAAGACTCAACCTCACTAAATTCAAGAGAATAGTCCTCATACTTTTCGCCTTCTACTAAAGGACAATTGAATGCTGGATGGGCTCCAATGAAGTAAGGCATCGTTTTTTCAGTTTCCAAGTTCGTTACCTGAAACTCGGTTCTAATGGATTTCCCATTTAAGGTATAAACAACTCTTAGTTCAAACTGATAAAGGTAATTATCAAGCATCTCAGCATTTGGTTTAATACTGAAAGTCACGCTATTTTCATTAACTTCTTCAAGTGTAAATTCTTCTTTTCGAACGAAACCATGTCTACGAATTAGACCTGTAAAAAAAGGTCTTTCTTGAGGTCTATAAATAGCCCAATCATTACGTAAACTACCACAGATAGGAAATAGAATTGGTGCCTGTCCATTCCAATACTCTGGATCAGCTTGCCAGAGATATTCTAACCCATCTTTGTCTTTAATCGAAGTCAGTTGACCACCAAGTGTTTTAAACTGAACCGTAAGATACTCGTTTTTTAATTCGATAGTCACAGTCAATTCCTTTCTTTTTGTTATTGGAAAGGCAAATAATCTACCTCGAAGTGAACAGTCTCACATATTGCTACATCGAGTAATTGTAAAACTTCCCATTCAAATTCGGATAATGCTAAATCAGAATGGCAAATCCATTCTTTTCCAGGTGAAACATACCAGTGACTACATTTTGTAGTGAGATAGCTTCAAGCTCAGGAATTATAGGACAATCTTCGAAATTAATAATATATACCTTTTCAAAGCCTGATCTAAAAATCAGATAACAAATTATTACATTCTCAGGTGATATTACTCTATCACTTGAGTTTCTGCTAATTTCTTATACCAATGTGCTGATTTCTTAGGATAGCGTTCTTGCGTATCAAAGTCTACATAGAACAATCCATACCGTTTTTCATAACCATTTGACCATGAGAAAACGTCCATAAGTGACCAAATGAAGTAACCTTTAACATTTGCACCATCCGCAATCGCGTCTGATAAAACTTCCAAGTGTTGCTTCACGTAATCAATACGACCATCATCATAAACAGTATTATCTACAAACTCATCTTTGTATCCGAGACCGTTTTCAGTGATGTAAATCTTCTTGTAATTCGGATAATCATTTTTCACTCGCATGATTTGGTCATACAAGCCTTCAGGATAAATAATCCAATCCCAGTCTGTGCGCGGAACATAGTCAGGAGCTACTCGACGACCAACACCCTTAATTTGGTACTTAGAGCTTCCTTTTTCACCCTTACCATTGTGAATGATTTCAGTCTCACCATCAAAAGCTTGCATCCAATCACTCATGTAATAGTTGATACCAAGGAAATCATTCAAATCTTTAGCTGCGTCAAGAGCTTGGAAGTCTTCATCACGAAGATCAAGTTCTCCACCATTCTCAGCTAGGATATGGTTGACACCTTCCATTGTTTTATCTGAATAGTGCCCAAGATAGGTTGCATCCAAGATAAATTTGTTATGGATGATGTCTTCAAGTTCAGCAGCACGAACATCTGCTGGATTTTCCGGATCATAAGGGTATTTAGTTGGTAAAGCATGAACAACACCAATTTCACCTTTATAACCTTTATCCTTATACAATTTTACAGCACGTGCATGAGAGACCATCATGTTGTGGTGTGATTGGAAGACTTTGGCAAGATCATATTTAATGCCTGGAGGGAATTTACCAACCAAGTATTGACCATCACCAATTGGGCCAATTTCATTGAAAGTTGTCCAGTAGTTTACTTCTGGAAACTCTTCAAAACAGAAAGCGGCATAATCTATAAAGTGTTCTATATTTTCGCGGTTTAAGAAATCTCCATTTGAATGAAGAGCTTCTGGTGTGTCAAAATGATGCAAAGTCACAAATGGTTCAACATGACGCTTGTGGCATTCAGCAAATAGTTTATGGTAGAATTCAACACCTTTTTCATTTACTTCACCGTAACCCGTTGGGAAAATACGAGACCAGGCAATAGAAATACGAATACCATTAACACCATATTCTTCAGCTAATTCTAAATCAACTGGGTATTTATGGTAAAAATCACTTGCAGGTTCTGCTGTATACCAATAATTGTCTGCAAGATACTTATCCCATGCTACTGGGCCCTTACCATCTGTGTGAGTTGCACCTTCTGCTTGATAAGCAGCTGTAGCACCACCAAAAATAAAATCTTTAGGAAGTGTTTTAGTCATAAGTGTAAGTCCTTTCAAAAAAAGCATTTGAGACGAGATTCTGTGTTCTGAAAACCAAGGAAATGGAATGAGTGATCTCGTCTCAAATAACTTTTACAAATTTATTAATCAAACTGTTGTTGAACAAATGCAAGAGCACCTTTTCCGTCACGTGTCAATTTGATATATTGAGCTCCTTCAGTTTTTACAAGTTTAATGCCCAATTTATCTGTTTCAGCCTTCATATCATCGAAGTTTGAAGCGACCTGTGGAGCCAAGATTACCAAGTCAAACTCTGGCAACATTTCACGGTGAGCACCGTAACCACCCGCTGCCGCCTTGACTGGAACATTGTATTCTGCTGCTGCTTTGTTCAAGGCATTGGCAAGCAAGCCACTTGTACCTCCACCTGCACAAAGAACAAGGACATTAGTTTCTTTTGTGATATTATTGTTTGCTGCTACATCTTCTTTAGCAACGCCTGCTTTTCCAAGAACGGCATCTGCTTTAGCAGTATTGAAGTTTGCAGCTACTTTTTCTTTAAGAGCATCGTTTGTTTTACCAGAACGTTCTTCTTCAAGAATTTGTTCATCGTATACCTTAACAAATGGGTAATAAATGATAGTATCAACAACTACCAAGAGTCCGGCTAAGATAAATGATAGAACTTGGAAGTTAGTACCGAGTACAATTCCCAACGGACCAGGAGTAACCCATGGAAGGTTGGCAGAGAATGAGTTCATGTTCAATGTGTCAACAAAGAATTTAAAGATCCAAACGTTGACAATCGGAGTGAAAATGAACGGTACAAAGAAAATCGGATTCAATACGATTGGTGCACCAAATAAGATTGGCTCATTAACCCCAAAGAATGTTGGAACAACTGAGGCACGTCCGATGGCACGGTTACGATCTGATTTACAAATCCACATGAACAAGAATGGAACAATCAATGTCGCTCCTGTTCCACCCATGGTAGCAATAAACATTTGAGTACCAGAAGTGATAACTTTATCTGCATGTTGTCCAGCTTGGATAAGATGCAAGTTGACATCGATATTGGCATAAGTGATAGCAGCGATTGCTGGTTCGACAATTGAAGGACCGTGAATACCAACAAACCAGAAGAAGGCATAAGCACCAAAGATAAGTGTAATTCCAAGGTAACCATCTGCAGCTGAGAAAAGAGGAGCAATAAGGGTACCGATTGATTCTGCAACAGTTACACCAAGAGTTCCCTTAACAAGGAGTTCAAGTCCATATAGGAGAACAACTGAGACGGTGAACGGAATCAAGTCCTTAAATACTTGAGAGATATTTGGTGGAACATCTTCAGGCATACGAATGGTAACATTATTTTTTACACAGACTTTATAAACATTAACTGTCACAAAGGCTGCGATAAATGCTGTCAAAAGGCCTTTTGTTCCCATGAAGGCTGTCAAGAAGCCTCCTTCTTTTGCAGGCTCAGCTGCCATCAAAAGGAACCCTACCATAGACGCTAGCATCGTAGATAAGAAGTTAATCTGATTGGTCGCAGGTAGATCACGGTTCTTTGAGTCCGTCAAAGCTTTAGCGGTAGTACCACCAACAAAGAATGCTAGGATACCCATCGAATAGCTATAAGGAGTCATCAAGAAGGTCTCAATGTCTTTTGACCAGTGGAATCCCCAAGCATTTGGGACATAGGCAATAAGGATAAAGATAGATGAGAAAAGGATGACTGGCATACCAGCAATAAATCCATCACGAATAGCACGAAGATAGATGTTTCGAGAGATTTTCTCAAAGAATGGTTTCCCTTTCTCAATAAGTTCAATGAGTTTATGCATTAATTACTTTGCTCCTCTTTTATAAAGTTCGATGAGGTGATGAATCACATCTTTTAATAAGATCGTAGTCATCAAGTGATCCTGACCATGCATCATAGTAACACTGTATGGAAGTTCCTCTCCAGAAGCTTCTCGAGCCAACATACCTGTCTGAGAACTGTGAGCCTCTGCAATACAGCTTCCTGCTTCTACTACAAGACTATCTGCCTTAGCGAAATCACCATTTTCAGCCGCTTTAAGCGCTTCTAAAAGCTTAGAGCGAGCATCTCCAGCATAAGCAACAATTTCAAACCCTAAGAGAGTCATCTCTTCTCTGTTCACACCAATATCCTCCGTTTTATGTTTTTACTATACTTTATCAGTCCATGGACTAGCTGTTTTAACAAGAACTTTGTTAAGTTCATCAATATTTTCGAATCCAGTAGTACGCAACCATTCACGTGCTGCTTTTTCACCTTCTTTGATGTAAGGTTCTACAGATCCTGCCCAAGTAGCACGTCCACAAAGCACCCCATTAAACTTGGCACCTGAGTCGTGAGCAAATTGCAATGTTTCTTGGAACAATTTAGCAGATACACCTGCACTTAGGTAGATGTATGGAAGGTTAGTCGCTTCTTCTTGTGCTTTAAAGAAGTCAGCAGCTTCAGCTTTACTGTAAACCACTTCACCATCAGCAAAACCTTCGACATATTTAACGTTAACTGGTACTTCTACTTTAAGAACATCAATGTTAAAGCGTGGATCAGAGAAAACTTTCATCGCTTCAATGACTTTGCGAGGTTTCACTTTTGCATATTCAACGGAACCTGCATCTGAGATTTCTTCATCATAAGCAAGGATTTCCAAGAAGAAAGGAATATCTTCAGCGACACATTCAGAACCAACACGTTCAATATAAGCTTGTTTTTGTTGGTTAAGTTCATCTGAGCTGTCTACATCATAGTAAAGCAAGAACTTAACGGCATCAGCGCCTTGCTCTTTGATACGCTTTGCAGACCAAACATCCAAGCAGTCAGGCAAACGTTTTGTACTTGATGTATCATAACCTGTTTTTTCATAGGCAAGAAGAAGACCTGCTTCTTTATCCAATGCTTTTGTTGCTGGAAGTCCATATTCAGGGTCAAGCAACATTGAAGAAGCGTATTTTGTAAGTTCATCAGCAACCAAAACCTTTAGTTCTTCCATTTGAGCTACAGTTGGTTCTGTATCTTGATACTGTGCCATCAAACGTTTCAAAGCACCACGTTGGTCAAATGCCAAAGCTGAGATAAAACCGTTTTTATCTGAAAGTTTTTCCAAAGATTTGCGTTTCTGTTCTGTAAGTACCATTTTTATACCTCTTTTACTCCAATTTGTGAGTTTAGTGTTTCGTAATTAGTCATATTCACATGCCCTGTCATTGTTTCTTGAGCATTTAACATACCCAATGTCATCGCATGTTTTAATAAGTCAGCGTCACTTTTTTTACTATTTAAAGCTGATGCAATACCAGCTACCGTTGAGTCCCCTGATCCGACTGGATTAACAACTGGGATATCAGGAATATCTACTTTATAGAAAACATCACCATGTTTTGCAAAGGCACCGTTTCGACCTAATGAGACCACTATCCATTCGATACCACTAAAAAGTGACTCTTTAAGAACGTCTTTGAGTTCTTCAATATCTTTTGTTACTTCTTTTCCAAGCAACTGTGAAAGTTCCTCATTATTAGGTTTGATGGCAGTAGGTTTAGCCGACGATTTTAGAACTGTTTCAAGTGGTGCACCTGAACAATCCAAAACGACTGCTACTCCTTCATCCGAAGCAAGTTGGATAAGTTTTTCATAATAATCGTTGGGAAGTCCTGAAGGCAAACTTCCTGAAATTGTGACAACTTCTGATTGCTTAATAAGATTGCTATAGTGGTCAAGAAAGCCTTCTGCTTCTTCATGAGAAATTGTTGGTCCTTGTTCCAAAATTTCTGTTTGGTTACCCTCGTGTAAGATAGCAATACAGTTTCTAGTGTTTCCTGAGATTTTATAAAAAGCTGGACTAACAGGAGATTGTTCTAATTCGCTTTCAATAAATTCACCAATTTTACCACCTAAGAAACCTGTAGCAGTAACTTTATCACCAGATTCATACAAGACTCTAGTAACATTTAAGCCTTTTCCACCAGCTGTCTTACTAACATCTTTCACCCTATTCACTGTATCAATTTTCAATGTTTCTAGAGGATAAGAGATGTCTACTGAAGGATTTAGTGTGACTGTCAGAATCATTGGTTATACCTTAATCGTGGTATTCACCACGGTCCCATTTTTCAAGGAATTCTGTAAAGAAATCCCCATCTGCTTGATGTGCATTATGTGTTTCAACGTGTTCGATTTTTGCAATCAATTTTTTATTTTCTTCTGTTGGTTTGTACTCAGCTTCAATGAAAGCTTCAATGATGTCATTCATAAGAAGACCACCAGTAATCATTCCACCAAAACCGATAACATTCGCATTAAGTTCTTCCTTAGCATATAGAGCTGACGTCATATCACGAACCAACGCTGAGCGAACACCTGGAACTTTATTGACTGCATTGTTAATGCCGACACCTGTACCACAGATACATACTCCCAAGTCTGCTTGACCACTTACTACTGCTTCACCGACTTTTTTACCATAGATAGGGTAGTGAGTACGTACGTGGTCATATGTCCCGAAATCAAGGACCTCATGTCCTTTTGATTTCAAGAATTCTGATACTGCCATTTTTACATCTGTGACAATGTGGTCACATCCAATTGCGATTTTCATTTTTTAACTCCTTTTCTTAACACATCTTGTTAAGCATATCTACTCGGACTTGATGACGTCCGCCATCATATTTACCATTGACGAAAGCTTTAGCGATGTTTTTAGCAAGCTCATCACCGACGATTTCAGCGCCAACCGTAATCATTCGTGCATTGTTATGTCCACGTGTCATATAAGCTGAGCGTTCATCTGAAACTTCTGCTGCAACCATACCTTTAATTTTAGTTGCTACCATGAATGGACCAGCTCCATAAGCATCAATTACAATACCTAAGTTTTGCTCATCTTTATTTACTTCAGAGGCAACTGCCAAGGTAACATCAACAAAATCTTGTCCGTCCTTAGTCACATCAATTACCTCAAAACCTTCTTCTACAAGAAAATTTTTCACAACATCTTTTAATCTCGTACCTTTGAGATCTGCACCAACAACAATAGCCATTTGGACTACCTCCTAAATTTTAAAAAGAAATGCTACGTAGAAGTAGAAAATATTTTGCAAAATGTTCAAGATAACGTTTTCATCATTTCTTTGTTTATATGATATCAAACATTCAAACAAAAAGCAACTATTTTTGTTAATTTTTTGTTTTTTTTATTTGTTTTTTTAAAAAATAGATAACACCGTTAAATTATTGTTCATTTTTGTTCATTTAATCCATCACAAAATGGACGTGAAATATCTATTCAGGTATTACAAAAGTCTTTTACTTTCTATAACTTACTGATTAAGAGGTCCTACTTTGTTTTCGTCTTATACAAAATCTGACCTAAGCTAATATACGTCAATCCTCTGTTCTTATTTCACCATCTAACGTTTGTTTTTGTTTGAAATTGTTTGTTTTACCTTGAAAATATTATCTTTTATGATACAATTAAAAGAGAGTTATCTTTGGAAAAAAATTACTTTATGAAAGAAAAGTCTTCATATGAACAAAAAACGACGATTAGAAAAAATTTTAGATATGTTAAAGATTGATGGGACCATAACCATAAAAGAAATAATAGATGAACTAGATATTTCCGATATGACAGCCCGTAGAGACCTTGATGCTCTAGAAGCTGATGGACTTTTAACACGTACTCATGGTGGTGCACAATTGCTTTCCTTTAAAAAGCCACTTGAAAAGACACATATCGAGAAGAAAAGTCTAAATACAAAAGAAAAAATTGACATTGCTAAAAAAGCCTGCTCTTTAATCAAAGATGGCGATACTATTTTTATTGGACCCGGAACTACACTTGTACAACTGGCATTAGAATTGAAAGGTCGTAAAGGTTATAAAATTCGTGTCATTACAAATAGTCTCCCTGTGTTCTTGATTCTAAATGATAGCGAAACCATTGATTTATTGCTTCTTGGCGGTGAATATAGAGAAATAACTGGAGCTTTTGTAGGTTCAATGGCTTCGACAAATTTAGAAGCAATGAGATTTGCCAAAGCTTTTGTTAGTGCAAATGCTGTTACCCATAATTCTATTGCTACATATAGTGACAAGGAAGGTGTGATTCAACAACTTGCCCTAAACAATGCTGTAGAAAAATTCTTATTAGTAGACAGTACTAAATTCGATCGATACGATTTCTTTAACTTCTACAATCTAGATCAACTCGATACCATCATTACAGATAACCAGATTAGCCCTCAACACTTAGAGGAATTTAGCCAGTACACTACTATTTTAAAAGCGGACTAGAATTATGACTTATAAAAATATTGGACTACTCTTAAATAATTAGACATAAAAAAAGCACCGTATGAATCAAACAATTCTACGGTGTTTTTTTGTTATTTCTAATGTATGGTTTGTCGAAAATATGTACACATTATTTAACTTTCCAAAAAATTGGAGTTTTCTTGATAATTGGATATCTCCTACTACGAACATATCTATTCCCTTTTTATGGTATACTTTTTAGTGGCGTACCTTACCAATGCAGAAATGCCTTAGGGAGGGGGTGAGATAATGCTTCTGCAAATCTTCGTATCAGTAGTCGCTCCTATTGTGGTTGGAGTAATCCTTGAGCTGGTCAAGGATTGGTTAAAATACCGACGTAAGCGCCATTAATCCACATTCGCTCAGTTTCGCAGAACTGGGCGTTTTTTGTACAAAAAACTGAGGAATTCGCAGTTCCTCAGTTCCTATTGTGAGATACCACTCCCACAAATCTTCGTTAACTAAATTATAACATTTCAATAGTCTTTGTCAATAGCTTGATTTTTTGCTTTTATAAATCTTCGTTTTTGAGTCGCAATACTGATACCAGTTTTTCGCTCAATCATCTTGTAAGTCATTCCTTGCTGTTTTAACTCATAAGCAAATTGAATTTGTTCTTCGGTAAATTTTTGAGGACGCCCTTTCCTAAAACTTGGATCATGAAGCTTAGCAAAATTTTTTCCTTCCTGAGTCCTGGTTACAATAAGGTCTCGTTCAAACTGCGCAAAAGCACTGAAGATGGTAAAAATCAGCTGACCAGTAGGTGTATTATCAATAAGACCAATATTTAATATATGAACCTTAATTCCTCTATTAAATAACGATTGAACAATTTCTAAAACTTCTCTAGTGTTCCTGGCTAATCGGTCTAACTTTGTCACAATTAAAGTGTCACCATCCTTTAACTTTTTAAATACTAGATTAAATTGTGGACGTTCGACTGTAGTTCCAGTAAACTTTTCTTGGAAAACTTCTTCTGCTCCTGCTTCTTTCAGAACTTCAATTTGAGATTCTAATTTTTGTTCAAAAGTACTGACACGTGCATACCCAATTTTCATATTTTGACCTCTATTAATAACCCTAAGTTGTGAGTGATGTTATCCTTAAATCTTAGAGTCACTATTGTATAATTTAGACAAAGGACAAA
>OMER01000945.1_pt1 | contig 14039 bp, 15 predicted proteins | sample 1645431 | NCBI WGS metagenome assembly OMER01 (sample SAMEA103958144, study PRJEB25191) | human gut metagenome | reverse complement strand
CGTCTTCAAGAACCTTGAGAGCCTCTACAGCCTTCTGTGTGTATTCCTTAACTTCCGCGGCGTTTACAAAGGAGCCGCAGCCTCCCATATTTACTTTTAACATATTGATAATAAAAAGAGCTGTAAATCTTTAGATGAGTCGATTTTGTCCGGGGAAGTTCAAATGGATTTTATGCTGACGGTTTCTGGTGTGGTTATCCTGTCCATTGCTTATACTGCAGATAAATATGGCTGCCATTTGTTATCACGTATTGGCGCTTATTGTTCGTTGATGCTGATTTTCTCGTCGCTTTTTTTTGAGTAAGTTATATTAATTATAACAAATAATTTTCTGTGTTATTTTTTCAGGCTATCCCGTCAGAGGGGAAGCCTGTACTGCCGGGGAGCGAATGGAAAACTGATGTGTCCGGTAACTGCGTGTTCTGTGAACACCATGTTACTTAATTATGTAATTCATACCCGAACTCTCTGTTGACAGCCTTCTTCTGCAGGCTTCAATAACCCACGCTGAAAAGTTTCCTGAACCTTTCAGATCAAGAGCGATGTTAATTTGTTCAATCATCTGGTTTGGAAATCGGATGTTGCGGGTTGTTGTTCTGCGGGTTCTGTTCTTTGATGACATAATGTTTCCCCATATTCAGTGTTGCTGATTTGTATTATCTGAAGTTGCTTTTACGTTAATTTGACGCAGATCAATTAATACGATACCTGCGTCATAATTGATTATTTCTCGTGGTTTGATGGCGTACACACATGTTGTGATAAACCTTATATAGATGATAATCATTATCATTTCGTGGGTCCTTTCCGGCGATCCGACCGGTTACGGGGCGGCGACCTCGCGGTTTTTCACTATTTATGAAAATTTTCCGGGATCCATGTCCGGTTTCTCTGCAAGTTAACCATATGAAAAATATAAAAACATGCTTTCCATGAACCGGACATGCGCAAAAAATAGACACTAAAACCGGACATGACCGGTTTTGTTGTGATTGTGAGGTGAGAGTTTTTTGCGAGGTGAGGAGTGGCTACGCAGACTGAAGTTGCCAGGCATTTAAGTCTGACCGATCGCCAGCTTCGCAGATTGCAGAAATTGCCGGGTGCCCCGATATCGAATAAGCGAGGGCAACTGGATCTGGATGCCTGGCGCGATTTTTACATATCGTATCTGAGAAGAAGTAAAAACGATGTGCCTGATGGCGATAGCGAAGACGACTATGAGGAGAAATTGCTTATTGCCAGATGGGAACTGACAGCAGAACAGGCTGTTACACAGCAGTTAAAAAATGAGGTGTCAAAAGGAAAACTTATTGACACCGGGTTCTGTATTTTTGCCCTCAGCAAGCTGGCAATGGCGTTATCCAGTACGCTTGATTCCATCCCTTTATCCATGCAGCGACAGTTTCCTGATTTAACACCGCGCCATCTTGACCATCTGAAAACCCTTATTGCGAAGGGGGCAAATCAGTGTGCGCGGGCGGGGGATAAATTACCGGATTTACTCGATGAATATATCAGAGCAACAACTGAATAATATGATGAGTGCTGTCACAACAGCATTACAGCCCCTGATAAGGGCATTGCCGGTGACGCCAGTTGAATGGGCTGATCAAAATTATTATCTGCCTAAAGAATCTTCATATGGTGAGGGAGAATGGAAAACGCTGCCGTTCCAGATCGCCATCATGAACAGTATGGGGAATGATCAGATCCGCACTGTTAATCTGATTAAATCTGCCCGTGTTGGCTATACAAAGATGTTGCTGGGAGTCGCCGGGTATTTTATTGAGCATAAATCCCGAAACAGTCTGCTTTTTCAGCCCACGGATTCTGCCGCTGAAGATTTTATGAAGTCTCACGTGGAGGCGACGATTCGGGACGTGCCATGCCTGAAAGATCTTTCCCCGTGGCTGGGTCGTAAACATCGTGACAATACTCTCACGCTGAAACGCTTTTCATCGGGTGTGGGCTTCTGGTGCCTGGGCGGCGCTGCCGCCAAAAACTACCGTGAAAAATCCGTGGACGTGGTCTGCTATGACGAACTTTCCTCGTTCGAACCGGATGTCGAAAAAGAGGGTTCGCCAACCCTGCTTGGGGATAAACGTATTGAGGGCTCTGTATGGCCCAAATCCATTCGCGGCTCGACGCCTAAAATCAAAGGCTCCTGCCAGATCGAAAAAGCCGCTAACGAGTCGGCACACTTCATGCGTTTTTATGTGCCCTGTCCGCACTGTGGGGAGGAGCAGTATCTGAAATTTGGCGATGATGCCTCGCCTTTCGGTCTTAAGTGGGAGAAGAATAAGCCAGAAAGTGTTTTCTACCTTTGTGAGCATCATGGCTGTGTGATCCATCAGTCTGAGCTTGACCAGAGCAACGGGCGGTGGATCTGTGAAAACACGGGGATGTGGACCCGTGACGGTCTGACGTTTTTCAGCTCCGCGGATAATGAAATTCCGCCGCCGCGCTCCATCACTTTCCATATCTGGACGGCGTACAGTCCGTTCACCACCTGGGTACAGATTGTCTATGACTGGCTGGATGCACTGAAAGATCCCAACGGCCTGAAAACCTTTGTGAACACCACGCTGGGCGAGACCTGGGAAGAGGCCGTGGGCGAAAAACTCGATCACCAGGTACTGATGGATAAGGTCGTGCATTACACGGCGGCGGTGCCAGCCCGGGTGGTTTATCTGACGGCGGGCATTGACTCGCAGCGAAACCGTTTTGAGATGTATGTCTGGGGATGGGCACCGGGAGAGGAAGCTTTTCTGGTGGATAAAATCATCATTATGGGCCGTCCCGATGAGGAAGAGACGCTGTTACGTGTGGATGCGGCGATCAACAAAAAATACCGCCATGCAGACGGAACCGAAATGACCATTTCCCGTGTCTGCTGGGACACCGGGGGAATCGATGGTGAAATTGTCTATCAGAGGTCAAAAAAACACGGTGTTTTCCGGGTGCTGCCGGTAAAAGGCGCATCTGTCTATGGCAAGCCGGTGATCACCATGCCGAAAACCCGCAATCAGCGGGGCGTTTATCTGTGTGAAGTGGGGACGGACACCGCAAAAGAAATTCTCTATGCCCGTATGAAAGCCGAGCCTACGCCTGCGGATGAAGCCACGTCGTATGCCATCCGTTTTCCTGATGATCCGGAGATTTTTTCGCAGACAGAGGCGCAGCAACTGGTCGCGGAAGAGCTTGTGGAGAAGTGGGAAAAAGGAAAGATGCGTCTGCTGTGGGATAACAAAAAGCGGCGTAACGAAGCGCTGGACTGCCTGGTGTATGCCTATGCGGCATTACGTGTGTCCGTGCAACGCTGGCAGCTTGATCTGGCTGTACTGGCAAAATCCCGGGAAGAAGAGACGACCCGGCCAACCCTTAAAGAACTGGCAGCGAAGCTGTCCGGAGGAGTGAATGGTTACAGTCGCTGAACTGCAGGCGCTGCGTCAGGCGCGCCTTGATTTATTAACCGGTAAACGGGTGGTGTCTGTCCAGAAAGATGGTCGCAGAATTGAATATACGGCGGCTTCTCTGGATGAGCTTAACCGGGCGATCAATGATGCGGAGTCGGTACTGGGGACAACCCGGCGTCGCCGTCGTCCGCTGGGAGTGAGGTTATGAAACGAACGCCTGCCCTGATTGATGTGAACGGCGTTCCGCTTCGTGAGAGTCTCAGCTACAACGGGGGCGGTGCAGGATTTGGCGGGCAAATGGCTGAGTGGTTGCCACCGGCGCAGAGTGCCGATGCGGCCCTGCTGCCCGCGTTGCGTCTGGGGAATGCCCGGGCAGATGATCTGGTGCGCAATAACGGAATAGCGGCTAATGCGGTGGCTCTGCATAAGGATCACATTGTCGGGCATATGTTTCTGATCAGCTACCGTCCGAACTGGCGCTGGCTGGGGATGCGGGAGACAGCGGCAAAAAGTTTTGTCGATGAGGTGGAGGCGGCCTGGTCGGAATACGCCGAAGGGATGTTTGGCGAGATCGACGTGGAAGGAAAACGCACGTTCACGGAATTTATCCGTGAAGGTGTGGGCGTTCATGCGTTTAACGGCGAAATCTTTGTGCAGCCGGTCTGGGATACGGAGAGCACGCAACTGTTTCGTACGCGTTTTAAAGCCGTGAGTCCGAAACGGGTGGACACGCCAGGACACGGTATCGGGAACCGTTTTCTGCGGGCCGGTGTGGAGGTTGATCGATATGGCCGTGCCGTTGCGTACCATATCTGTGAGGATGATTTTCCTCGCTCCGGGAGTGGACGATGGGAACGGATCCCGCGTGAACTTCCCACCGGGCGTCCGGCCATGCTGCATATTTTCGAGCCGGTGGAGGACGGGCAGACCCGTGGGGCTAATCAGTTTTACAGCGTCATGGAACGGCTGAAGATGCTCGATTCCCTGCAGGCAACACAGCTTCAGTCGGCCATAGTGAAGGCGATGTATGCAGCGACGATTGAAAGTGACCTTGATACCGAAAAGGCCTTTGAATATATCGCCGGCGCGCCACAGGAGCAGAAGGATAATCCGCTTATTAATATTCTGGAGAAGTTCTCCAGCTGGTATGACACGAATAACGTGACACTGGGCGGTGTCAAAATTCCGCACCTTTTCCCTGGTGATGATCTGAAACTACAGACTGCGCAGGATTCAGACAATGGATTTTCTGCGCTTGAACAGGCGCTGCTGCGGTATATCGCCGCCGGTCTTGGCGTTTCCTACGAACAGTTGTCCCGTGATTACTCGAAGGTCAGTTACTCAAGTGCCCGCGCCTCCGCCAATGAGTCGTGGCGCTATTTTATGGGGCGGCGAAAATTTATTGCGTCCCGACTGGCCACGCAGATGTTTTCCTGCTGGCTGGAAGAGGCACTTCTTCGGGGGATTATTCGTCCGCCACGGGCACGTTTTGATTTTTATCAGGCGCGATCAGCCTGGTCACGGGCTGAGTGGATTGGAGCCGGAAGAATGGCCATTGACGGGCTCAAGGAGGTTCAGGAATCAGTGATGCGCATTGAGGCCGGACTGAGCACGTATGAGAAAGAGCTGGCGCTGATGGGCGAGGATTATCAGGACATTTTCCGCCAGCAGGTCAGGGAATCTGCTGAGCGGCAAAAAGCCGGACTCTCACGTCCGGTGTGGATAGAGCAGGCGTATCAGCAGCAGATAGCGGAGAGTCGTAGGCCGGAAGAGGAGACAACACCACGTGAGACGTAATCTTTCACACATTATTGCCGCAGCATTCAATGAACCGCTGCTTCTGGAGCCCGCCTATGCGCGGGTTTTCTTTTGCGCGCTCGGGCGCGAGATGGGGGCAGCAAGTCTTTCGGTACCACAACAGCAGGTACAGCTTGATGCACCCGGAATGCTGGCTGAAACGGACGAGTACATGGCCGGAGGTAAACGACCGGCCCGTGTTTACCGGGTGGTGAACGGTATTGCTGTACTGCCGGTGACCGGCACGCTGGTGCACCGGCTGGGTGGTATGCGGCCATTTTCCGGAATGACAGGCTATGACGGCATTGTCGCCTGTCTTCAGCAGGCAATGGCGGATAGCCAGGTGCGGGGCGTACTGCTGGACATTGACAGTCCGGGCGGGCAGGCCGCCGGTGCGTTTGACTGTGCTGACATGATTTACCGCCTCCGTCAGCAGAAGCCGGTCTGGGCACTGTGCAATGACACGGCTTGTTCTGCAGCCATGCTGCTGGCGTCGGCCTGCTCCCGACGGCTGGTTACCCAGACATCCCGTATCGGCTCCATTGGCGTGATGATGAGCCATGTCAGCTATGCCGGTCATCTGGCGCAGGCCGGTGTGGATATCACGCTGATTTACTCAGGGGCGCACAAGGTGGATGGCAATCAGTTTGAAGCGTTGCCGGAAGAGATTCGCCAGGACATGCAGCAGCGGATTGATGCGGCGCGCCGGATGTTTGCCGAAAAAGTGGCGATGTATACCGGTCTGTCTGTTGATGCCGTCACGGGAACAGAGGCTGCCGTTTTTGAAGGTCAGTCCGGCATTGAGGCCGGGCTGGCGGATGAATTAATCAATGCGTCGGATGCCATCAGTGTGATGGCCACGGCGCTGAACAGTAATGTCAGAGGAGGCACTATGCCGCAATTAACTGCAACGGAAGCCGCCGCGCAGGAGAACCAGCGAGTGATGGGGATCCTGACATGCCAGGAAGCGAAAGGACGTGAACACCTTGCCACGATGCTGGCAGGACAACAGGGCATGAGCGTTGAACAGGCCCGGGCGATTCTGGCCGCGGCGGCACCGCAGCAGCCGGTGGCATCCACGCAGAGTGAAGCCGATCGCATTATGGCGTGTGAAGAAGCGAACGGTCGTGAACAACTGGCGGCAACGCTGGCGGCGATGCCGGAGATGACGGTGGAAAAAGCCCGCCCGATCCTGGCTGCTTCACCGCAGGCGGATGCCGGACCATCACTCCGTGATCAGATCATGGCACTGGATGAGGCAAAAGGGGCTGAGGCGCAGGCTGAAAAACTGGCGGCGTTTCCCGGAATGACGGTGGAGGCTGCCCGCGACATTCTGTCCTCATCGCCGGATAAAGCAGAACCGGTCTCTGCATCCACAACCGCCCTGTTTGAACATTTCATGGCGAATCATTCACCGGCAGCGGTGCGGGGTGGCGTGTCACAGACGTCAGCAGACGGTGATGCGGACGTGAAAATGCTCATGGCCATGCCATGAAGTCAGTGCTGACCATCAATAGGAGGTTTTTACAATATGGTGACGAAAACCATCACTGAACAGCGTGCGGAAGTACGTATTTTTGCCGGTAATGATCCGGCTCATACCGCCACAGGCAGCAGCGGGATTTCCTCGCCAACACCGGCACTGACGCCCCTGATGCTGGATGAAGCCACCGGGAAACTGGTGGTCTGGGACGGACAGAAAGCCGGTAGTGCGGTTGGCATACTGGTACTGCCGCTTGAAGGCACAGAGACGGCGCTGACGTATTACAAGTCGGGAACCTTTGCGACGGAGGCAATCCACTGGCCTGAAAGTGTGGATGAACACAAAAAGGCCAACGCCTTTACCGGCAGTGCCCTGAGTCACGCGGCGCTGCCGTAACACGTTATCAGGCCACCGCGTTGGCCTGACTGATTTCTTAATGAAAGGAACTGATTTATGGGATTGTTTACGACCCGCCAGTTACTCGGTTATACCGAACAAAAAGTTAAATTTCGTGCGCTGTTTCTGGAGCTGTTTTTCCGCCGCACGGTGAATTTCCACACCGAAGAGGTGATGCTGGACAAAATTACCGGAAAAACGCCGGTGGCGGCCTATGTCTCCCCGGTTGTTGAAGGAAAAGTGCTGCGTCATCGTGGTGGTGAAACCCGCGTGTTGCGTCCGGGCTACGTCAAGCCGAAACACGAATTTAATTACCAGCAGGCGGTTGAGCGCCTTCCTGGTGAAGATCCGGCTCAGCTGAACGACCCGGCCTACCGTCGTCTGCGTATCATTACCGATAACCTCAAACAGGAAGAGCACGCGATTGTCCAGGTGGAAGAAATGCAGGCGGTAAATGCTGTGTTGTATGGCAAATACACCATGGAAGGGGATCAGTTTGATACTGTCGAGGTGGATTTCGGGCGCTCTGAAGGAAATAACATTGAGCAGGCTGACGGTAAAAAATGGTCTGAGCAGGACCGTGATACGTTTGATCCGACGCATGATATTGACCTCTACTGCGACCTGGCCAGCGGTCTTGTGAATATTGCCATTATGGACGGTACCGTCTGGCGTCTTCTGAATGGTTTTAAGCTGTTCCGCGAAAAACTGGATACCCGTCGCGGCTCAAATTCACAACTCGAAACGGCAGTGAAAGACCTGGGGGCGGTGGTGTCCTTCAAGGGGTATTACGGCGATCTGGCCATTGTGGTGGCGAAAACGTCTTATATAGCAGAAGACGGTATCGAAAAACGTTATCTTCCAGATGGCATGCTGGTTCTGGGGAATACTGCTGCAGATGGGATCCGTTGTTACGGTGCCATTCAGGATGCTCAGGCGTTGTCCGAAGGTGTGGTGGCCTCTTCCCGTTATCCGAAACACTGGCTGACGGTAGGGGATCCCGCCCGTGAATTTACCATGACGCAGTCCGCGCCGCTGATGGTGTTGCCGGACCCGGATGAGTTTGTGGTGGTACAGGTGAAATAATCCGTGAGCGGGGGCGAAATGCCCCCGTGTCTTTTTTCACAGGGGGCTGATATGGCAACGAAAGAGCAAAATCTGAAACGGCTTGATGAACTGGCCCTGATTCTGGGGCGTGAGCCGGATATATCCGGGAGTGCCGCAGAGATAGCGCAGCGGGTGGCAGAATGGGAAGAGGAAATGCAGTCATCCGGCGATGATGTACAGGTTATGAATATGGATATCCGGGAGCGGGAAACCGCGGCTCATGATGTTCGTGAGGAAACATCCGGCGCGTTAACGCGCATCAGAGTTCTGACCTGCCTCCATCTCTGTGGCGTTGATGGTGAAACGGGGGAATCCGTTGAGCTTGCGGATGTTGGTCGGGTGATTCTGATTATGTCCTCAGATGCAAAAACACACGTTGATGGTGGAATGGCTGTTTATGCGTGATTTTCAGAATGCCTTTGATGCCGCCCTTGCCGGGGTGGACAGTACGATTGTTGAAGTGATGGGCATCAGTGCGCAGTTCACCTCCGGTGCACAGCGTGGCGGCGAGGTTCATGGCGTTTTTGACGATCCGGAGTCGCTGGGTTTTGCCAGTAGTGGGATCCGTATTGAAGGAAGTAACCCGTCATTATTTGTGCTTACGGATACGGTTTGTGCTGTACGGCGTGGTGACACGCTGACCATTAACGGCGAGATGTTCTGGGTGGATCGTGTTTCTCCGGATGACGGAGGGAGTTGTTATCTCTGGCTCAACCGGGGGCAACCACCTGCCGCCAGCCGTCGCCGCTGAAAGGGGGATGTATGGCCATAAAAGGTCTTGAGCAGGCCGTTGAAAACCTCAGCCGTATCAGCAAAACGGCAGTGCCTGGTGCCGCCGCAATGGCCATTAACCGCGTTGCTTCATCCGCGATATCGCAGTCGGCGTCACTGGTTGCCCGTGAGACAAAGGTACGCCGGAAACTGGTAAAGGAAAGGGCCAGGCTGAAAAGGGCCACGGTCAAAAATCCGCAGGCCAGAATCAAAGTTAACCGGGGGGATTTGCCCGTAATCAGGCTGGGTAATGCGCGGGTTGTCCTTTCGCGCCGCAGGCGTCGTAAAAAGGGGCAGCGTTCATCCCTGAAAGGTGGCGGCAGCGTGCTTGTGGTGGGAAACCGTCGTATTCCCGGCGCGTTTATTCAGCAACTGAAAAATGGCCGCTGGCATGTCATGCAGCGTGTGGCCGGGAAAAACCGTTACCCCATTGATGTGGTGAAAATCCCGATGGCGGTGCCGCTGACCACGGCGTTTAAACAAAATATTGAGCGGATACGGCGTGAACGTCTTCCGAAAGAGCTGGGCTATGCGCTGCAGCATCAACTGAGGATGGTAATAAAGCGATGAAACATACTGAACTCCGTGCAGCCGTACTGGATGCACTGGAGAAGCATGACAGCGGGGCGACGCTTTTTGATGGTCGCCCCGCTGTTTTTGATGAGGCGGATTTTCCGGCAATTGCCGTTTATCTCACCGGCGCTGAATACACGGGCGAAGAGCTGGACAGCGATACCTGGCAGGCGGAGCTGCATATTGAAGTTTTCCTGCCTGCTCAGGTGCCGGATTCAGAGCTGGATTCGTGGATGGAGTCCCGGATTTATCCGGTGATGAGCGATATCCCGGCACTGTCAGATTTGATCACCAGTATGGTGGCCAGTGGCTATGACTACCGGCGCGACGATGATGCGGGCCTGTGGAGTTCAGCCGATCTGACTTATGTCATTACCTATGAAATGTGAGGACGATATGCCTGTACCAAATCCTCTGGCACCGGTGAAAGGGGCCGGGACCACACTGTGGGTTTATAACGGGAGCGGCGACCCTTATGCAAACCCGCTTTCAGACAATGACTGGTCGCGTCTGGCAAAGGTTAAAGACCTGACGCCCGGCGAACTGACCGCTGAGTCCTATGACGACAGTTATCTTGATGATGAAGATGCGGACTGGACCGCGACCGGACAGGGGCAGAAATCTGCCGGAGATACCAGCTTCACGCTGGCGTGGATGCCCGGAGAGCAGGGGCAGCAGGCGCTGCTGGCGTGGTTTAATGAAGGTGATACCCGTGCCTATAAAATCCGCTTCCCGAACGGCACGGTCGATGTGTTCCGCGGCTGGGTCAGCAGTATCGGTAAGGCTGTGACGGCGAAGGACGTGATCACCCGCACGGTGAAAGTCACCAACGTAGGACGTCCGTCGATGGCAGAAGATCGCAGCACGGTAACAGCGGCAACCGGTATGACCGTGACGCCTGCCAGCTCCTCGGTGGTGAAAGGGCAGAGCACCACGCTGACCGTGGCATTCCAGCCGGAAGGCGCAACCGACAAGAGCTTCCGTGCGGTGTCAGCGGATAAAACAAAAGCCACCGTGTCGGTCAGTGGTATGACCATCACCGTGAACGGCGTTGCTGCAGGCAAGGTCAACATTCCGGTTGTATCCGGTAATGGTGAACTTGCTGCGGTTGCAGAAATCAACGTCACCGCCAGTTAATCCGGAGAGTCAGCGATGTTCCTGAAAACCGAATCATTTGAACATAACGGTGTGACCGTCACGCTTTCTGAACTGTCAGCCCTGCAGCGTATTGAGCATCTCGCCCTGATGAAACAGCAGGCAGAACAGGCGGAGTCAGACAGCAACCGGCAGGTTACTGTGGAAGACGCCATCAGAACCGGTGCTTTTGTGGTGGCGATGTCCCTGTGGCATAACCATCCGCAGAAGACAAAGCAGCCTTCCATGAATGAAGCCGTTAAACAGATTGAGCAGGAAGTGCTTACCACCTGGCCCGCGGAGGCAATTTCTCATGCTGAAAACGTGGTGTACCGGCTGTCCGGTATGTATGGGTTTGTGGTGAATGATGCCCCTGACCAGGCAGAGGACTCCGGGCCCGCAGAGCCTGTTTCTGCGGGAAAGTGTTCGACGGTGAGCTGAGTTTTGCCCTGAAACTGGCGCGAGAGATGGGGCGACCCGACTGGCGTGCCATGCTTGCCGGGATGTCATCCACGGAGTATGCCGACTGGCACCGCTTTTACAGTACCCATTATTTTCATGATGTTCTGCTGGATATGCACTTTTCCGGGCTGACGTACACTGTGCTCAGCCTGTTTTTCAGCGATCCGGATATGCATCCGCTGGATTTCAGTTTGCTGAACCGGCGTGAGGATGACGAAGAGCCTGAAGATGATGTGCTGATGCAGAAAGCGGCAGGGCTTGCCGGAGGTGTCCGCTTTGGCCCGGACGGGAATGAAGTTATCCCCGCTTCCCCGGATGTGGCGGACATGACGGAGGATGACGTAATGCTGATGACAGTATCAGAAGGGATCGCAGGAGGAGTCCGGTATGGCTGAACCGGTAGGCGATCTGGTCGTTGATTTAAGTCTGGATGCGGCCAGATTTGACGAGCAGATGGCCAGAGTCAGGCGTCATTTTTCCGGTACGGAAAGTGATGCGAAAAAAACAGCGGCAGTCGTTGAACAGTCGCTGAGCCGACAGGCGCTGGCTGCACAGAAAGCGGGGATTTCCGTCGGGCAGTATAAAGCCGCCATGCGTATGCTGCCTGCACAGTTCACCGACGTGGCCACGCAGCTTGCAGGCGGGCAAAGCCCGTGGCTGATCCTGCTGCAACAGGGCGGTCAGGTGAAGGACTCCTTCGGCGGGATGATCCCCATGTTCCGGGGGCTTGCCGGTGCGATCACCCTGCCGATGGTCGGGGCCACCTCGCTGGCGGTGGCGACCGGTGCGCTGGCGTATGCCTGGTATCAGGGCAACTCAACCCTGTCCGATTTCAACAAAACGCTGGTCCTTTCCGGCAATCAGTCGGGTCTGACGGCAGATCGTATGCTGGTCCTGTCCAGAGCCGGGCAGGCGGCAGGGCTGACGTTTAACCAGACCAGCGAGTCACTCAGCGCACTGGTTAAGGCGGGAGTAAGCGGTGAGGCTCAGATTGCATCCATCAGCCAGAGTGTGGCGCGTTTCTCCTCTGCATCCGGCGTGGAGGTGGACAAGGTCGCTGAAGCCTTCGGGAAGCTGACCTCAGACCCGACGTCAGGGCTGACAGCGATGGCACGCCAGTTCCATAACGTGACGGCGGAGCAGATTGCGTATGTTGCTCAGTTGCAGCGTTCCGGCGATGAAGCCGGGGCATTGCAGGCGGCGAACGAGGCCGCAACGAAAGGGTTTGATGACCAGACCCGCCGCCTGAAAGAGAACATGGGCACGCTGGAGACCTGGGCAGACAGGACAGCGCGGGCATTCAAATCCATGTGGGATGCGGTGCTGGATATTGGTCGTCCTGATACCGCTCAGGAGATGCTGATTAAGGCAGAGGCTGCGTTTAAGAAAGCGGACGACATCTGGAATCTGCGCAAGGATGATTATTTTGTTAACGATGAAGCGCGGGCGCGTTACTGGGATGATCGTGAAAAGGCCCGTCTTGCGCTTGAAGCCGCCCGAAAGAAGGCTGAGCAGCAGACTCAACAGGACAAAAATGCGCAGCAGCAGAGCGATACCGAAGCATCACGGCTGAAATATACCGAAGAGGCGCAGAAGGCTTACGAACGCCTGCAGACGCCGCTGGAGAAATATACCGCCCGTCAGGAAGAACTGAACAAGGCACTGAAAGACGGGAAAATCCTGCAGGCAGATTACAACACGCTGATGGCGGCGGCGAAAAAGGATTATGAAGCGACGCTGAAAAAGCCGAAACAGTCCGGCGTGAAGGTGTCTGCGGGCGATCGTCAGGAAGACAGTGCTCATGCTGCCCTGCTGACGCTTCAGGCTGAACTCCGGACGCTGGAGAAGCATGCCGGAGCAAATGAGAAAATCAGCCAGCAGCGCCGGGATTTGTGGAAGGCGGAGAGTCAGTTCGCGGTACTGGAGGAGGCGGCGCAACGTCGCCAGCTGTCTGCACAGGAGAAATCCCTGCTGGCGCATAAAGATGAGACGCTGGAGTACAAACGCCAGCTGGCTGCACTTGGCGACAAGGTTACGTATCAGGAGCGCCTGAACGCGCTGGCGCAGCAGGCGGATAAATTCGCACAGCAGCAACGGGCAAAACGGGCCGCCATTGATGCGAAAAGCCGGGGGCTGACTGACCGGCAGGCAGAACGGGAAGCCACGGAACAGCGCCTGAAGGAACAGTATGGCGATAATCCTCTGGCGCTGAATAACGTCATGTCAGAGCAGAAAAAGACCTGGGCGGCTGAAGACCTGCTTCGCGGGAACTGGATGGCAGGCCTGAAGTCCGGCTGGAGTGAGTGGGAAGAGAGCGCCACGGACAGTATGTCGCAGGTAAAAAGTGCAGCCACGCAGACCTTTGATGGTATTGCACAGAATATGGCGGCGATGCTGACCGGCAGTGAGCAGAACTGGCGCAGCTTCACCCGTTCCGTGCTGTCCATGATGACAGAAATTCTGCTTAAGCAGGCAATGGTGGGGATTGTCGGGAGTATCGGCAGCGCCATTGGCGGGGCTGTTGGTGGCGGCGCATCCGCGTCAGGCGGTACAGCCATTCAGGCCGCTGCGGCGAAATTCCATTTTGCAACCGGAGGATTTACGGGAACCGGCGGCAAATATGAGCCAGCGGGGATTGTTCACCGTGGTGAGTTTGTCTTTACGAAGGAGGCAACCAGCCGGATTGGCGTGGGGAATCTTTACCGGCTGATGCGCGGCTATGCCACCGGCGGTTATGTCGGTGGCACCGGAAGTCCGGCGCAAATGCGGCGTTCAGAGGGTATCAGGTTTGAGCAGAACAACAACGTGGTGATTCAGAACGACGGTACGAATGGTCTGCCAGGTCCACAGATGATGAAGGCGGTGTATGACATGGCCCGCAAGGGTGCCCGTGATGAAAT
>OMER01000930.1_pt1 | contig 14269 bp, 1 predicted proteins | sample 1645431 | NCBI WGS metagenome assembly OMER01 (sample SAMEA103958144, study PRJEB25191) | human gut metagenome | reverse complement strand
TATAAAATTATATATGCTATAAAAATGTAATATATATTTCGTAATTGTCAAAACAAAATTTTATATTGGTGTAATTAATGAATTATTTGAAAGTATTAGCAATACTTAGTTTATTGTTTATATTTTGTGGTTCAGTTTATGGTGCAGGTGAAGCTGATTCTCCAGATATTAACGGAGTTAATGCAGTTATTGACGATACAATTACTGTTGAAAATGCTAGCTTAACCTATGATAAACTTATCACAAGCAATAACTGTGAGGAAGTTGTTATTGGAGATAATTCTATTTGGGATGTTCCGATTAGGGAAGGTCCTATTGTAGAAAATGATAACACGTCTATTCCGGATATTACTTTAAAAGGCGAAAATGGCAATAATATGTCTTTTAATAATCCTGCAGATGTTTTTATCAATGAATCATTCAACTTCCAAATGGTATTTAAGAATTTGGGGGACGCTACTGGATTCCAACCTTATATTCAGTTAATAGCTCCTGATGAATTAACACATTTTACTGTTTCATATTCTAATAGGAAGATAGTCCCGATAAAAGTTGGAATATTTAATGAAAGTACTTATGACAATACAACGGGTTTATACACCTTAAGGGATCCATTTACTAAAAAAGAAGTGCATGGTCCGGCAAACAGTACTTTTTATATTCTTCAGTATCCTTTAGGTAGTTTTACTGTTGATGCTCCTGATGCGGTTTTAAATATTACTTCAGGTATCGGAGTATTGAAAATAGGAAAATTACTTAATTTTACTGTTACTCCTGTTTTTAGATATGGGAACAGTCCTATTGATGATCCGGTGAATTATCCTCCAATTTATGGAGAAACTGTCACAGGATGGGTAAATCCTGTTGTTGTTAAAATAGATAAAAGTTCAAGTCTTAATGAACATGAAACTGCTACAGGTTCAAATTTTCCATTTAGCTATTCTGTAAATATTAACATAGCTAATTGTGCAAAAATTGAAAATATTACTATTACAGATGTAATTCCGTCTGATGTAATGTATTTGGGAAGTCCGGTTTTATATGATTCTAAAGGAAGAGTTATAGACTCTGGTTTATATACTATTGAAGAACCTGCTGGTAATAAAACAGGCGGAAAACTAATTTTAAAATTAAAGGAAGCTGTTGGAGATTTAAGCACCACAAGTATCACTTTAAGGTATAAGGCTTATGCTCCGGAATTTGATAACAGTACAGGTGACAACATAACCATTATCAATTCTGAAACTGGTGGAGGTGTTGCTGCTGCAAGTACTGTGGATATGAATTATACTTATGTTAATGATACTTACAATGCTTCAAATAGTTATAGCATATATTTAAAATCATTAGCTACTCAAAAATATTCAGAAATTTTAACAGGATCAGGTCAGTTACATCCTGTTGTTCCTCATAATTTAATTGTGTATAAAATTGATTTTGAAATTTCTGATTACTTTGCTTTTGATGATTTGGTAGTTTATGATAAATTTGACACCCATAAAGTAGGTTCAGCTCAAAAATTCTTAAGCGAATATGAACCTGTCCTATCAATTTATGGAAAAACATATGAATTAAATGAAAGTTATTACAGTGTTGTTTCTTTAGGAGATATTGATGAATCAGTTACATTTTATATTTCAAAATTCTTAAAGGATAACAATATAAGTACAAGCTTAAAAGGCGGATATTATACAAATAGAAGCGTTAATCAGGGTGCAATGGTAGGGTCTTTAAATTTTGTTGCAAAAGTTATTATTCATTATTCAAACGGATCTTCTGTTGTATCAAATGATTTGGTTATTAATCATGTTAAAACATCAGCTACTGTTTTAAATACATTTAATACGGTTTCTGATAACAGTTACACACAATTAAGAGTTCCAAGTGTTACACTTAAGAAAGATATTATTGCAGTTAATGGTGAAATCATAAATGATACTGACTTTTATAAAGTTTATCCGGGTCAGAATATAACTTTTGTATTGGATATTCATTTTCCTACAGGTTCTGTAAACGATTTTATTGTTACTGACTTTTTACCAATTCCGTTATTTAACTTAAAAGGATTTAATCTGGTTAATTCAACTACTGGAGTAATTCCTAAAGGCGGATATTGGGCTTATGCAAATGACAGCGGATTTTTATATGATGAAAATACAGGTAAGGTTATTGTTCCTAAAATTGGTATAGATACTTTTAATAATGCACTTTCATTTAATTTTGGAAATACATTAGATAATATGGCTCATCCTGTTGATGTTAGGTTGTGGTTTACATTTCAGGTATCTTCAGAACCTATGGCAGACCAACTTAATTTGGCTAATCTTGCTGAAATGAAGTTTAAGGATTCCATTGATGTTGTATATGCAAGCTCAAATATTGTACTGATGCTTACTAATGAACCTGAATTGGAAATTACAAAGTATGTAAATGACACAAAAATTTTAGAAAATATTGAAAATGCAACTGAAGTTGAATATAATATAACTATAACTAACACAGGTCATTCTGCTGCTTATGATATAATTGTAGCTGATGATTTTGTTAACAGAACAACTTCAAATGGAATTACAAAAGCTGATGTTAAATCTGTTAGTTTGGTTTACTCAAACGGAACTGTTGTTGATATTACTGCATTTAAAGATGACTTATTTACAAAAGGATATATGATAGCTCAGTTAGCTCAAAACACTTCCTGCAGTATTATATATACTGTCAGGTTTAGTGAATATTTAATCCCAAAGGAAAGTATTGTTAACAATGTATGGATTACAAACTTTGCAGCATATCCTAATAGTACAAACTTTGCAACCAACAAAGATAAGTATAGGGATAATGCAACTATTATAGCTAAAGGGTTAAACATTACAAAAGAGTTCATTGGATCTAATGTTACTGACAATACTGAAATACTGTTTGTTGGTGAAGTGGGTATTTATAAAATAACTGTAAACTTCCCAGACTTAAGAGTTCCAAACTTAGTTATTAAAGATGAGTCATATGGAATTAAGTATACTAACTTTACAATAACTACCAGTGATGGTGTTACTGTTCCTGAATATGCATATACAGTAACTTATACTCCAAGTACTGCTCATCCTGAAAAAAGTTATTTGACTATTGACTTTAATGGTGACCTTGTACCTGCTTATGCTAAGAATAACCAATTAATTGTTAATGCATATTATACTGTTGTTAATAATGAAAATGTTATTCCAACTGGTGCAGACAGTGTAACAACCAGTAATCATGCAAGTATTAGTTGGACTAATAATACCTTAAATTCTGATACTGTTTATGTTGATATATATCAGCCTAAAATAGACATAAATAAGGTATTTGAACCTAATATAGTTCAGGGTAATGATGAAGCTAGTTTCACAATTACTGTAACTAACAGCGGTAAAGGTACTGCTTATAATACTACTATTACAGATGATTTAACAGAATTTATCAAAACCTTTGTAAATAGTAGGAGTGATATAGGTGTAACTATACTAAAAGGTAATGAAACAGGTAAAGTTATTTTTAATTGGAATAATGATGTAGCTACTTTGAATGTTGATGAACTTTTAGCCGGTCAAAGTGTCAGTGCTAAATTTACATTCAATGTAAAAAATGATGTTGTTATTGGAAAAGAATTTAAGAATATAGCTAAAGTAGATTATTATTCTATTTTTAATGAAACAAAATTCGATGAAAAAAGAAATTACTCTAACCAGGCAAGCAGTACCCTACACACTTACGATGCTAAAGTAAATAAAACTGTATTTAACACAACTATTGTAAATGGTAAGGATAAGGTAACTGTTGGTGAAAATGTAACCTACAATATAACTGTAATATTGCCTGTTGGAAAATACAATATTTTAAAAGTTACAGACACTCTTCCGGAAGGTTTAAAATACATTGACGGTTCAATTGTAGTTTACAAAGGAAATACTCAAAATAAAGCTGTTGAAGGTAAGGATTATACTGTAACTGTAAATGGCAATATTGTAGAATTAACATTTGCTTCTGAATTTGTAGATGAAATTATTAAGGAATATGGCGGTAAATTCCAGGCATTTTTAAATGCTACAGTATTAAATGTTAACAATAACAAAGCAGGTGCTGTTAAAACTAATAAAGCAGTACTTACCTGGAATACTCATGAATCCACATCTGATGCAGCTGTCGGTATTGTTGAACCGGTCATAGATATTACTAAAAACTTCAATGTAGACAATGTTATCGGTGGAGATGTAATCTACTTTGATATTACTGTAACTAACAGTGGTCAGTCTCCATTATTTAATGTAACACTTAGTGACGATTTAAGTGATTTAATTAGTAAATTTGTCAGTGGTAGTATTAATGTTACATCTGGTGGTGCTGTTGTAACTCCGACATGGAATAACAATATTGTAAGCATAAATATTGCTGAACTTGGTATAGGCAAATCATTAACTTACAGATTTACATTTAAAATAAGAGAAGATGTAGTTATAAGTAGTAGTTATACTAACACAGCTAATGCAATAGGTTACTCTGCACCGTCTAACGGTAGAAATTACACTGATGCTGCAAAAGACAGTTTTACCACCAAACTTCCGGTAATTACTAAATGGGTTGTTGATTCATCTATTGATAATGGTAGAGATAAGGTAACTATTGGTGAAAAGGTAATTTATGGTGTTAATGTAACTTTGCCTGTTGGTAATTATACTAAATTGGTGATTAAGGATACTTTGCCTCAGGGATTTGAGTATATTGGTGCAGGTGCATTTTATGCAAACGGTACAAAATTAGTAAATGGTAAGGATTGGACTGTAAATGTAAATAATTATGATATAACTATTACAATTAATAATGTTCATTCTAGTAGCTTTGCAAATGGTGTTTTGTCTATTAATTTGACTGCCAGACCTACAATATTTGATCCGTCCAATAAGGAAGGTGCGGTTAAAGTTAATAATGTGGAATTGTTCTTAAATGATAAGACTATGGGCAGATCTAGTGCAAAGGTTACAATTGTAGAACCTACGGCAGACATTACTAAAAAATTCAATGTAACTGAAGTTGAAGGCTTAGATTATGTTTCATTTGATGTAATTGTTAAAAACAACGGTAAAACCCCATTATTTAATGTAGTTATCTTTGATGGGTTAGATGATTTTGATTTATTTATTGGTCAGACACCTAGTGAAGATAATGTGGTTATTAAAGTAACTGGTGCTGATGGAAACCCAATTGATGCTAAAATCAGATGGATTGGTTCTCATGTTGAAATTGATGTGGCTCAGTTAAATCCTGGAGATATAATTCATGCAAAATATTCATTTGTTATAAGGTCAGATATCCAAATTGGAAGTCAGTATGTAAATATGGCTTATGTTGTCGGATATTCCGCACCTTATCATGGTAGAATTTACTATAATGAAAGTAAGGATACTTTAAAAACTAAAATGCCAAGTATTACTAAATTAGTAATTGGAACCACACTTGGCAATAAAGAAGGCAACATTTTTACACCAAATATTGGTGAAAATGTAACTTATCAAATTATGGTAAAGTTACCTAAAGGTAATTACACTAATTTGCAGGTTAAAGATATTCTTCCACAAGGATTTGAATATCTTGAAAATTCAGTTATTTTATCAAATGGTACTTTAATCAGTGATGTCAGTGTAAATGGAAACCTTGTAACTATAAACTTTGGAAATACTACATCTTACAAATATTCTGACAACATTATATTTAATTTATCTGCTGTTGTCTTAAATGATCAATCTAACAAAGCACAATCTATTAAATCTAATAATGTTGAATTATATTTAAATGATGATAAAATAGATAATTCTAATGCACAAGTTAAAATAGCTGAACCTAATATAAGTGTTGTTAAAACATCAGATAAACAAAAATATGAATATTATGAAAATGCAACTTATTCAATTGTAATTACAAATAATGGAAACGGAATAGCATATAATATCACAATTAAAGATGTGCTGCCATTAGGTTTAAAATACACTGGTATTAATTCAACTTCCAAGTCAAATGGATGGGTTGTTGAATTTGATGAAAATACACGAACATTTACAGTTAATGGTCTTAATTTAACTGTTGGTGACAAATTCACATTCACATATAAAGTTTCATTTGATGAATGGGAAATAGATGGTGTAAAATACTCACCAATTGGCCAAAACTTTATAAACTCAGTTAATGTAGCTTATGTTTCAATTAATGGAACAAATCCAAATAATAGGACATACACTACTCAAACAACCAAAGAAGTTCATGTTACTGAAGCTGATCTTAGTGTAGTTAAAAACTGTAATAATAAAGTAGTTATAGCTGGTGAAGATATTTACTACACAATTATAATTACAAATAACGGACTAGATACTGCTCAAAATGTTAAATTAAATGAATATTATCATTCAGAATATTTAACTAATTTAGAATACTCTTTAGATGGTAAAACTTGGAATGTTTACAATAAGCCTATTGATTTAGGAAATATCAATTCTAAAGCTTCTAAAACTGTCTATATCAGAGGACATTTGGATGCAGGTATTGTTGATGATACAATATTAAACAATACTGTCAGAGTCAACACCACTACAGGAGAATTAAAACTTGAGGATAATGAAGCTACAAACATTAAAAATGTTACTACATTAGCTGAATTGCATGTTACTAAAGTTAATATTACTGAAGCAATTGCAGGTAAAATTATTAAATACGAAATAGTAATTACCAATAATGGCCCTTCATATGCACGTGATATTATTTTAAAAGATATTTATAATGATTCTGAATTAACAAATATGTTGTATTCTTTAGATGGTCAATCATGGACTCGTTATGATGCTTCTATTAATATTGGAACATTAGCTAATGGTCAAAATAAAACAATATTATTTGAAGGATTCATTAAAACAACTGTTCGTGGAAATGTAATAAATAAAGCGGTTATTGGCTCTTCAACAAAATTAAGAGATAATAGTACTTTAGAAGATGATGTTGCTGTAAATGTTAAAGGAGATACTACATTGGACATTACAAAAGTAGCTAATACCACTCTTGTAAATCCTGGAGATGTAATTAAGTATACTGTTCAAATAACTGCAGGAGGATTGTCAGATTCTTTAGATGTTATTTTAACTGATAATTTAAGTGAAATGTTCTTTGATGTTAGTAAGGCAACTTATTCTGTAAACGGAATAGACAAAGGTGTTTGGATAGGAAATGCAAACCTTGGAACCATTTCTTCAGGAATGACTGTTAATGTAGTAATTACAGTTCCAGTTAAAGCATATGTTGATGTTGGAAAATTAAACAGCATTACAAACTTTGCATCTGTAATTAATTCAGATAAAAAAGCAGCTAATGATACAAACATTGTTCCAATTAATGTAATTGATTTAGCAGTTAACAAAACAGCTAATCATCAAAATAAAACATATAATTATGGAGATAATGTTGAGTATGTTATTGAAATTGTTAACAATGGTCCGGGAATAGCTACTGATATTATAGCTACTGACAACTTACCAGAAGGATTGAAATTTATTAATGCTAATGTTCCGGGTGGTTGGACTCTTAGTATATCCAATAATAAAATCACAATAAATGGTGAAAAACTAGCTAATGGTGAAAAAGTTTTAATTACTATTATAGCAAAAGCTGCAAAATCAAATGCAACCCTTATAAATAATATTAAAGTTAATGGTACTGGATTTGATTCAAATATTTCAAATAATAATGATTCTGAAACAGTTAAAGTAACTCCTTTGGTTGATTTGGCTATTACAAAAGTAGTTGATAATGCAAATCCATTATTTGTCTCAATAATAACTTACACAATCACTGTTGTTAATAATGGTCCTGATGCATCTACAGATGTTGTTGTTAAAGATATTTGGCCGGCAAACGGTTTAAAATTCATAACATCAACAGGTACATACAATCCAGCTACTGGAATTTGGAATGTTGGTGAATTAGGTTCTAATGAAATAGCTACCCTTACAATTACAGCTAAAACAACAGCTGTTGGCAAATTTGAAAATAAAGTATCTGTTAATGGTACTGGTTATGACAGTAACCTTTCAAATAACAATGCAAGTGTTAATATAACTGTTCCGGATTGTGTAATCTTAAATATTACTAAAGTAGCTACTGGTGGAATAGTATCTGAAGAACCAAATAAAGAAGTTATTGCTGGTGAAAAAATAACTTATACTGTAATTGTATCCAATTATGGTCCTTCTGTAGCAACTAATGTTGTTCTAAAAGATATATTCAACAGTAATGAATTGCTTAACATGGAATATAATTCAAACGGCAACTGGGTAAAATATAATAATGGAATTGCACTAGGGGACATTGATGTAAATGAAGCAGTAATGATTCTGTTTAGAGCAACTGTAAATCATTCTACAAGAGGTTTAATTAACAACACTGTTAAAATCACAACTGACATAAAAGATGCAAGAGGTAATTTTGAAGCTAATGAAACAATCAAAGCTATTGATAACTCAACTTTAGTTATTAATAAAACTTCAAATGTTGATGCTATTAATCCTGGAGATTTATTCAATTATACAATTGTAATTACTGCTGAAGGTTCATCTGATTCATTGGGAGTTATTTTAACTGATAAATTAGATCAAAGCTTATTGGATGCTCAAAATGCTGTTTTCTATGTAAATGGAAATTATGTAGGAAAATGGAATGGTTCATATAATATTGGAACTCTAAAAACAGGAAATTCAGTAACTGTAACTATTGAAGTTAAAGCATTAAACAGTGCAAATAAAGATATATTCAACAAAGCTATTGTTGAAAATGAAGAAGGATTTATTAATGAATCTAATAAAACAGTTCATGTAAATACTGTTGATTTAGCTATTAACAAAACATCAGATAAAGTGACTTACAAATATTTGGACAATGTAATTTATACAATCGTTGTAACAAATCATGGTTCAGATGATTCATTTAATGTTACTGTTCGTGATATGTTGCCAAATACTTTAAGATTTATTAGTGCAAGTGGAAATTATGATCCTGTAACTGGAATTTGGTTTATTGGTCATTTAGCTAAAGGTCAAAGTGCAACTTTAACTATAACAGCACAAGCAATCTTTCCGGGAATTATTACAAATGATGCAAATGTAACTGGCAGCGGTTATGATGTAAATTTAACTAATAACCACGATAATATTACAATAACAGTTCCGGATTGTGTAATATTAAATGTAAACAAAGTAGCTATTGGCGGTGTTATTAACATTACTGGCGGTATTAAAAATGTGGTTGCTGGAGAAGAAGTTATTTATCAGGTACTTGTATCAAACCATGGTCCTTCAACTGCAGTTAATGTGGTTTTAACTGATAATTATCAAACTAAAGATTTAACTGTTGTAGCATACTCTTTAGATAATATTACATGGATTCCATATACTAAAGGAGCTAATATTAACTTAGGTGACATGACTTCAGGAAGCAGCATACTTGTTTACTTTAAAGCAATGGTAAATGCTTCTACAAGAGGAATTGTGCACAATGTAGTGAATATTACAACAGACACAGATGATGTAAGGGGAATATTCAGTGCTGAAGAACATGTAAATGTAATGGCTAACAGTACTTTAAAAGTTGATAAAACAGCTGAAATTAAGGAGTTAAACCCTGGAGACACTATACATTATATAATAACTGTAACTGCTGGTGGATCTTCAGATTCATTGAACATTGTTTTAAAAGATATATTGGATTCAACTTTATTGGATGTAAATAGTGCCACATATGCTGTTGATGGTGTAAACAAAGGAGTATGGACTGGAAGTCTAAGTTTAGGTAAAATAGCTACTGGAAATAGTGTAACTGTTGATATTTGGGCTAAAGTTTTAAGTTCTGCGGATAGGGATGTTTTCAATTTGGTTAATGTTACTAGTGATGAGCATCCTGAGGGTAATACTTCTAATGTCAGTGTTCATGTGAGGATTGTTGATTTGGCTGTTGATAAGCTGGTAAATGATTCTGTTCCTAAGTATTTGGATATGATTGAGTATACTATTGTTGTTGTTAATAATGGTCCTGATAAGTCATTTAATGTTACTGTTGGTGATTTATTGCCTGATGGTGTTAAATTCATTAGTTCTACTGGTCAGTACAATCCAGATACTGGTGTTTGGTTTGTTGGTGATTTAGATGCTAATGAAAGTGTAACTTTAAAGATTGTTGTTCAGGTTATTAAGGTTGGAAATATTGCTAATAATGTTAATGTTACTGGTACTGGTCATGATAGTAATTTAACTAATAATAATGCTTCTGTTAGTGTTAGTGTTCCTGATTGTGTTATTTTGGATATTTCTAAAGTAGCTAATTCTACTGTTATTGTTGCTGGTGAAAATGTAGGTTATACTGTTGTTATAAACAATTACGGTCCTTCTGTAGCTAGTGATGTTGTTCTAAAAGATATATTCAACAGTAATGAATTGCTTAACTTACAATATTCATTAAACGGTAAAGATTGGTTCAATTACAATGAATCTATTAATTTAGGTAATATTGATGCTGGTGCTAACATAACAGTTTACTTTAGGGCTAAAGTTAATGGTTCTGTTCGTGGTGATGTTTTAAATACTGTTAATATTACTACTGGTGTTGATGATGCTAGAGGTAATTTCTCTGATAATGAAACAGTTAATGTTATAGCTAATACTACTTTAGTTGTAATTAAGGATGCTGAAATTAAGGAGTTAAATCCTGGAGATACAGCTCATTTCATTGTTACTGTTATTGTTGGCGGATCTTCAGATTCATTGAATGTAAACTTAAGAGATATTTTGGATAATAAGTTGTTAGATATTAATTCAGCTAAATACTCTATTAATGGCGGTATTTTAAGTGACTTTAATGGAAATATTTATTTAGGTAATATGCTTACAGGTACTGCTGTTACTGTTGATATTTGGGCTAAAGTTTTAAGTTCTGCTGATAGGGATGTTTTCAATTTGGTTAATGTTACTAGTGATGAGCATCCTGAAGGAAACATTTCCAATACTACTGTTCATGTGAGGATTGTTGATTTGGCTGTTGATAAGTTAGTAAATAATTCTGTTCCTAAGTATTTGGATATGATTGAGTATACTATTGTTGTTGTTAATAATGGTCCTGATAAGTCATTTAATGTTACTGTTGGTGATTTATTGCCTGATGGTGTTAAATTCATTAGTTCTACTGGTCAGTACAATCCAGATACTGGTGTTTGGTTTGTTGGTGATTTAGATGCTAATGAAAGTGTAACTTTAAAGATTGTTGTTCAGGTTATTAAGGTTGGAAATATTGCTAATAATGTTAATGTTACTGGTACTGGTCATGATAGTAATTTAACTAATAATAATGCTTCTGTTAGTGTTAGTGTTCCTGATTGTGTTATTTTGGATATTTCTAAAGTAGCTAATTCTACTGTTATTGTTGCTGGTGAAAATGTAGGTTATACTGTTGTTATAAACAATTACGGTCCTTCTGTAGCTAGTGATGTTGTTCTAAAAGATATATTCAACAGTAATGAATTGCTTAACTTACAATATTCATTAAATGGTGTAGATTGGTTAGATTACGATGAAGCTGTCAGTTTAGGTGATATTAATGTAGGTGCTGATGTAACTGTGTATTTCAGAGCTAAGGTTAATGGTTCTGTTCGTGGTGATGTTTTAAACACTGTTAATATTACTACTGGTGTTGATGATGCTAGAGGTAACTTTACAGCTAATGAAACAGTTAATGTAATAGCCAACACTACTTTGGCTGTAATTAAGGATGCTGAAATCAAAGCACTTAACCCCGGAGATACAGCACACTTTGTCATTACTGTTATTGCTGGTGGGTCTTCAGATTCATTAAATGTTAAATTGGAAGATATTTTAGATGCTGGATTGTTGGATGTTAAATCTGCAACCTACAGAATAAATGGAGGTAATTTAACTAATTACACTCAAATTATTTCATTAGGAAATATGCATACTGGCAGTAAGATAGTTGTAGATATTTATGCTGCAATATTAAGTACAACCGGTCAGGATATCTTCAATTGTGTAAATGTTACTAGTGATGAGCATCCTGAAGGAAACACTTCAAATACTACAATACATGTAAATATTGCTGATTTAGAAATTATTAAAATAGTAAATAATGCTACTCCAAATTATGGAGACGAAATAACTTACACAATAACTGTAAGAAACAACGGTCCGGATAACTCAACCAATATTAAAGTATCTGAAGTATTGGCAGATAATTTCAAATTCATTTCAGCTAATGCTTCTAAAGGATATTATGATTTAACAAATGGTGTTTGGGCAGTCGGTAATTTAACTAATAATGAAACAGCTAAATTAGTTATTACTGTAAAAATAATTAAAACAGGATTTATCCAAAACAATGTAAGTGTAAATGGAACAGGTTTTGATCCTAACGTAACTAACAACAATGCTACTGTAAATATTACTGTTCCTCAAACAGCAGATTTGTCTGTTGTAAAAATAGTTAATGTTGATAGGGTAAGTGTTGGAAATAGAATCACATACACTATTGTTGTTAAAAATAATGGTCCTGACACAGCACTGGATGTTTATGCAGTAGATAAATTATCAGATGCTCTTAAATTTGTTTCATATAAAGCAAGTGTAGGAGTATATGATCCGGCAACTGGTATTTGGACAATCGGTAATTTAACTAACAAAAGCAATGCTACATTGGAAATTACATGTATTGTTTTAAAAACCGGCGTAATATCTAATGAAGTGTTTGTAAATGGAAGTACAGTTGACTTGAATATGACTAACAATTATGGTAATGTTTCAGTTACTGTAATTCCGGCTCCTGCTCCAGTACATCCTGCTGATAAAGATATTATGGATTCTGATGAAGTTGCAATGGGTGTTGATGCAATGGCAAAAACAGGAAATCCAATACTTGCTTTATTGGTTGTTTTAATCTTCGGAATATTTGGATTTGGAGTTTCCAGAAGGAAAAAATAAATTTAAGGGATTTTTATAAATCCTTCTTTTTTCTTTTTCATATAAACTCCTTTTTTCTCTTTAATACATACGAAAAAAATTGAGCATTTATGAATGGAAAATTTGCGACTTTTTCTACATTTTTCGCAAAAACCCTTGTAATTTTCGCGATTTTATAGGATAATATAGTAGTATAGATTTGAAAATGAAAGTGGTGAATTTTTTGAAACTCTTTGATAAATTTTTAAAAGTTTTAAAAACAGATAGAAACACATTTATGACATATATTCTGACACTTATATCTGCATATATATTAGTGGACAGAATAATGGAGTTATTATTTATAATTTTTACAGGTGTTGGTTTTAGTTATTGGGGACCTATTAAGTACTTTTTCGCATTTGCTTGCTTAGCATTTGCATTCTTCTTCTCAGGTTCTTCAAAATTTGCTAAAGCTGATGTTAACAAATTAAGATTTTTCCATGCATTTATAGTTAGCTTTTATATTTTAGTTGTATCTGCTGTAGTACAATGGTTGAATCAGATAATTTGGATTAATTTATTATCACTACCAAATTATCCAGAACTTGCAAGAGATTTCTTTTATTTGTTTAAACCAGCATTTACAGCATTAGGAGTATATATTCCACTTGTTACTTTTTATAAAGTACTTAAATGGCTTATCTTTAGCATTAATGATGTTAAAGATATCCGTGATTCAATTTTTGATTATGGTGGAATTAAATTAACATCTGACAAAGAAGCGCATGGTGTTTATACTTGTGAAGTAAAAGTATGTGTAGATAGTGAAAGTGGTGAAGATGTTTGCATACCGGAAAAGAAACGTTATGAATCTTTATTAGTAGTTGGTGTTTCTGGTTCTGGTAAAACAACAATGGTTTATGAACCAATGCTTGCAAGAGATATTGAAAGAAAATCATTTTTTAAAGAAGTATCTAAAGAAATGGGATTTACAGCATTAAGAACTGGGTTGGCTAGTTTAAACTGTCCATATGATAACGATTATATAAACGAAAATTTCTCATTGGATATGTTAATTCCAAAAGAGGAAAAATTAGATACATATAAAAACTATATGAAGAAAATGATAATTTCAAGTTCAGGTAGTAAAATTATTTATCGTAATATGGGTATTACTTATGTTTCAGCTGAAATTGAGTCAGTATCAAAAATTGCTAAAGTTGCTGAAAACTTCCATATTCCTGTTAATATAGTAGATCCAAATCGTG
>OMER01000907.1_pt1 | contig 14534 bp, 13 predicted proteins | sample 1645431 | NCBI WGS metagenome assembly OMER01 (sample SAMEA103958144, study PRJEB25191) | human gut metagenome | reverse complement strand
CGGATTAAAATACTGTGTTTGCGATAAAAACGTAAACACAAATACAATTAAATATAGATATACCATTGTTGTTATATCCGAGACACTCAATGAAACAAAGAAATAACCAAGATACGTTGGTAAAAACTCATTATCTGCCAAACTAAACTCTTGGCACCCTTCAAGTGAATCTGAACCTAAATATACTGAAATCCTAACAGAAATCCATGATAAGATAATTGGAATACTCAAAAGAATCACTCCAAAAAAACACTGTGGAATTCCCAGTATTGTTGTTTTTTCTTTAATTCCGTATACGACCAACATCCATGAAGTTGCATTTGCCGTAAGTAAAAATTTAAATAGCAAATTCATATTAATCTTCCTCCGAAAGTTAGCATTAAAAAGTATACTACCGTGATATAAAATCAACGAGATTCTGGCATCCTTATTTCCAATTTTAAAACCAGATTTATTTAATCCGTTTCTGAATATCCTCAACGGATGGCAACTGTTTTTCCAGATCATCCGGCAGACTGCTGGTTATTTTATACTCGCTTACACCTATCGGCTTTGAAATATCCTTGAGCGAATATTCTGCAACCACATTATTCTTACTTTTGCACAGAAGCAATCCAATGGACGGATTATCCTGCTCTTTCTTTAAAATGCCGTCCACGGCTGACAAATAAAAGTTTAGCTGACCGGCATATTCCGGTTTGAAGTCACCGGTTTTCAGTTCGATAACCACATAACAGCGAAGATTCAGGTTATAGAACAACAAATCAATGTAAAAATCATCGCCGCCTACATTTAAGTGATACTGATTTCCCAGAAATGCAAATCCTGTTCCAAGCTCCAGAAGGAGCTTTGTGACATCCCTAACAAGTGCCTGCTCAATATCCCGTTCGAGCATATCTTCCCGGAAAGGAATAAAATCAAATACATATGGGTCTTTCATGGTCTGCACCGCAAGTTCACTTTGCGGAGACGGTAAGCGGTGATCAAAATTTGTAACTTTATCTGCCAGAACCTGTCTCTGATACAAGTTGCTTTCAATCTGATGGACAAGAACATTTCGAGACCAGCCGTTTTCCGCTGACTTTTTAATATACCATTTACGTTCATCCATATCAGCGACCTTATCCAGAAGAACTATATTGTGACCCCATGGAATTTGTGCAACAACCTGTTGCACAAATTCTCGGTCTGGATAAATCTCTGCGAATTTTGCCATATACTTCAAATTACGAACAGAATATCCTTTGCTTTCTGGAAAAGCAATCCGAATATCTGCTGCAAGGTTATCAATAAACTTGTTTCCCCATGATTTATGTTCATTGATTACGCAACCAATATCATAATAAAGAAGCAGCATATCTGCATTCACATGAACTGCTGCACGGTACTGTGCAGCCCTGATTTCGCTCTTGATATTTTCGATAATGGAGAGATACTCAGTTGTATTCATTAACACATTCATCGCCTCGCTTTCACATAATTCCTATCATTATTTTCTCTATATAAGATGCTCATATACAATTTTTAAATAATTCAGGTAACCACATGAGCACAGATACAACAATATCAGCCATCCAGCAGCACCGACATCAATTCGTTGACCTTCTTGTACACCCTTAGCTTTTTTGCATATATGGAAAGATTTTGCAGATTCTTCTTCTCATCCTTTGCATAAGCATTCAATGCCTTACTAAATATTTCATGATCAAGCCTTGAACGATATTTGAAGCAATCACAAATTGTACGCTCCCGATCATATACGGAAAGCTTAACCCCAGAAAAATCATCCGTTACTCTCCCAAGTTCATATATTTCTGGTTGAACATAATACGTTTGCAAAGCCAGTGCATCTACATCCAGCTTTGCCCGGGACATAGATCTTGGTACAGCAATAGACCATTTACGAGGAGCGAAATCGCTATATCCATAATGAAAAAGGGCAGATTCTACACAGACAATTCCCTTTGGAATCAGCACTGCAAGAAGTTGCTCCTCAGAAGAGGTATCTGCCTCAGCAAGTTGATAATATCCGTGTCTAATGCGATCAAGGTATCCGGCATTGCACATGTTTACTACATCAGCAGAATGGATTCCTGCCTGAACAAAGTCTGCTGCTTTGGCAATGCCACCCTTTTCCATGATAACTTGTTTTGCAATTATTCTAATATCCACATATTCACCAACTTTCGCTTTTAAAATCACTCACATTTATTTTTTTCTGTGTATGTATTTATTATAACAGTTGTGTTTTAATAAGCAATAATTTTACGCACATTTATTCAAGATTTGTATGCGAAATTTTACATTAATTCGCATTAAAATATTTTACATACAAAAAAGTAAGCATTTTTCAAAAAAGCTGAGCACAAGTCTCAGCTTGATCCCCAATGTCAAAAAACTTCGGGTAACTTGCCAAATGTTTCTTTCACTAAGAGTTCATCATTTTCACAGTTACTTCAAGGCGAAATTCGCCCGAAGTATTAAAAATTATGCTAAGCTAACTTTTATTTTTGTAAATTTGGCCACTTGATATATTTAAAATATTTATATTGTCCATAGTGTTCAGCATACTCATTCCATGTATAATATTGTATACTTGTTTTGTAATCATTACTTTCATATATAGCGGCTCCATTTTCATCACGAGACAAAAGAATCTGAGAATGCTTATTTTTTCCCATTCTATCATTTCCCTTAATCTCATCACATATCCTAATAACCGCTCCTGGCTCAGCACTACCAAGGTATTTCCTACAATGCTCTGGGGTAATAGTACGTTCTTCTAATGAATGATATATACGCATCATATCATCATCTGTACCTGTTCTATTAGAAAAGCTATCACACCATATATGCCAATACACTTCCCTTGCAAAATCCCAACAATTCTCCCATCCATAACTAGGCCAGTCGTTTCTTCCATCATTCGGTCCATAGAATGTGCCATCTTTTATATAAGGCAAAATCTTTCCTTGTATAACATAAAAGACACATTTTACTTTTGTCTCATCAATATCATTCTTTTCTATCTCTGTAATACGAAAATCCTTTATCATATTCCGCCACGCCAAAGCTCTATTCAAATCAATTCCTATTTCATTAACAACTTGAGGATATAACACCATTCTCTTCGGTGTAACCGGAGCACCTGTCAGCGAAAGAATTGCGACATAAAATTCATCAATATCCCACTCTTCTACCCGCTGGTCTTTTTTAAATAGCTTATCAATTGTTTTAAAATCATTTCCAAACATATTTAATCGTATTGAATGTAAATAAACGTACAAAATAAATTTTTTAAATTCTCTACGTTTACTATTCTGAGTATTCTCATAATAGTCTCTCAATCCATTAAAAAAGATATGTATATACGAATTCAAACATCTTTCTACGGATAATGCACTTATCATAACCTTTTTCAATTCCAATATTACGTATAAGTTGCATTTCCAAAGTAGAACATCCGCGAACCTTCATTTTTAATCGACGAAAAAAATAATCTATCGACCATTTAGATTCACTGAACTTCTCCACAAATCTACTCATGACGCATCTTATTAATCTAAATCTCTTTATTAATCTCCATATACATTTTAGATTGTATCGCCAAGATCGCTTCGCTTTAAAATGCTTTTTCCATGCTCTATTCTCTCTATATGTTTCAATCTTGTATTTAAGGAATTCTACAGAAAACCAATTATATGAATTCTCTCTATCAAAATAAGATTTGTCCTCTAATCCAACCATAATATCAAATCTGCGTTGTAATTCTTGACTATTCCACATAATTTTCTTACCATCGAATTGATCAAAATGTCTCTTTATCGTTTGAAAATCATATAAGCCAAATTTTGATGTATTAAGCATGTGAATTGTAATCAGCAAAATACCTATATTCACACCGTAGAATCCATCTATCGGTATTGCTCTCAAAAAACCACAAAGGCGCTCATCCGATACAATTATATTTATGATAATACCTATTCCCGCATCGATAAAAATAAACTGATATGTAAAATCAATCATTTTATACCAGACATTACCAAGCAATTCGCACTTTACCTTATCATCAGACAAGTACTCTTCCAAAATGAACATCGAAATAAGCAGCATAACTAATGTAAGTGTCCAACTATATTTTGAAATAAGTTCCATTGCAATAGTTGTTGCATAAATCAATGATATCTTTTGTCTCTTTGTAAAATGCTGGTAACTAAAAATTACAATACACGACAAAAAATATACATATATCGAATTATTTTCAAATACCTGCGCCTCTGCTAACATCTTTCTCTTATCCTCTAAACCAATCCAATCTCATATCTACAAACCTACATATAGCATATACCATATCCACACCATCGTCAAACTACATTTTATGTTTCTAAAATTAGTATTTTCCATAAAAGGCATATCCTCTTTCAGGATTCTTTCCCTGCGGCGGATTGCTCCTGCCTCTTGCGACATCCTTTGTCATCGCCACAGTGCGATCCCCGCGGAGTCTTTTACTTCATCGGGCGCATTTTCCTATAAAGTAAAAACGGGAAATCCGATCATTTCCCATCGGACTTCCCGTCATTCTTCTTATCCTATTTTCCCCATCCCCTACTCATAATCGAACTTCCCGTCGTTTTTCCCCTCCAGTGCCTTTATCATATGATAAGTAAACTCATTGTACGGTGTCGGGATCCCCAGTTCGCGCCCCATGCGCACCACCGCGCCGGCGAACATGTCCACTTCCGTGTGCCGCCCCGCATCCAGATCCTGCAGCGTGGAATAGCGCGCCCGATCCCGCACCTTACTGCCGAAGGTGGATGAGGTATCAGCCTTGTCAAAATCGATCCCCTTTTTCTCCGCGATCCGGTCCACCTCTTCCCGCAGCCGGTCCCGCAAAAATGCCACATGCTCACTGTCACGGTAGGCGCCCACCCCGCAGCCCACCATCGCCTGTGCCTGGTTGTTCGGCACGTTGAGCCGGAATTTGCTCCAGATCTCCGTGAGGATAACGTCCGTCGCACGGTAATGCAGCCCTGTATCCGCGAAAAGATCATTCAGCGCCTCAATGCGTCCGGTGCCTCTGCTAAGATCCGCCTCTCCATATACAATACCGATAGTCGTCTCCGGATCAAAAACCACCTGATTGCCCTTTCGCTCCGAGGCAACCTTGATCAGTGAATGGACAATTTGGACCGGATCAATGACCTCTCCGATGATCTCCTCGCTGTCCACACCGTTCATCAGGCTCATCACTGTCGCGTGTCCGCCTGCCACGGTCTGAATTTCGCCGAGCGCCGGGTGAAGCGCCTGATACTTGGTGGCAACGATGAAAAGATCGACACCGGAAGCCTCCTCCGGCATCCTGACCACAGGGTGATACACCTGCCCGTTAATAACAAAGCCATCCCTCTCATAGCGCGCCTTCCGCGCTCCCGATGCGACTACGCACAGATCAATCTCTTTCTTTTTTGCAAGCCCCCACATGACATAAGAACCCACTGCTCCTGCGCCAAGAATGGCAACCGACTGATATTTCATTGCTTTAACCCTCTTTCTTCTGATACCTGCTTACCATTTCCTCACTCCGTTAATTATGAAAGCAGAAAATATTTCATATACACATTGCCAAAGATCAACACGGCAGCTGCAACGATCAGCACAATCAGTCCGAAAACGGCAATTTCCTTTAACATGCTGTGTTTTTTCTCAAACGAGTCGTTTTCTTCCTGGTCGATCACTTCTGCATTGTCCATTTTCATTCTTTCATAGTCTGCGATATTTCTCTCCGTCTGACTTTGATCTACAGCCAGCAGGAAATCTTCTTTTGCGCGGGCTGCATGCATACTTTCTTCTGTCTGCCAGTGATCTACAGCCAGCTTGTGCTCTCCTTTTGCGCGGGTGGCATGCGTGCTTCCCTCTGTCTGTCTTCGATATACAGCCAGCGGATCCAAGATATGCATGATCTTACTCCGGAACTCGAAAAGCCATAAAACATCTTCTTCACTGCAGGGATAATCCTCAAACGAACCTTCCCCGTGTGCCATCTGATTCCTTATATGTCTTAGTTCTCTAAGCCTGTCATATGTCTGATTCCATTCCGGAATCCTGTTTCTCTGCATGACCGGAACAGCCATCATATCATTCAGATAACATGTAACGCCGCCGCTGTTTTTCCCGTACATTTCCGAACAAAGTTTATCCAGCTTTTTATATTCATCAAAGAAAATGATATTTGTATTCTCCGGCACGTTTTGTACCTCCTACTTCTTCTCCCGCAGCTTTTTCAGATATGCATTCTTTACTTCATTCTCATGCCGAAGTCTTCCGATCTCATCCTTCAAATACTGCACATACTCTCTTGTCAGCTTCACGCCGCCCCGGACCGCCACGTCCTGATGCTGCTCCATCTCATCCAGCCACTGCTGCAACGATTTATCCCGAATATCATTAAACGTCGTATCTTCCTTAAAAAACATCGCTCTCTCCATTCCCCGCATCATTTTTCCGCGCACCCGCATCTTCCAGTTCCAACCGCATCAGCACGAGTTCCTGCCATCTGCCGTCGCGAGTCAGAAAGCCCCGCGGATTTCTTCCATATTCCATAAACCCATACCTCTTATACAGTCTCACTGCGTTCTCATTGTCACCGACCACCTCAAGTTCCAGCTGCCAGAATCCGGCTTCTTTCGCGCAGTCAATGCAGGCGCCGGTCAGCGCCGCGCCGATTCCCTGTCCCCAGTATTCCCGCAGGATACTGATGCCGAAATCTGCGCGGTGCCTTAGCTTCTCGCGCGTACTAAGCGCATGGTTCCCCGCCGATCCCACGAGGATGCCGTCCACAAATGCACAGATCTCAATCTCCGTACGGCTCGCCTTTTGCGCGGCAAGCCGTTCTTCCATGTCCTCCACCGAGTGCGTCCCTTCGTCCGCATACGTTGTCAGAAAATCTGTCTCCGCGTGTGCCTGTGTAAAATAATGCAGAAACGCCGCCGCATCCGCCCGTTCCGCATTTTTCAAAAGACATTTTCTTTGATCTTTTAAGCTGATCTCCCGGTAATATAACATGTTGCTCCTCTCCCGCTTTTGCGCAGCAAGCTTCTCATCAAACCTCATTTGTCACCGAGTATAGCACACTCCTACGCAAAAAGAAAGAACGCACTCCTGGACACATCAGAACCTACTTTGCTGCACACGCACGTAATTCTGCAATCTGCTTCTCCGTCAGCGGTACCGTCGGAGAATTGTCATCACAGGTGTTCCTGTTTTCCACAATTAAACTTGTGTCTGTTATCCTTTCTTCCATGCGAGCCACAATCGCATTCACTTTTCTATCTCCACCTCCATATCTCTCTCCTTTCCCTCCACAAAAAACTGCCCTGTTTTTCTATTTTTATTAGTAAGAAAACAGGGCAGTCCCATACACAGTCTTCTGCTCCTTGTTGCAGTACGCCATGTGCATGTCATTGTAGTATAGTTCAATTCCGGAAAACACCGGGTACACGGTAACTTTTCCGGTCCCCGTCCCATCCTCCGTTTCCACTCTCTTCCCGTCTGATCAGTTCTCATCCAAACAATATTTTTCATCTGTTCTAAATCATGGTATACTGGATTGCAGCGTAAAGCAACAACAAATCCGCGCAGATACATAAAGGAAGTTTATCATATGAAACGAATCGATTTTGAACATGGAACCATCACCGGAAATATTTTAGGAGCCGCCCTTCCCATGCTGGTCGCACAGCTCTTAAGCCTGCTCTACAATATTGTAGACCGGATCTATATTGCCCGCATCCCGGATGTCGGCACCACAGCGCTCGGCGCCGTCGGACTCTGTTTTCCAATCATTGTCATCATCACCGCCTTCAGCAATCTTTTCGGCAGCGGCGGCGCCCCGCTTTTCTCAATCAGCCGCGGCGGCGGAGATACCAAAAAAGCCGATCAGATCATGAATACCTCATTTACCATGCTGTGCGCCGGCGCTCTGGTGCTGATGGCAGCCGGCCTGCTGTTTGCAGCGCCAATTCTTAAGCTGTTCGGCGCCTCGGATGCCGCCCTGCCATACGCCTATCCTTACCTGATGATCTATCTGCTCGGCACGCTGCCGTCCATGATTGCCACCGGTATGAACCCCTTTATCAACGCGCAGGGGTACTCCGTCGCCGGCATGCTCTCGGTTGCCATCGGTGCCGTGACCAATTTTCTCTTAGATCCGCTTTTTATTTTTGTCTTTCATCTGGGAATCACCGGTGCCGCACTTGCCACCGTTCTCTCCCAGACGCTGTCCGCGCTCTATGTGATCCGCTTTCTACACCGGCGCGCGGAATATAAGGTGCGGCTGCTGCGCCCGGCTGAGTGGAAATCCAGTCTGGTCGAAGCAAAAAACATTATAAGCCTCGGCACCGCCGGATTTATCATGCAGCTCACGAACAGTCTGGTATCCATTTTCTGCAACAATGTCCTCGGTGCAACCGGCGGCGACGTCTACATCTCCGTCATGACCATCATCTCAAGCGTCCGGCAGATGGTGGAAACACCGATCTACGCGATCAATGAGGGAACCTCGCCGATCTTAAGTTACAATTACGGTGCGAGACGGCCGGACCGCGTGCGAAAAGCGATCCTGACCCTCGCCCTCCTGATTCTGCTCTATACCGCCGTCATGTGGAGCAGCATCATCCTTGCCCCGCGGGCGCTGATCGGCATTTTCAGTTCGGATGCCGCACTGGTTGCTGACGCCATTCCCTCATTAAAGCTTTACTTTGCCGCATTTATTTTCATGGATCTGCAGTACATCGGACAGACCGTCTTCAAATCTCTGAATAAGAAGAAGCACGCCATCTTTTTCTCCCTGCTGCGGAAGGTCTTTATCGTTGTACCCCTTACCTATCTGCTGCCCTATGCGTTCCACATGGGCACCAACGGGGTATTTATGGCAGAACCGGTTTCCAATGTTATCGGCGGAAGCCTGTGCTTCATCACCATGCTTTGCACCGTTTTACCAGAGCTGAAGCGGATGGAAAAGGAGCAGGCTGCTTAGTTTTCCGCTTTCACTTCCTCTTCAATATGTCTGATAAACGCCTCTGCCACATGGGACAGGGTATGATTTTTATTCCAGATCAGTGCATAAGAAGCATGGGCATCGGGATGGTCGATTTTACGGGCACACACATCCTGATCCCGGATCAGGGAGGAAATGGTTGCCGGGTAGATGGCAATTCCTACATGATGCCGACTCAGTTCATAAGCATTCAGCATGTGGGCAACCCGTCCGCGGATGGTAGGTGTCTGTCCGGTATGTGCAAACCACTTGTCGATTTCCCCTTTTCGGGACTCTCTGGAGGGAATCAGCAGATTATAAGGTAAAAGTTCCTCCGGTTTTACCGGCTCATGATCTGCATCATATAACGGATGCCCCTTTGGAATCACCGCTACCCAGGGCTCCTCATATACGGGAAGCACATGACATTCCTCCGTATTATAAGGAGCTGTAATCATAGCGACTTCACACAGTCCCTTATTGACCCGGTTATTCACATCATCTGTATTTCCATTCCACATATTGTATTGCACATGGGGATGCTCCTTCTGAAAGGAAGCAATCCATTCTGCGAACAGCCGGGGACCGCAGCCTTCCACAGATGCGATATAGATGGTTCCCTGCAATCCTTCTTTCCGCTCCCGCACATCTTCTTCAGAACGGTTTACCAAATCCAGAATCTGCGAGGCGTACTGAAGAAATAATTCCCTCCGGTGTCAGTTCTACCTTATGGGGAGAGCGGATAAAAAGCGGCGTGCCCAGTTCTGCTTCCAGATCCTGTATCTGCCGGCTTAAGGGTGGCTGTGCAATCGCCATCTTTTCTGCTGCTCTGGTAAAACTTTTTTCCTCTGCTACCGCCTTAAAATATCGGATATGTCGTAATTCCATAATGGTAACCCTCCCTTTCCCTGTTTTATTATAGTATGCATTTTAATACCTAATAAGTATTGTCATTCTTTTATTATATGTATTTCACATTGTAAATGCAATATGTTACATTATAATCATCAAAAGGAAGTCAGGCCGGACCTCTTAAAAGTAGCAAAACTCATCACAGAAAGGGTAAGGTGTGCATTATGAAAAAAATTATGATGAAAGTTAATGAATTCTTCGAGGAATACTACAAGAGCTTCGCAGATAAATTCTAATGCCGGTGCAGCATGAGAACACAATTCCATAAAGAAACCATAACATAAGCGCCACCGGATCGTGATTGTCTGGTGGCGCTTTTTTCTCTTCTTTTATGATTCTTCATTGGTTCTGGCTGTGTTATGAAGCATTTTTTCCATCAAATCCACATCCTTTTCCAAATCTTCAAAGGTGGGATAGTATTCTGTAGGCCGGAATCCCATCCGAATGATTTTCTTGTTTAACTGGTCGAAATCCCGGAGGCTCACCGGCTTGGAGAAGAAATAGCCCTGGGCGATATCACAGCCGATTTCCGTGAGGAAATTCACCTGCTCCTGGGTTTCCACACCTTCTACCACTACCGTAAGATCTAATTCCTTCGCCATGGCGATCAGATAGCGCAGAATGGTTTGTCCTTCTTCGTCCTTACTGTTTTCCGTGAGAAATTTTCTGTCCAGCTTCACCATCGTAAAAGGCATGTCCCGCAGAAGATTGACCGGGGAATGCATACCTCCGAAATTGTCCACAGAAAGGATAAAACCGCTGTCCGCTAATTTCTGCACCGTTTTTTTCACGGTCTCATCACTATTGGTCAATGCTCGCTCCGGCAGTTCCAGCACCAGCATGTCTTTTTTCAACTTATAGTGTTCCAACAGCTTGGACAACTTCTCGATGAAACCTACATTTTCCAAATGAATCGGCGAAATATTAAGCATCAGAGGAAGGGGCTGCAGTTTGTTATCAATCCAACGGCGGATCGTCTTGCAGGCTTCCTCCCACATATAGTAATCCAGCTTCAGCATCAGGTTCGTATTCTCAAAAAGAGGAAGAAAGGCATACGGGGAAAGCAATCCTTTTTCCTCATGCTCCCAACGTACCAGCGCCTCTGCGCTATGGATTTGATAAATGTGCAGGTCAACCATCGGCTGCAGATACATGACGAATTTTCTCTCGTCCAGTGCCTGTTCCATTTCCTTGCACATCTGCTTATTTTCTTCGTACTGCTTTTTCATATCCGCATCGAACCAGGCATAATTCCTGTTCTCTACGTTTATCGCATAACGCTGTGCCAGTACCATACGGCTCAGCATTTCCGAAACGCGCTCTTCTCTGTCCGCAATCCGGTAAATACCAAAGGCGAGTTCGATGGAAAAAATATCCGTAACATTCACGATTTGTTCCGTTATATTCCTGATTAAAGACACTACGCTTTCCTCATCCGCATCCTTTAACAGGATTGCAAACAGGTTGGTCTGCACCAATGCACAAAAGCCCTCTCCCAGATCGTAGGTTTTCAGCTGCCCCGCTACATAGCGCAGCAGCTTATCCCCTTCCTCCGGTCCGTAAAGGCTGTTCACCGTGGAAAGATTGGTAATTCCAAAGCCTAACAGTGTGAGGCTCTGCTCCGTATCTTCTGCCAGCAATTCCAGTGTCCGTTTGATGAAATAGTCACGATTGCTCATTTTGGTCGTAATATCCGTATAAGCCGTCTCATTCAGATCTTCGATTTCTTCCTGCAGGTTCTGGATTTTCTGCTTTTCCATGGTATTCTGTTTTTTTGCCCTGGTCAGACTTTTTTTCGTTGTGGCATACTGCTGCTTCTCCTTCCGGAGCCGCAGCAACAGATACAAAATGAGTATGCCTGCCAGCAATAGTAACAGTAATAAACCAGCCATCATGGTATTCCTCTCTTACATGTCTGTTTTCAGACGGGTTATCGTGTATACAAAATAATCGTAGGTGTCCACATTTCCTGTAGGCAGTGCGTCCGTTGCCTCTGTAATGCGAAGGGCGGCATTCATCCGGTAATTGGTAAGGTATTTCTCAAAATCTTCCTTACTGCTCAGTTGTCGCAGAGCTGTTCCGTTTACCAGTACCTTTCCGGTAAGGGTAATGGGCGTTCCCTTCACCGTATTCTCCAGCTGCTCTTTGGTAAAACGGTATTTCATTGCCAGTTCTCCCGTTTCTGATTCTGCCATATTTCCTTCTGCAACCTCTGTATAGGCATTTCCATCCCATTTCCAGATATTGCTGCCACCATCCATCATAATCTTCATGGTTTCTCCAATGGTATTACCGGCAGGATCCTGAAACGTGGGTCTGTCCACGAAAGGACTTGTCCCGTAGGTGCTGTCCTTCGCCTTTCCAAAGAGGTCATAGGTAATACAATAGTCCTTATCTGCCCACTGCTGTACCAGTTCATCCCCTGAGGCATAACGCAGGATATCTTCAAAATCCAACAGCACCTTAAAGGGAATTTCATAGGTCTGATCCAGGCTCTCGTAGGTATTGATGCCCAGCTTCTCCCAATCTTTCTCTTCCACGCGGACAGCAAATCCAATGTCGGGCACGATATTGGCTCCCAGACTCTTTCTGTAGGTGCCCAAAGCATCCTCATAGCCGGAAGGATAATCTGGGTCATCGGTACGAAGCAAGTCGATGCAGGCTTTATAATAAGAATCGTTAAAGCCGCTTAATTCCGTGGGCAGTTTCAGTTTCACCTGTAACGAAATGGTGGTATTTTCCTTAACTCCTATGGCATTTCCATCCGCATCCACATCACGAATCAGGAATTTAGAACCGGTCACTCCATATCGATCCCGGATTGCCTTGTAATAGTAAACACCGGATTGATCCGGTATGATCTGCAGGGCACTATAGCTTCCCTCCTGTATCCGGTACTGGAAATTGGTTCCTGCAGGCAGGGAAATCCGCTCCGTTTCCTTTTCATTCATCAGATAGCAGAATAAATCCAGGTACTTGCCATTGTTGGCACTATCGATGGTTCCTTTTTTCTGCCAATATGCCTGTTCTCCGGTAACAGAAAACTGCATGGTATAGGTCAGCTCACCATTGGCAGTCAGTTCTCCGGTGACATCGGTAGCCCCTCCCGCCGTATCCAGAGTGATCTTGATTCCCGGAATGGAGTCTACTCCAAGCTTTGCCTCCAGTTCTCCCTGCATTTTTGCCAATACATCCGGCTCCGGCTTACAGATACCGGTGTGAATATCGTATTTGGTGTTCTCCGCGCTGGCTTTCTTGGTATCGCTGAGTATGGTCTGCAACAGGAATTGCTCCGTCCCTTCAAAGTCTGCCCGGTTTATTTTCTTCTCCTCATAGGAGTTTCCCGCACTGTCTTTAAAAGCAGTAAAAGGAATTCTTTCCCCGGTGGTGGCGTCTACAGTATAGTAGTAAGCTTTATTGCCTCCTGTCACATCAATGAGCAACAGCCTGGTTCCGGGCGTATATTTTAAGGGCTTCTCGGCATCCCCACTTCCATTGGTCAGCCAAAGTTCCTTGGGCATGGTCATGTCATAGCTCTTTCTGGCATTTCCAAAGGTGTACTCCAGAAGCAGTGTGCTATCGCTATCATTTGCCATAACGACACTGTCCTGGGCATTCGTTCCTATCGTATCCACACTCTGAACTCTGCCTGCCTGAATGGACATCGACACCCCTACCTGAAGCGGTTCCTCCACAAATACAGGAAGAACGAAGACTCGCTTATGGTCTCTGCTGCCATCCCCATCCGTCCATTGATAGGTATAGGTCAGTTCTGTATAGGTCACTGTTCCTGCTGTCGCATCATACTGGTCAAACAGATCCGTCGTTGTTCCGTCCGTACCGGTCAGATAACCAAAACTATAGCCAGAGCCTTTCGTTCCGGTCACGGCGATATGTGCTTTGACACCGCTGTCTGCCGGACTTCCGTTATATCGCCCGTTTTTGCCACCTCCCACTTTTTCGGTGTGGCGGTAACTGTCAGAATGTCAATCTTTGAGGAAGACAGACCTGACACATTTGTCATAATATCTGACAACGCTGTAATGGTTTCATTTAAGGAACGGGTTCCCGGTTTACATGCAAAAATGGGCAGCTCCTTTTCCGTACCCTCTGCTTCTACTTTCAGCGGATAAACCTCCTGCCAGATTTCTTCCGGGGTCTGGGATGTATTTCCTGTACTCCAGTCTCCAACCTGATTCAGACGATAGCAGCCTAAAAGTGTGGAAACTGCGGTACTATTCGCATACGTTGCACTGCTGTTCTCCACTTCCGCTTTCATCCGGGCGATATTCCCCTGAGCCGTATCGGACTTCGCATCACCGTACAGAATATGACAATTCTGTCGGTAAGAGTAACTGCTCTGACTTCCGTTTCTGCCTACATCCACAACAGGAAGATTGTCCTGGGACAAACGAGGAATTTCATAGCAATCTTTCGATGTCCACACATGCATCATATCTATCGATGCCTGGGTGGTATTCACGGTACCGATCAGGGTTCCCACAAAGGAGCCGTAGGTTTCTGCCAGATTGTTCAGCGCGTCCTGATTCGTAGCCCCGGTAGGTGCCGTCAGATCTGCCAGCTTATA
>OMER01000905.1_pt1 | contig 14570 bp, 15 predicted proteins | sample 1645431 | NCBI WGS metagenome assembly OMER01 (sample SAMEA103958144, study PRJEB25191) | human gut metagenome | reverse complement strand
CCTGTATAACTACATCGGCGGCTGCAACGCCAAGACCCTGCCCGTGCCGATGATGAACGTGCTCAACGGCGGCGCGCACGCCACCGGCAGCAACGTTGACATCCAGGAGTTCATGATCATGCCCGTCGGCGCGAAGAGCTTCGCCGAGGCGCTGCGTATGTGCTCAGAAGTGTTCCACGTGCTCAAGAAGGTCGTTCCGGCCTCCGGCGTTGGCGACGAGGGCGGCTACGCTCCGAACCTCGACAGCGACGAGGACGCGCTCAAGGCGCTCGTCAAGGCCATCGAGCTTGCCGGCTACAAGCCGTATGACGATTTCATGATCGCCATCGACAGCGCCTGCTCCGAGTGGTTCAACGCGGAGGACGGCTGCTACCACCTGCCGAAGCGCGGCACGGTCATGACCCGCGAGCAGATGGTCGATATGTACGCTGATTTCGTCGAGAAGTACCCGATCATCTCCCTCGAGGACGGCATGGCCGAGGATGACTGGGAAGGCTGGAAGATGCTCATGGATCGCCTCGGCAAGAAGATCCAGCTCGTCGGCGACGACCTGTTTGTCACGAACGTCCAGCGCATCAAGAAGGGCATCGAGCTCGGCGCAGCCAATGCCGTGCTCATCAAGCTCAACCAGATCGGCACGCTGACCGAGACGCTCGACGCGATCCAGATGGCGCACCGCGCCGGCTGGACGGCTGTCGTGTCTCACCGCTCCGGCGAAACCGAGGACACCACGATCGCGGACATCTCCGTGGCCGTCAACGCCGGTCAGATCAAGACCGGTGCTCCGAGCCGCACCGACCGCGTTGCGAAGTACAACCAGCTGCTGCGCATCGAAGAAGAGCTTGGCTCCGGCGCCAGATATTTGGGACGGGGCTGCTTTGCAAAATAGTTCCCGATCACAGCAGCGCGTTTCCCTGTATGTAAGTATGTAAAAATGCCCTCCGGCGGAATACTCTGCCGGAGGGCATTTATTCAGTTGCTTCAAAAATCAGGCTTCTTCAAACTGATCTTTGCCCACGCCGCAAACAGGGCAGACCCAGTCTTCGGGAACATCCTCCCACTTGGTGCCCGGCTCCACGCCGTTATCGGGGTCGCCAGCCGCCTCATCGTAGATGTACCCGCAAACAGTGCAGACATATTTCTTCATTGCAGCAAAACCTCCATTTATTTCTTCTTTCTGTCCGGCATTCCAAGGCACAAAAGCAAAATTGGAAATATATGCCTTTTCAGCCTGATGCCATTATAGCACGCAGGCTTGCAGGACGCAAGCGGATTTTTTGCGCAGCACAGCCAGCCGTTTTTTACGCACAGGCTCAGTCAAGAAACGCCTCGTTAAGCGTAACACCGAATTCTCCTGCGATGGCGCGCAGATTGTCGTCCGAGATGGTCTGACATATTTTCCCCTGCCCTGCGCTTTGTGCCAGAACCCATATCTGTGCCGCCTTTTCAATGGTATGCATCAAGCCGAAGGTGGTATCAAAATCCGGGCCGGAACAAAACAAACCGTGATGCGCCCATACCGCTGCGTCGTACTGTTTCATCAATTCCGACGTATCTATGGCGATGTCTGCGCCGCCCGGCACCATCCAGGGTACGACGCCCACACCGCCCGGGAAAACCACCGGGCATTCTGTGGCGCTCTGCCACAAGGCACGGGTGAAATCCCGCGCCGTCAGCGGCAGGACATATGTCATAGCGATCAGGTTCGGCGTGTGGGCATGATAAATAACACGGTATACCCCCTCCGTCGCGGCCGCACGCACGCTGTGGTTCATAAAGTGGCTCGGGAATTCGCTGGTCGGCTTTGCGCCGTCTTCCAGGCCCCATACGATACGCCAGGCTCCGCCTGCGCTGTCGATCTCTACGATACCGATATTATGTGCCGGGTCCAACGCGACGTTGCGGAAATACTTGCCGCTGCCCGTGGTGAGAAAGTATTCCCCCGCCAGGTTCTTCCCCGTTACACCCATGCTCACCCATTCTCCCGCCGTTCGGAAGTAAGGACGGCACTGCTCTACCTCCTCCGGCCGCATGCGGTAGGTCAGATTTCCGCCGTTACGCTCGTGCCAGCCCTGCTTCCAACCGTCCGTGCACATGCGGATATAGTCCTGCACGATTTTTACATCCAAAATTCCCATTGCTGTTACCCTCTTCTGCTTAAAACTTCTTTTTCGTACTGTGTCACCGCGGCATACCAATCTCCGTCTGCGGGCACGCCCTGCCGGCGGCAGTATTCTGCCCAGACGTCACCGAAGGGAAGCGTCTTCGCTTCTTCCATCAGCACCATTTTCTCTGTGAAGTTCGCCCCGTCCTGCAGCTGCCTGAGCTTTTCATCCGGCTGCAGCAGAGCAAACAACAGCGCCTTCTGCGCGCTGCGCGTGCCCACCACCCAGGCTGCCACACGGTTGATGGAGGCATCGAAGAAATCAAGACCGATAAGCACCCGGTCCAGCGCGTCGTTGCGCACGACCTCTTTCATGATTTCCCGTGTTTCATCGTCGAACAGCACCACATGGTCCGAATCCCAGCGAACCGGGCGCGTAACATGCAGCGGCACCTTGTCAAAGAAGCACAGCATGGCCGGGATCTTGTCGCTTATGAGTTCCGTGGGATGGTAATGGCCCGCATCCAGCAGATTATACACACCCGGGTGTGTGGCCGCATACGCCGTGTAAAACTCATTGGAGCCTACGGTCATGCTTTCCAGCCCGATGCCGAACACCTTGCTCTCTACACAGTCTATGACGTTGGGGCACGGCTCTGCAAACACCTCGTCCAGCGCCGCCTTCAGGCGCAGCCGCGGGCCCATGCGGTCCGCCGGAATATCCTTGAAGCCGTCCGGCACCCATACATTGTTGAGCACCTGATCCCCCAGCTCTTCGCCGATACGCTGTGCAATGCGCCGGCCGGCCTTGCAGTGGTCGATCCAGAAACGGCGCACCGCCTCGTCCGGATGAGACAGCGTCAGCCCGTCCTTCACCATGGGGTGCGAAAAGCAGGTCGGGTTAAAATCGATCTCCAAGCTGTTTTCTTTCGCAAAATCCACCCACGGAACAAAGTATTTGTATTCCAGCCTGTCGCGGTCCACCCACTCCCCTTCCGGGAACACGGCATAGCTCGCATGCAGGTTGATGCGTTTTTTGCCCGGGATAAGGCCGGCAGCTTTCAGGAAATCGGCTTTCAACTCTTCAAAATTACGGGCTTTGCCGGGGTAGTTGCCTGTTGTCTGGATGCCATCGCCAGCCTTACCATCCTTCTGGTCGAAGCCCGCCACGTCGTCTCCCTGCCAGCAGTGGATGGAAATGGCTTTCTCCGCCAGCCGTGCCAGCGCGCGTTCCACATCAACGCCGAAGCGCCTGTAACATGCTTTTGCGTTCTCATAATCATTCATGGTGTTACCTCCTTGATATCAAAGCTTTGTCGGATCGCCGCCCTGGCAGCCTCCAAGTCATCAAACTCACCCGCCGCGATGAACTGTGCCATCAGGTTTCCCAACGCCGTCCCCTCCGTGGGCCCGGCGAACACCGGAAGACCTGTGGTCCGTGCCGTCAGCTCATTCAGATAACCGTCCTTGCTGCCGCCGCCCACAATGTTGATACTGGTATATACTTTTCCCGTCAGCGCGGACAGCTCCCGAACAGCGCCCGCATATCCGGCGGCCAGGCTGGCATATACACATTGCATCAGCTCGCCGACGGTTTGCGGCACCGACTGTCCGGTCTGTACGCAAAATTGCTTCACCGCATCGGTCATACTCTCCGGTGCAAGGAAGCTGCTGTCATTGACGTCAACCCGGGACGTAAAATCCGCACATTCGCGCGCCTCCGCCTCCAGCTCCGCATAACTCCACTGCCGCTGTGCCGCCGCCGTTTTTTTTGAATCCTCCACATAAGAAACGCCGTTCAACTCGCGCCGGATGGACTGGATCATCCAAAGGCCCATGATATTTTTCAGATAACGGTAGCGGTACCTGTAACCGCCTTCATTCGTAAAATTGGCCAGCATACTCGCCTCGCCGGTAATGGGGGCTTCGTTTTCCACGCCCAGCAGGCTCCAGGTTCCGCTGGAAATATACACCGCGTTTTCATCCCGGGCCGGCACGGCCAGAAATGCACTGCCGGTATCATGCGTAGCAGGCAGCAGCACGTCGCAGTCGAACCCAACTGCGCCCTGCACCTCCCCGGTAAAGCGCCCCACCCGTGCGCCCGGCAAATTCAGCGGACCAAAGATGCGCCGTGGCAGCCCCAGCGCTGCAATGACCGTGTCGTCCCAACTCCTGGTATAAGCGTTCACCAGCGCGGTGGACGTTGCGTTCGTATATTCGTTCAGCATATTGCCTGTGAGCAGATAATTGAAATATTCCGGTATCATCAGCAGACGGCTGGCAGCGGCCAGCTGTTCCGGGTGCTCACGCTGCAAAGCCGTCAGCTGATACGCGGTATTGAACACCTGCTTCTGGATACCTGTGCGGGCGTACAGCTCCGGGAACGGCAGGCCACGTTCCGCCTGTTCCATCGCGCCTTTCGTGCGTTTGTCCCGATACGCCACGGCGTCGCTCACAGGCCTGCCGTCGGCTCCCATCAGCACAAAATCCACGGCCCAGGTGTCTATACCCATGGTTTCGGGAACCTTATTTACAGCCTTGCACGCGCGCAGTCCCTCCAGAATGCTTTGCCACAGCTGTTCCGTATTCCAGCAGTCATGCCCGTTTTTCCGCACCTGAATGTTATCGAAGCGGTAGATCTCCTCCAGCATCATGCAGCCTTTCTCCACATGGCCCAGAATATGGCGCCCGGAGGATGCGCCGATGTCGATGGCAAGATGATATTTCACATGATCCCTCCTGCTCGTTCTGCCCGGTTCGGGTGTTCCGGCACGGCTCTGCCGTGCTCTTTTTTTCATTATACTGCACAGGCGAAAACAAAATAAGGACGCGGTTTTCAAAATAACCGCGTCCTTATTTCGCATATTCATGTTGCATTTTCTGTTTTCCACAATTCTGACCGGTATTCCTTGGGGCTTTTGCCATACCGCCGCCGGAACACACGGTGGAAATAGCTGGTGTTGTCATACCCGACCGCAGCGCAGACCTCCTGTATGGTGAGCCGCGTCTCCCGCAGCAGACGCGCCGCTTTGTCCAGCCGCTTGTGCAGCAGAAGCTCCTTGAAGGTGCTTCCCGTGGCACGCTTCACTTCCGCACTCAGATAAGGCAGACCCACATGAAATGCAGCCGCCACATCGGTGAGGCTCGCCGCACGGTAGTTCTCTTCGATTTCCCGTAGCGCGGCCTCCACCATCGGGCTGCGGACGCTGCCGTTCCGGGACATGTCAATGCATTCCGTATAATGCATCAGCTGCAGCAGCAAAAGCCCCATCGTCACCTGATTGATACGCCGGGCACCCGGCTGGCGGTTCACCAACGTCCACACCATATTCTCCACAAGATTCTGCACCGGCAGCACCTCCCGCACCCGAAAATGCAGATAGCTGACGGCAGCCCCTCCGGTGTACAGTTCCCCCAGTAAAAAACGCGAAAGAACATTGTCCATCCCCGCCATATTGAACGCCTCGTCAAAGAACTGGGGCAGCACAATAAAATTGACGGCGATATCGCCCGCGTCCGCCCGCTGGATGGCATGGCTCGCGTGCCGGTTCAGGAACAAAAGCTCCCCGGCCTCCAGCGTCACAAGCGCATCCCCGTCGATGCGGTGCACCGTTTTTCCACGGCACATATACATGATCTCCACATAATTGTGGCTGTGCCTCGGAAACGGTGCGAAGCGCGTATGGGGGCGGATGGACATCAGCTTTCCCTTCTCCAGCATCTTTGCCGCATCCACCTCAAACGCACGGCCCGAGGCGTACAGCGCCCGGTCCACACCACGGCCCTGCAGCAGCTCCCGTTCTTCCTCAGTGATCTGCGCCAGACGCTGCAGCAGGACTGCATCCACTCGTATCACTCCCCGCGCATCCTGAATCGTCAGCTTTTCTTTATCATACAGGGTAAGAACGGCAGATGCAAGACCAGCCTGTGGAAATCTGCCGCGATTCAATCCCTGGTGCCTGCATCAGCCTGCGCTTCTTCATCCTCTTTCTGCGCAGCATTTTCCACCTTTTCCAGAAAAGCATCCACGAATCTGTCCTCTATCTTTTTGTAGGCCAACACCGTCCCTTGTTCAATTTTCCTGTAAAGGCCAACAACCTTGCGCGCGAGCGCCGGTGTTTTTAATCTGTATTCGGGCATTTCCCATCTTCCTTTCTTACCGCATGGTGCGCAGTTCATCCACAAGCTCCGACAGCTGCGCCGGCGAAAACGTACTGCCTAGCATCATCGAAAGCCCTATCAGGCCCATAAATAAATCTTTCTTTCTGATGTGCATTTTCTTTCCTCTTTTCTTTTTTACAATCAATCTTATAAACGGCGGCCGTCCGCCTGTTCCGCCACCGCTTACTCCTTTATGCCGCGGCACAGCGGAATCAGACACAGAAGCAGAACGATTCCTGCAAAGCCAACCGCGACGCCCGGCACCAGCATGCCCCAAAGCATGGTCATGCACATACCCGTTCCCAGTGCAAGTGTGCCCGCCAGCCCAATCAAGCCCCGAATCAGACTACGCCCACTGAAATGCCGCACGGCCGGCTTGCCTGACATAATACGATGCAGCACCCACGCCCACAGCAGCACGGCTATCCCTGCCGCCCCGGTCCATACGCCCTGTACTGCAGCGCCCCACTCCGGCAGCAGGCACATGCACATTCCCAGTGCAAAAAGGCCTGCGCCCGGCACACACAGAAACATCGTGATCAAATCTCTCTTTTTCATATCCATATCGTCCTTCCGGCAAAATTCATGAGCTTTCGCTCACGTTCTGCACATGATTTTACAGTGTGTATGTTCGGGAAATATTCAAAAATTGTTTTTGAAATATTAAACAGCAAAACAGAAGGGCATCTTCCTGAAAGAAGATGCCCTGCAAAAAATATGCTGCTGTGCTTTACTCGTCCGCTGTTGCCTTTGTCTGAGCCTGTTCGGCGGACAGACGGTTGATCGCACAGAAGTAATCGCAGAATTCGGCTGCGGTTTCACCCTGGTCTGTACCGTCCATAACGCCGCACATATCCAGCAATATCCGCTGCATAACACGGCTGGAGAAATATTTGAATACCACCTTTCCCCAACGCGGTACAAACTCTTCCTGTTCAAAATAATTCCAGTATGGCAACATACTGCCGGACGGCAGATAAAGCTTGTATCTGTCGTGCGCCCTGATCATACCCTCCCGGCAGTAAGCGCCCCAAAAATCGTCCCGCACCATGAAAGCTCCCAAAATACGGCGTTCCTTCTCTTCACAGCCCGTCTCCAGAGTTGTCAGCAGACACGCCGAATTCGGCTTGAGCCTGCTGGGGATACGCGGCCTGTCCTTGGAGTAGCCGCTCAAATAAAAGCCTGTGGATACCGCGTCGGCTTCTGCCGCCGCTTTGGCTTCCTTCCACGGGATGTCAAAAGCCGCCTGCGAATACGGCGTAACTTTCATGGAGCCGCTCCTGCCGTTCCAGTTCCTTTTGTCTTTCCGCACGTTCCGCCCGCAGCCTTCGTTCATAGCCTGCCCGTATCTCATTTTGCTTTCCTGCGTCCTTCAGGGTCAGAAAGCGGGAAAATGCGTCCGGATACTGAAACCGTTTTTCCCCCTGGGCAAAGTCTATCGTAATGATATTCCCCGAAAGACCGGTTATCACGCCCGTTCCAAAAGCGTTGTGCCTGACCGGTTGTCCCAGCAACTGCATTGTTCTCCTCCCTTGCTGATATAAAAAGCCATCCCGCAGCCGTAATGCCGCACATCCGTGTTATTCCTCTGTTTGCTTTGCCGCGCGGGACGGGCCGCGCGTTTTATCGCTGATGCGAAGAACGATCTCCGTTTTGTCTGCTTGCAGATCCAATTTCCCGCTGTTGAGTTCCGGGATATCTCCGACCGTCAGCACCGTACCGCAGGGCATTCCCTCAACATCCACCGTTATCGTATCAATCATATCTTCCGGCAGGGACGCATATGGGATCTCCATAAGCATCCTTTCCAGTGCATCCGTCACCTTTTCCGTATTTGTCAAAAAAATATGGATGACGCTGTTCACTTTTTGATCCGCCTGCAGAGCTTGAAAACTGAGATGCAGAATATCATTGTTCAGCAGATTTACCGCCTTTTCCTTGATCTGCACCGGTATCTGCTGTCCGTCAAGCACAATTTTCAGCTTGCTTCCTTCCCGCTTCTGCTCCACCAGCCTGCGCGCGTCGGCTTCCTCAAGCTGGAGCGCCAGCGCTTCGCGCAAAGGGCCGCCGAAAACACTTCCCGGAACAAGCCCCAGCCGTCTCAGCTTTTTTGCTTTCACGGCAAAATCTCTTTTTTCCACTGTGATCATGTCCATCGTGTTGTTCCTCCCAATCAGATTTTATATATTTAACCGGCATACAGTGCATACCGGCCGTCGGCTGTTTTTGGATGGATAATAAAAAAAGAAGAGCTTCTTCATATGGCACCACGCGGCGCAATACTAAAAGCCCTTCTTGATAAGACGGTTCTTTTCCTATTCGTTTTATATAGTATAGCACAGACCAAATACAAATGCAACCATAGTTCCGTTTATACGGCTCCTCCCGCACGAAATCAGAGCCTTGTATCCCACATACCGCAAAATGCGTCCACCGGGCTGTTTCCTTTGAATTCCGATTTTCCTGTAATCTTTTCCACAGCCTGCCGGATCGCTTCACGGGAGCCGTTGTAGGTATTGATGCAGACAGGCACCATAGGCACGTCATATAAATGAAACGGATTTGCCACGCTGATGGGTTTTTCAGCCGCATACCAGGGAATCTCCGGGCCCATCGGGATGCTCCAGTGCAGATTGCGCTCGTTTGTGGTGGAAAAACTTTGCACATCTGCAATAACAAATACTACATCGTATTTTTTTCGAAATTCCAGCACCGGGATATCCGCCAGCACCTTTTTGCCGTTGATGCCCTTGGGCGTCAAGTATTTGAAAGGATTCAGCCTATAGACTTCTACCGAAAACCCCTGCTTTTCCAATTCCTGTGCTAGATACTCCCTCGCCTTGTCCGCTTTGCCCAAAACCCGTGCCGCGAGAGAAACGCTGGACACCGAATAAAGAATTGCCCGTTTGTGGGCCTGCGGCGTTATGGGGAGCTGCGCCCTGCTGTTCTTCACCAGCGTGATCGAGCGGTCGATGATACGGGCTGCGGCCGCACGGTGCTCCGGACATCCAATGACAGACAGGCCTTCCTCCGCCGGCATCAGCGCATTTGTACGTTGTTTTTCGTACAGCCGCAGCATTGCTTTGAACGCCAGAACGCGCAGTACCGCTTCATCCAGCCGTTCCTGCGTCAGTTGGCCGGACTCCAGCCCCTCCCGCATGAACCGCAGATCCTCGTCATGGTCGCGATAGTATAAAATCATATCGCAGCCGCTCTGCACGGCAATGGGCAGGAACTCGCTGCGCCGCATTTTTCCTGTGAGGCCCACCATGTGTGTCGCGTCGGTGATGATAAGCCCGTTGAAGCCCAGCTTTTCACGCAGAAGGCCCTGCAGAAGTTCCGGTGCCACCGTGGCGGGCATAATCTCCTCGTCCCGTATGCCGGGCCGCAGCTTGCGGGAATAGGCAGGCTGCTGGATATGCCCCACCATGATGCTGGGTACACCCGCGCCGATCATTCCCTGGTACACCTTCCCGTAGGAGGCATCCCATTCCTCGCAGGTACAGTCATTTACCGTAGTGACGATATGCTGGTCCCTGTCATCACAGCCGTCACCGGGAAAATGCTTCATGCAGCAGGCGACGCCCGCCTCGTTTGCCCCTTTCATGTAAGCGAGGGCCATCTCCAGCACAGTGTCTGGATCGCTGCCGAAACAGCGCGTAGGAATAACACAGTTGCGCCAGTTCCGGTCAATATCCACAACTGGGGCAAACGTCCAGTTGCAGCCCACCGCCGCCGCCTCGCGGCAACCGTACAGTCCCATCTCATAAGCGCTGCGGGTATCTCCTGTGGCCGCGCATGCAATGCCTTCCCCGATTTTTGTGCCGCCTGTCATTGCACCGTTACCGCCCGCCTCCACATTGGCTGCGATGAGCAGCGGGATTCGGCTGTTTTTTTGTGCCGCCGCGTTTTGTCTGTACAGTTCCCGGGGCTTGCGGTTATTGTAGCGCAGGCCGCCGGATGGATATCTTCCAAGCAGTGCGGCGGTCTGCTTCCCGGTGTCGTTCCACAGCATATCCACAAACAGCTGGGCGATTTTTTCTTCCTGTGTCATGGCATTGAACGTGTCGTTTACCCAGCGTACGGCGTTATCGTCCAAATCGAATGGCTTGGCGCGCATATCAAAACTCATATCGTGTCCTCCCGTACGGCGTCATCCGCATTGAAACAGAGCCAGCAGCCGCTGCCACAAGCTGAGCGTCTGTGCCTCCTGCGCCGGTGCCCGCCGCGCCTCCGCTTCTTCAATGGCCGGCGTCGTCATTACAAACTGCACGGCGTCTACCTGCGTGTTTTTTTCGCTTACAAATGAGCATATCTCATAATCCGCACCTGTAAAGCCGTCAATCAGCTCGTCTATCTTATCATTGAGCTGGCCGTCCATATCGCTTGTACGGCCGCGCAGCTCCCCAGTGCCTTCGGCCAGCTCACTGCTGCCGCCCGCAAGCCGGGCCGCGCCGTCGGTCAGCGACCGAGACCCCTGCTGTAAGCTGGCCGCACCGCCCGATACCTGGGCCGCACCCGCCTGTAATCGGGCTGTGCCGTCCGCCACTTGAGACGCAGCCCGAGCTGCGCTGTCCACTCCATTTGTATATTGCAGCAGGCCCTGGTAAAATGCGTCAAATCCTGTCAGCTGCGTTGCCAGTGTATTCAGCGGCTTGATCAAAGCACTGTCCGCCCCAGTCGCCTGCTCTACCGCGGCGGCAATCTCGCTCTGGACAGCATCGCCCGCCATTGCAGACTCGATATTCATAGCGATAAGTCCCTGTACTTCGTCACTGACCATCTGCCCGTCAATCTGCTGCTGAATGGCCGCCTGGGTCTCCGGCATTGCCATCACGGCGTCCACTTGCTTTTGCACCTCGTTCTCCACCTGCGTATCGATCTGCTGCTGCACCTCCAGCGAGACCATCGCTGTGTCCGTCACCGTTTCCAGCAGGGCTTCTCTTTCCGAAGCAGCAAGCGCCGCGGCGGCGCCCCTTTTTTCCTCTTCCGTCATATTTTCTGCGCCGGGTTGGGTGCACACATTCTCGTAGGCAGCCGAAAAGATCTGTTCCTCCGTGATGCTTGCCTTTACCTGTTCACGTATGGCGGCGGTCACGCCGTCCCGAATCGGCTGTTCCTGTTTGCGCACCTCTGCTTCCGCCTGTGCGCGGGCGGCCCGAGTTGCCTGCTGCTCCACTTGTACCTGTACAGCAGCTGTCACTTCTGCCGTCACTTTTGCGCGGGCCTCTTCCGTTGCGGCTTTCAGCGCCGCGCCGCCGATCTGCTGCTGTACATCCGCCAAAACGGCGGCATAGTTTTCGCGCGTCATTGGGGTATAGCTGAGACCGGTCCGCGTCAGTAGGTTCCCCAGCTGCGTGTTGGCCGCAGAAAGGAGCGAATCGAAAATCGTGCCCGCGCCGCTTTGCAGCGCCGCGCTCTGTCCCGCCAGCAGCGACAGGCCGCTGGACAGCTCGCTTGTTCCGCCCGCAAGCCCGGCCGCTCCGCCGCTTAGTGTGTTTGTGCCTGCCACAAGGCTGGCAGCACCTGAGGCGACGGCTGCCGCGCCGCTGTTCAGTTCCTGCGCTCCGGCTGCCAGCTCTTTCGCACCATCGTCCAGCTGCTGCGCGCCGTCCTGCAAGTCGTCGATCTGCCCGTCCAGCTCACTGGTGTCCGGCTTTTCCATATGAATCGACAAGGGGACGGCATTCAAGGAAATACCCTCCATAGAGAAATCCGTCACATCCGTCTCGATGGTGAAAGAAAGATCCTGCCCCGGCAGCTTCATATAGCTCAGTTGCTTGTCAGCGCCCACATTTGCCTCTGTCGCGCCTTCGGTCTGGATATTGCGGCACTCTGCTTTGAAGAAAATGAGAAAATAAATATCACCGAATACACACAGATTGGCATGCTGACCGTGGAGGCGGCGATCCTTCAGGCGTTGCTTGCAGAAGGAAGAACACCGGATGTGGCGGCAGGATTAAGTCTCGGAGAGTACGGGGCACTGCTGGCAAGCGGCGTGATGGAGCAGAGGGATGCGTTTGCGCTTGTGAGAAAGCGCGGCATCTACATGCAGGAGGCGGTGCCGGCCGGCGGCGCGATGGCGGCGGTGTTGGGACTGGATGCGGAAAAAATAGAGGAAATCTGTAAGCAGGAGGCGGGAATGGTTTCCATTGCGAATTACAACTGCCCGGGACAGATCGTGATCACCGGGGAGGAAGCGGCAGTTGCCGCGGCAGGCGAACAGTGCAAAGAGAGCGGTGCGAAGCGTGTGGTGCCGCTTAAGGTCAGCGGACCGTTTCACTCGCCCATGCTAAAAGAGGCGGGAGAAAAGCTGGGAGAGGCGCTTGCGGCGGTAACACTCCGGGAGATAAAGCTGCCGTATCTGGCGAATGTGACGGCGGACTATGTCCGGGAGGCGGAGGCTGTGAAGCCGCTGTTGAAACAGCAGGTGTGTGCACCGGTACGCTGGCAGCAGTCCGTGGAGCGTCTGCTTGCGGATGGTGTGGATACGTTTGTGGAGATCGGTCCGGGTCATACACTGAGCGGATTTATGAAAAAGATCTTAAAGCAGGCCGAAGTCCCGGCAGATACTGTACAGGTATACAATGTGGAAACCATGGATGACTTCAAGGAATATATGTCAAAGTAGAGGAGAGAGTCAGATGCTGGAAGGAAAGGTAGCGCTTGTGACCGGAGCGGGAAGAGGGATCGGCGCAGCGATCGCAGAAACACTTGCAAGGGAAGGTGCGTTTGTTGTCGTGAATTACCGCGGATCGGGACAGGCGGCACAGGAACTGGCGGAGAAAATCGGCGGAGTCGCCATGCAGTGCGATGTGGCGGATTTTGAAGCCTGCGAAAACATGATCAAAACGATGATAGAGACGTATGGGCATCTCGATATTTTAGTCAACAACGCCGGAATCACAAGGGACGGTCTGCTGATGAAGATGAGCGAGGCGGATTTTGAAGCGGTTCTTTCGACAAATCTGAAGGGAACATTTCATACGATACGGCACGCGTCCCGCTATTTTTTAAAACAGCGTTATGGAAGAATTGTCAATATTTCGTCCGTGTCCGGTGTGATGGGGAATGCCGGGCAGGCAAATTACAGTGCAAGCAAGGCGGGGGTGATCGGACTGACGAAAAGTGTGGCAAGGGAACTGGCGTCGCGGGGGATCACCTGCAATGCGGTGGCACCCGGTTTTATTGAGACCGATATGACGGATGCCATGACAGAGAGCGCAAAGGAAGCCGTTCAAAAACAGATTCCACTGGGGAGATGCGGAAATACAGGGGATGTGGCAGAACTTGTGACATTTCTGGCATCAGACAAGGCCGCGTATATCACCGGTCAGGTGATCTCGGTGGATGGCGGCATGTGTATGTAAGGGAGCAGTAAATGAAAGAAAGTGAGGCAGGTATGAGAAGACGGGTTGTAGTAACCGGAATGGGCGCGATAACGCCGATCGGGAACTCTGTAGAAGAATTTTGGAATGCGGTGCGGGAAGAAAAGACAGGATTTGGGGAAATCACGCATTTTGACGCATCTGGATATAAATGCCATCTGGCAGCGGAAGTAAAGAATTTTGACGGGAAAAATTATATGGATTCCAAGGCGGCAAAACGCATGGAACTGTTTTGCCAGTATGCGGTGGCGGCAACGAAAGAGGCCATCGCGGATGCCGGACTTGAGATGGAGAAGGAAGATCCGTATCTGGTGGGAACAGCGATCGGAAGCGGCGTCGGAAGTCTGCAGGCGATCGAGCGCGAATATAAGAAGCTTCTGGAGAAGGGACCGGGGCGAGTCAATCCGCTTCTGGTGCCGATGATGATCTCCAACATGGCAGCAGGCAACGTGTCGATCCAGTTTGGCTTCAAGGGAAAAAGCATCAACGATGTGACGGCTTGTGCGACCGGTACCAACACGATCGGCGAGGCGTTCCGGAGCATCCAGTACGGCGAGGCAGACGTCATGATCGCGGGGGGTACGGAGGGCAGCATCTGTCCGATCGGAATTGCAGGATTTACGGCGCTGACGGCACTGTCGTCCGAGACCGATCCGAAGCGATGCTCCCTGCCGTTTGATAAGGAGCGGAGCGGATTTGTCATGGGAGAGGGCGCAGGAATCGTTGTGATGGAGGAGTTAGAGCATGCAAAGCGGCGCGGAGCGAAGATTTATGCGGAGGTAGCCGGCTACGGATGTTCCTCGGATGCCTACCATATTACATCTCCGGCGGAGGACGGTGCGGGCGCAGCGCGTGCGATGGAAAACGCCATGAAGGATGCGGGGGTAAAACCGGACGAGATTCCATACATCAATGCA
>OMER01000895.1_pt1 | contig 14784 bp, 10 predicted proteins | sample 1645431 | NCBI WGS metagenome assembly OMER01 (sample SAMEA103958144, study PRJEB25191) | human gut metagenome | reverse complement strand
CAGACAAAGCGCCACTGGGAAAGAGATAATGCCTGCGGCGGTCAGAGTCGCGGTCAGCAGTACCGCGGCAAGGCTGGAGTAGCTGATAATGGCGAACATCGCACCAATCAGCGCATCCAGCAAAATGTCGCCAGTCAGCGAGGCAAAGATCACCTGAACGCCGTTTGCCTGAGTGATCGGCGTTACGGCCTGCACAATCAACTCCAGCGCCAGTAAAATCAGCCCAAGACCAATACCGACGCGGCCCAGTTGCCCGGCGCGTGACTGTTTGCGTCCGAGGAAAAAAATCACGCCGATAAAAATAAGTAACGGTGACAGCCAGGATAAATCGAAGGTGAGAATACGCGCCATCAGCGCCGTCCCGACATCTGCACCCAGCACAATCACCAGCGCAGGCGCGAGAGCAACCAGATCCTGAGCGACGAACGAGGTCACCAGCATGGTGGTGGCATTACTGCTCTGCACCAGTGCGGTAACGCCGATCCCCGCGCAAAAGGCGAGCGGCTTTTTTTCGACGCTCCGGCTAAGGACAGTACGCAGACGCGCGCCGAAGACGCGCATTACGCCTGTTCGAACAATATGAGTCCCCCAGACCAGCAGGGCGACGGCAGAAAGCAGGTGAAGCAAAGTTAGCACGGAATCAGGTTCTCCTTTTTGTTATGCATTTTCCTGTTAAGATTTTTCTAATCACGTTGTTTTTATCCAGGCATTTCTCTTGTATGTACTTTCAGTATAAGAGATTTATACAAGAAAGCATTTAAAAAGGCATTTATATAAAAATCCACCTGTATCTGTTGCTATTTCTGTCACACTTTCCCCTGTCGTTTACACCAGATAATCGTTGTCACTTTTGTGACCTCTGAGAAGATAAACAACGAAATATTTAAGACCAGATTCTGTGAATGAAAATAATTAAGTAACAACGGTATTACGGAGATTGAGCAGCTTACGGTAGCAAAACGCATAACTTCCTGAATCGCCAAAAAAGAGAAACTAAATAATTTTTGTCTTAAAAAACATTGCGCAGAAAAGAATAAAGAGAGCAATAATACTATTTGTAGCGTAACAGTGGCGACTGCATAAGCGTAAAAACCGCCTTCAACACCGATATCCTTAAGTAAAGAAAGTGAATGAACGATATCGGAATAAAAAGGGATACGACCATTACCAAGCGAGTAGAACAGATATGTGGCTATCGCGATAACATCCATGACACCCCAAAAAAGAAGAATGTATTTTTTATATTGACGTTGCATAAAGTAAATCCTTTTTACGAAAACAAATATTACCAGGAATTATTATAATTGCGGGCGTTTTTGGATTAACACTCCACCCGTATTTTTTAAACCTCTGTCAGCTATACCTTCACTAAATAAGACATCGATACGCCCTTTACTTTTATCGTGATACAGAATACTGCATGAGATACACCTTATACCCTCTTTGGATTTACGAAAATCTAACCAATAACGACCATCATAAAATACCCACTCCACACCTGTTTTTATATTAATCATCCAATCATTATAACCTGTTGGTTTTTTTCCTAATAGTTCAGTAACTTCGGACTCTGAACATCCTTCGAAAGCGAAAAAATCTATTTCATCAATTTTTATCATGTTCAATAATCCATTATTTATGACATTAAAAACCGGGGCAAATACCCCGGTGTTATCACTTACTCGGCATCATACCCCAGATTCGGTGCCAACCAACGCTCGACTTCGGTAACGCTCATTCCTTTACGGCGGGCATAGTCTTCAACCTGATCGCGCTGAATTTGCGCCACCGCGTAATACTTGCTGTCTGGATGACTGAAGTACCAACCCGAAACCGATGCACCCGGCCACATGGCGAAGGATTCCGTGAGTTTCATACCGGTATGTTTTTCCACTTCCAGCAGCTCCCAGATTGTGGCTTTTTCCGTATGTTCCGGGCAGGCAGGGTAGCCCGGTGCCGGACGGATGCCCTGGTAGTTTTCGCGGATCAGCTCTTCGTTGCTGAGGTTCTCGTTCGGCGCATAGCCCCAGTAGACTTTACGCACACGCTCATGGAGATACTCCGCAAAGGCTTCCGCCAGACGGTCGGCAAGCGCTTTCACCATGATTTTGTTGTAATCATCATGCTGTGCTTCAAAGGCATCAGCCAGTGCGTCCTCTTCCAGCCCGCCAGTCACGGCAAATGCGCCGATGTAATCCGCTTTGCCGGAAACCTTCGGCGCAACGAAGTCAGCGAGACAGTAGTTAGCGAAGCCGGTTTTTTCGGTCTGTTGGCGTAGATGGTGGCTGACATTAATCACATGGGTACGCGTTTCGTCACGGTAGATTTCAATGTCATCGCCCACACGGTTTGCCGGGAACAGGCCCACCACACCACGCGGGTTCAGCATTTTTTCGGCGCTTAATTTATCCAGCATGTCGTTGGCGTCTTTAAACAGCCGCTGCGCCTCAACACCTACCACTTCATCTTCCAGAATGCGCGGATACTTCCCGGCCAGCGACCAGGTCATAAAGAACGGCGTCCAGTCGATGTAATTACGCAGCGTTTCGATGCTGGCTTCGACTTCCTGCACACCGAGACGGTGCGCCACCGGCGGCGTGTAAGCCTGCCAGTCAAAAGCGAAGTCGTTATCACGCGCCGCTTCCAGCGTGACCGGTGGTGTGCGTGGTTTCTTTCGTCCGTGCTGAATACGCACGGTTTCGTACTCCTTGCGGGTACGAGCAACGAAATCATCGCGCTGAGTGTCGGAAAGCAGCGCCGCCACCACACCAACGGTGCGTTCTGCACATACACCGTCGGGCCGCTGTAGTTCTGCTCGATTTTCACCGCCGTGTGCGCTTTTGAGGTGGTCGCGCCGCCAATCAATAGCGGAATGGTGAAGCCCTGACGCTCCATCTCTTTCGCCACGTTAACCATCTCGTCCAGCGACGGCGTGATCAGCCCCGAAAGGCCAATCAAATCAGCATTCACTTCTTTAGCGGTACGGAGAATTTTTTCCGCAGGCACCATCACGCCGAGATCGACAATTTCGTAGTTGTTACATTGCAGCACCACGCCAACGATATTTTTACCGATGTCGTGGACATCACCCTTCACTGTGGCGATCACCATCTTGCCGTTGGTTTTACCCTGCTCTTTGCTGGCTTCAATGAACGGCTCGAGATACGCCACCGCCTGCTTCATTACGCGCGCCGATTTCACCACCTGCGGCAGGAACATTTTGCCCTCGCCAAACAGGTCGCCGACCACGTTCATGCCGTCCATCAACGGGCCTTCAATCACTTCAATCGGACGCGTAGCCTGCTGGCGGGCTTCTTCGGTATCCTGCTCGATAAACTCGGTAATGCCTTTGACCAGCGAGTATTCCAGACGTTTATTCACTTCCCACGAGCGCCACTCCGCCTGCTGGGTGTTAGCGGTGTCGTCGGTTTTGCTGCCGCGATATTTCTCGGCAAGCTCCAGTAAACGCTCGGTGCCATCGTCGCGACGGTTGAGGATCACATCCTCCACCGCGTCGCGTAGTTCGGTAGGCAGGTCGTCGTAAATCGCCAGTTGCCCGGCGTTGACGATCCCCATATCCATGCCATTGCGAATAGCGTAGTAGAGGAACACCGCGTGAATGGCTTCGCGCACCGGATCGTTGCCACGAAACGAGAACGACACGTTAGAAACGCCGCCGGAAATCAGTGCGTGCGGCAGTTCACGTTTGATGTCTTCACACGCGCCGATAAAGTCCTGTGCGTAATTGTTGTGCTCTTCAATGCCAGTTGCGACCGCGAAGATGTTCGGGTCGAAGATGATATCTTCAGCCGGGAAGCCAACCTCTTCGGTGAGGATTTTGTACGCCCGACGGCAAATCTCGATTTTCCGTGCGCGGGTATCGGCCTGGCCCTGTTCGTCAAAAGCCATTACCACGACTGCCGCACCGTAGCGACGCAACAGTTTCGCGTGATGGATAAAGGCGTCGACACCCTCTTTCATCGAGATAGAGTTAACAATGCCTTTGCCCTGGATACACTTCAGACCTTTTTCAATAACGTCCCATTTTGAGGAGTCGATCATTATCGGCACGCGAGCGATATCCGGTTCACCGGCAATCAGATTGAGAAAACGCACCATCGCCGCTTCGGCATCGAGCATCCCTTCATCCATGTTGATATCGATAATCTGCGCACCGTTTTCCACCTGCTGACGCGCCACATCCAGCGCCTCGCTGTATTTCTCTTCTTTGATCAGGCGCTTGAACTTAGCGGAACCGGTGACGTTGGTGCGTTCACCCACGTTCACAAACAGGCTATCTTCGCCAATGTTCAGCGGCTCCAGGCCGGACAAGCGGCAGGCTACGGGAATTTCCGGTAGTTTGCGCGGCGCTAATCCTTCTACTGCACGACTCATCGCTGCAATATGTTGTGGCGTGGTGCCGCAGCAGCCGCCGACGATATTGAGAAAGCCTGCTTCTGCCCATTCACGTATCTGTTTTGCCATCGTGTCGGCGTCGAGATCGTATTCACCAAAGGCGTTGGGCAGCCCGGCGTTCGGGTGGGCGGTGACGTAGCATTCCGCAATACGCGACAGTTCCTGTACGTACTGGCGCAGTTCGTCTGGCCCCAGCGCACAGTTCAGGCCAAAGGTCAGCGCTTCGGCGTGGCGCAGGGAGTTGTAAAACGCTTCAGTGGTCTGCCCGGAGAGCGTGCGCCCGGAGGCGTCGGTGATGGTGCCGGAGATCATAATCGGCAGTTCAACGCCCAGCGCTTCAAACTCCGTTTTCACCGCAAAGACCGCCGCTTTGGCGTTAAGGGTGTCGAAAACGGTTTCAATCAGGATCAGGTCCGCGCCACCTTCCACCAGCGCTTTGGTGGATTCTCGATAAGCCGCCACCAGCTGGTCAAAAGTGATGTTGCGGAATGCCGGATCGTTGACGTCCGGAGAAATAGACGCCGTGCGGTTGGTCGGGCCGAGAACACCGGCAACGTAGCGCGGTTTCTCCGGCGTGCGGGCAGTCCACTCGTCAGCACAGGCGCGCGCCAGTTTCGCCGCCGCAAAGTTGATTTCCGCCGACAGGGATTCCATTTGGTAATCCGCCATCGCAATAGTCGTGGAGTTGAAGGTGTTGGTTTCGATGATATCCGCGCCCGCTTCAAAGTAGGCGTTGTGGATAGCGGCGATCACTTCCGGTTTGCTGAGCACCAGCAGGTCGTTGTTGCCTTTGAGATCGCATGGCCAGTCGGCAAAGCGTTCACCACGAAAATCGGCTTCGTTCAGTCGATAGCTCTGGATCATGGTGCCCATACCGCCGTCCAGCACCAGAATACGTTCATTTAACTGCGCACGCAGTTGTTCCACTTTGCTGCTCACACTTGCTCCCGACACGCTTAACCCAGATTTAATAAAAATTCAACAAACCATACTGGCATAAACGCATCTGTGGTAAAAGCGACCACCACGCAACATGAGATTTGTTCAACATTAACTCATCGGATCTGTTCAGCAACTATTGCATTCGCTGATAATAAAAATGAAAATGATTTCCACGATACAGAAAAAGGAGACTGTCATGGTCGCACCCATTCCCGCAAAACGCGGCAGAAAACCCGCCGTTGCCACCGCACCAGCGACTGGACAGGTTCAGTCTTTAACGCGTGGCCTGAAATTACTGGAGTGGATTGCCGAATCCAATGGCAGTGTGGCACTCACGGAACTGGCACAGCAAGCCGGGTTACCCAATTCCACGACCCACCGCCTGCTAACCACGATGCAGCAACAGGGCTTTGTCCGTCAGGTCGGCGAACTGGGTCACTGGGCAATCGGCGCACACGCCTTTATGGTCGGTAGCAGCTTTCTCCAGAGCCGTAATTTGTTAGCGATTGTTCACCCTATCCTGCGCAATCTAATGGAAGAGTCTGGCGAAACGGTCAATATGGCGGTGCTTGATCAAAGCAATCACGAAGCGATTATTATCGACCAGGTACAGTGTACTCACCTGATGCGTATGTCCGCGCCTATCGGCGGTAAATTGCCGATGCACGCTTCCGGTGCGGGTAAAGCCTTTCTGGCCCAACTGAGCGAAGAACAGGTGACGAAGCTGCTGCACCGCAAAGGGTTACATGCCTATACCCACGCGACGCTGGTGTCTCCTGTGCATTTAAAAGAAGATCTCGCCCAAACGCGCAAACGGGGTTATTCATTTGACGATGAGGAACATGCGCTGGGGCTGCGTTGCCTTGCAGCGTGTATTTTCGATGAGCACCGCGAACCGTTTGCCGCAATTTCAATTTCCGGACCGATTTCACGTATTACCGATGACCGCGTGACCGAGTTTGGCGCGATGGTGATTAAAGCGGCGAAGGAAGTGACGCTGGCGTACGGTGGAATACGCTGACTTTTTCGCCTCTGATTTATACGAATCGGACGCTAAACCGCTGCCTGCGCCGATACGCATAAACATCTTCCACATGCCCTTCACGTATGCGGTTTTGTAGTGCGCGCCAGTAATCAGCGCGGAACAAGTCGGCGTGCATCTCTTCAAATAGCGGACCAATACGCGGGTCGGCACATAACCAGTGACGGAACTCTTCCGGGAAAACATCGCCCGGCGAGACGCTGTACCACGGTTCGCTGGCAAGTTCGTCTTCCGGGTAGCGCGGCAGCGGGATGTCGCGGAAATTCACTTCCGTCATGTAGCAAATTTCGTCGTAATCATAAAACACCACGCGCCCGTGACGGGTGACGCCAAAGTTTTTAAATAACATATCCCCAGGGAAGATGTTGGCAGCGGCAAGCTGGCGAATGGCGTTGCCGTACTCTTCAATGGCATCACGCAATTGCTGCCCCTCAACTTGCTCAAGCCAGATATTAAGCGGCACCATCCGTCGTTCGATATAGAGATGGCGAATCACAATTTGTTCGCCGAGATCGGTGATTTTTTCCGCTGCTTCCTGGAGCAGTAATTCCATTAATGCCGGGGAAATATGCCGCTTCTCCAGCACAAAGTTTTCAAACTCCTGGGTGTCCGCCATTCGGCCCACGCGATCATGCTCTTTCACCAGTTGGTAGCAGGCACGAACGTGAGCGGCAGACATCTCTTTCTGCGGCGCGAACCTGTCTTTGATGACTTTGAATACTCGATCAAAACCCGGCAACGTAAACACCAACATCACCATTCCACGAATACCCGGCGCTTCAATGAACTGCTCATTACAGCCCTGTAGATAAACGAGATATTCGCGGTAGCTTTCGGTTTTGGCGTGCTTCTGGCAGCCGATAGCCATATACAATTCAGCGGTGGTTTTACCTGGCAGAATTTCCCGTAGCCACTCGACCAGCGCTGCGGGCAGCGGTGCATAAACCATAAAATAAGAACGCGCAAAGCCAAAAACAATGCTCGCTTCGGCGGTCGTCGTCAGGCAGGTATCAATAAATAACTCGCCGTCGTCCGTCTGGTGGATCGGCAATAAAAATGGCAACGTGCCGGAAGGCGTGATCAGTTTGCCCACCAGCCAGGCTGCCTTATTGCGGTAAAACAGTTCGTTCGCCACCTGTAAATGACTTTCCGCGAGGTTGTCTGTCCCCAGCGTTTCCGTCAGATGGCGAACGATGTAATGAATGTCACGGCTTTTATTCTGCCAACGCAGACGCAGCGGCAGATCGCTGATAACGCGCATCAGCAGAGATTCCCAGCCGTGATCGGGGTGAAAGTCTTTCGCCAGTGGGCGTGGAATGGTACGAAAGCGGCGCTCTGGCTGGGAGCTAAAGATAAAAAGCCGCTCGGGAGTAAGCGAGCGGTGGTCAAATAACCGACAGTACACGGAGTTGAAAAAGCTCTCCGCAATCTCGAAGCGCGGGTAATCTGGCAACAGCCGGGTGTAATGCTCTTTAACGCGCAGTAAAAATGCCGCGTCCGTGCTTTGGCCATTAGTAATGCAGCGCAGTTGCTCCACGACCAGACCCACGTGATGATCGTAAAGATGAATACGGTTTTTCATCGCCTGCTGGACAGCATGCCAGTCGGCTTGCTCGAAACGCTGCTGCGCCCCGGAAGTCACTTCGAGGAATCGACCATACTGAGCGTCGAAACCTTGCAAAATGGTTTGTGCAATCAGTAATTCCAGGCCACGCGGCATTTGTTGCCCTCGTCGGGAGCAGAGAATTGCCGGATAAGACGCGTAAGCGTCACATCAGGCGCTGATTGCCGGATGCGGCGTGAACGCCTTATCCGGCCTACGTTCGGCAACGGCTGTAGGCATGATAAGACGCGCAAGCGTCGCATCAGGCGCTGATTGCCGGATGCGGCGTGAACGCCTTATCCGGCCTACAGTCAGCAACGTTTATCGGTTGCTTAGAACTGCGATTCTTCGGTGGAGCCGGTCAGCGCGGTAACTGAAGACGTGCCACCTTGAATAATGGTCGTCACTTTATCGAAGTAACCTGTACCCACTTCCTGTTGGTGAGATACGAAGGTATAGCCATCTTTCGCGGCGGCAAATTCCGGCTGCTGCACTTTCTCAACATAGTGCTTCATACCCTCGCCCTGGGCATAGGCGTTTGCCAGGTCAAACATGTTGAACCACATGCTGTGGATACCTGCCAGGGTGATGAACTGGAACTTGTAGCCCATATCCGACAGCTGCTGCTGGAAGCTGGCAATAGTTTTGTCGTCGAGGTTTTTCTGCCAGTTGAACGACGGCGAGCAGTTATAAGCCAGCAGTTTGCCCGGATATTTCGCGTGGATGGCTTGTGCAAAGCGACGCGCCAGTTCTAGGTCCGGCGTGGAGGTTTCACACCATACCAGGTCAGCATATGGCGCATACGCCAGGCCACGGCTGATCGCTTGCTCAATACCCGCATGAGTACGGAAGAAGCCTTCACTGGTACGCTCGCCAGTAATAAATTCGCTGTCATATGGGTCGCAATCGGAGGTAATCAGATCCGCCGCATCGGCATCGGTACGAGCAACCAGCAGGGTTGGAACGCCCGTCACATCAGCTGCCAGACGCGCCGCGACCAGTTTCTGAATAGCTTCCTGAGTTGGCACCAAAACTTTGCCGCCCATGTGACCACATTTCTTCACTGATGCCAGCTGATCTTCGAAGTGAACTGCCGCTGCACCGGCTTCAATCATCGCTTTCATCAGTTCAAAGGCATTCAGTACACCGCCAAAACCGGCCTCCGCATCGGCGACGATCGGCAGGAAGTAATCGACATAGCGCGGATCGCCCGGCTCAATGCCCGCGGACCATTGGATCTGATCCGCACGGCGGAAAGTATTGTTGATCCGCTCCACCACCGCTGGCACCGAGTTTGCCGGATAGAGCGACTGATCCGGATACATGCTGGCCGCCAGGTTAGCGTCCGCCGCTACCTGCCATCCCGACAGATAGACTGCTTCAATACCCGCTTTCGCCTGTTGCAGCGCCTGACCGCCAGTCAGTGCACCGAGGCTGTTGATGTAGCCTTTTTTCGACTCGCCGTGCAGCAGACGCCACATTTTCGCCGCACCCAGTTGCGCCAGGGTGCATTCCGGATTGACTGAACCGCGTAATTTCACCACATCTTCCGCGCTGTACGGGCGAGTAATGCCTTCCCAACGCGGTTGAGTCCACTCTTTCTGTAATTCTTCAATTTGTTGTGTACGGGTTTTCATGTGCAGATGCTCCATAGTTATGTGGTGGTTTACGCTAACAGGCGGTAGCCTGGCAGGGTCAGGAAATCAATTAACTCATCGGAAGTGGTGATCTGTTCCATCAAGCGTGCGGCATCGTCAAAACGCCCATGGGAGAAACGTTCTTCGCCCAGTTCGCTGGCAATGACTTTCATCTCTTCGCCCAGCATCTGGCGGAACAAGGCTTTAGTCACCGGTTTGCCATTGCTCAACGTTTTTTGATGATGGATCCACTGCCAGATTGAGGTACGGGAAATTTCAGCCGTCGCCGCATCTTCCATCAGGCCATAAATCGGCACACAGCCATTGCCAGAGATCCACGCTTCGATGTACTGCACAGCCACGCGAATGTTGGCGCGCATACCTTCTTCGGTGCGTTCACCAGCACAAGGTGCCAGCAGCTGATCGGCAGTAATCGGCGCGTCTTGTTCGCGCATCACCTCAAGCTGGTTTTTGCGGGAGCCGAGAATATCGTTGAATACCGCCATTGCCGTATCAGCAAGGCCCGGGTGAGCGATCCATGTGCCATCGTGACCGTTATTGGCTTCCAGCGATTTATCCGCTTTTACTTTGTCGAGCACCTGGTTATTGCGCTCTTCATCTTTGCTCGGAATAAACGCCGCCATGCCGCCCATCGCAAAAGCACCGCGTTTATGGCAGGTTTTAATCAACAGGCGTGAGTAAGCATTCAGGAAGGGTTTATCCATCGTCACTGCCTGTCTGTCTGGCAGGACGCGATCGGGATAGTTTTTCAATGTTTTGATATAACTGAAGATGTAATCCCAACGACCGCAGTTCAGACCAACAATATGGTCACGCAGCGCGTGAAGGATTTCATCCATCTGGAACACGGCGGGCAGCGTTTCAATCAGCAACGTCGCCTTGATGGTGCCGCGCGGCAGATTAAAGCGATCTTCTGCATAGCTGAAGACTTCGCTCCACCAGGCCGCTTCCTGCCAGGACTGGGTTTTCGGCAGATAGAAATAGGGACCGCTGCCCTTTGCCAACAGTGCCTGATAGTTGTGGAAGAAATAGAGCGCAAAATCAAACAGGCTACCGGGGATTGTCTCACCACGCCAGGTGACATGTTTTTCCGGCAAGTGCAGACCGCGTACCCGACAAATCAAAACCGCTGGATTGGGCTTGAGCTGATAAATTTTGCCTGCTTCATTGCTATAGCTGATGGTGCCGTTAACCGCATCGCGCAGGTTAATTTGCCCATCGATCACTTTGTTCCAGTCTGGTGCCAGTGAATCTTCGAAATCGGCCATAAAGACTTTCACATTGGCGTTGAGCGCGTTGATCACCATCTTGCGCTCTACAGGTCCGGTAATCTCTACGCGACGATCTTCTAAGTCCGAAGGAATCCCGCGAATTTTCCAGTCAGCATAACGAATGGAAGCTGTTTCCGAAATAAAATCAGGCAACATTCCGTTATCGATATCCTGCTGCTGCTGAATACGCGCTGCCAGAAGTTTATTGCGTTGTGGCGTAAAATGCGTCACCAGCTCAGTCAGAAATTCTACCGCTTCGGCAGTAAGAATTTGCTTCTCCTGCTCGCCATACGGCCTTGTAAAAGCCAGTTCATCGATTGTTGTTGCCTGTTCAGTCATCGTGCAGCTCCTCGTCATGGATCCGAAAACTTCCCCACTGTGAACGAAGGATCGTTGTGCGCTTTTCGTTCAGCACAACTAAGACTACTCATTTAAAATGCAAAATCAAAAACAATTTCCATTTTAATTAAAAATACATGTTAACTTATTGATAACAATATAAATAAAATTTATTCACTTACTGAGGTGTGTTTCGGAAATAAAAAAGGCACCCGAAGGTGCCTGAGGTAAGGTGCTGAATCGCTTAACGATCGACTATCACAGAAGATTAATCCAGCGTTGGATTCATGTGCCGTAGATCATATGGCGTGATCTGGTAGACGTAATAGTTGAGCCAGTTGGTAAACAGCAAATTACCGTGACTACGCCAGCTCGCTCGCGGTGTATTTTGCGGATCATTGTGCGGGAAATAGTTATACGGTACATCCGGGTCTAGCCCGGCTTCCACATCGCGGAAATATTCCTGCGCCAGCGTTTGCGCATCATATTCGGGATGGCCCGTCACAAAGGCAATGCGCTTATCTTTGCTGGCAAACAGATATGCATCCCCTTCTTCCGTCTCTGCCAGAATTTCCAGATCGGTATAATCACGAATCAACGCTGCCGGAAAGTCAGCATAGCGCGAATGCGGTGCCAGGAATGAATCATCAAAGCCACGCGTCAGAAGCGCATGAGGATGGAGAATATGATGCTCGTAAACGCCAGAGAGTTTGTCGGTGCGGGTTTGCTTAGGAATACCATAGAGGATATTGAGCGCGGCCTGTACAGCCCAGCAGACAAACAGCGTCGAGGTGACGTGATCTTTCGACCACTCCAGCACCTGTTTGATCTGCGGCCAGTAAGCGACATCATTAAACTCCACCAGGCCCAGTGGCGCGCCGGTAACTATCAGACCGTCAAAGTTTTGTTCCTGAATATCTTCAAAGTTACAGTAGAAGTTATTCAGATGCTCTGCGGGCGTGTTGCGCGATTCACGGGAATCGATGCGCAAAAGCTGAATATCGACCTGCAAAGGTGAGTTTGAAAGCAGGCGCAGAAACTGATTTTCAGTTTCGATCTTCTTCGGCATCAGGTTAAGGATAAGCACCTTTAGCGGACGAATTTCCTGACCAGACGCGCGAGAAGTTGTCATCACAAAGACGTTTTCTTCACGCAAGAAATTGACGGCGGGTAGCTCGTCCGGCACACGAATCGGCATAACCTGATTACCTCACTATATACGCTTATACGTTTAGACATCCAGATAGCTGAAGATAACCAGAAAATTTACCAATGTCGAGCCTGCATGTTGAAGGTGAGAAAGTTTCAAGGAAAAGGCTACGTTAGAATATAAGAATGACGAAAAGGAGAGAAAATGGTTATTAGTATTCGCCGCTCACGGCATGAGGAGGGGGAGGAACTCGTTGCGATTTGGTGTCGTTCTGTCGATGCCACTCACGATTTTTTATCAGCAGAGTATCGGGCCGAGCTGGAAGAGCTGGTGCATTCCTTTCTGCCGGAAGCACCGTTGTGGGTCGCGGTTAATGAGCGGGATCAGCCGGTTGGGTTTATGTTGTTAAGTGGGCAGCATATGGATGCGCTGTTTATCGATCCTGATGTGCGCGGCTGCGGCGTGGGCCGGATGCTGGTGAAGCATGCGCTCTCAATGGCCCCGGAACTGACAACCAATGTTAATGAGCAAAATGAGCAGGCGGTTGGGTTCTATAAGAAGGTGGGCTTTAAGGTTACGGAACGCTCTGAGGTGGACGATTTGGGGAAACCGTATCCGTTGCTGAATCTGGCATATGTGGGGGTGTAGGCGGTTTTTTTCTCATCCCGGTGGGCTGAACTTTAGGTTTCGTACCCACCAATGGTGACATGATTATTTCTGCTTAAACATTGCCAGGACCGCACTATCACTGAGTACCACTGATTGCGCATGGATGTGGAACTGGCGATATTTCATTAACGTTGCCCCTGCGACCACTTCATGAAGAATGCGTTCCTCAACCTGTGACAAACCGCCCTCATTCATTTCCAGCGCGCTCACAACAATATCCATACGTTTTGCTGGCAAAAAAGAATGCCAGGTTGAACGTGGGTGGAGTTGCAGAACAAGATCTTGCAGAACTTTTTCTGCAACAAAGAAATTGGCGATTAACAGGCGCTGGTTACTGAAGGCAGCATCTCCTGACACTTCACGTTTGCTTTCAAGATCGCGAACAGTAATTTGATTACGACGAATTTGGATATACAGAACTGACATGAGATTCCCTTCATCATGCAAATAATTGATATGCAAAAAACCCCGGCCTTATTGACCGGGGTTTTTCTAATTTGATGCCTGGCAGTTCCCTACTCTCGCATGGGGAGACCCCACACTACCATCGGCGCTACGGCGTTTCACTTCTGAGTTCGGCATGGGGTCAGGTGGGACCACCGCGCTAAGGCCGCCAGGCAAATTCTGTTTCATTAACCCGCTTGTCGCCGGTTAATCTAATCTGTATCAGGCTGAAAATCTTCTCTCATCCGCCAAAACATCTTCGGCGTTGTAAGGTTAAGCCTCACGGTTCATTAGTACCGGTTAGCTCAACGCATCGCTGCGCTTACACACCCGGCCTATCAACGTCGTCGTCTTCAACGTTCCTTCAGGACCCTCAAGGAGTCAGGGAGAACTCATCTCGGGGCAAGTTTCGTGCTTAGATGCTTTCAGCACTTATCTCTTCCGCATTTAGCTACCGGGCAGTGCCATTGGCATGACAACCCGAACACCAGTGATGCGTCCACTCCGGTCCTCTCGTACTAGGAGCAGCCCCCCTCAGTTCTCCAGCGCCCACGGCAGATAGGGACCGAACTGTCTCACGACGTTCTAAACCCAGCTCGCGTACCACTTTAAATGGCGAACAGCCATACCCTTGGGACCTACTTCAGCCCCAGGATGTGATGAGCCGACATCGAGGTGCCAAACACCGCCGTCGATATGAACTCTTGGGCGGTATCAGCCTGTTATCCCCGGAGTACCTTTTATCCGTTGAGCGATGGCCCTTCCATTCAGAACCACCGGATCACTATGACCTGCTTTCGCACCTGCTCGCGCCGTCACGCTCGCAGTCAAGCTGGCTTATGCCATTGCACTAACCTCCTGATGTCCGACCAGGATTAGCCAACCTTCGTGCTCCTCCGTTACTCTTTAGGAGGAGACCGCCCCAGTCAAACTACCCACCAGACACTGTCCGCAACCCGGATTACGGGCCAACGTTAGAACATCAAACATTAAAGGGTGGTATTTCAAGGTCGGCTCCATGCAGACTGGCGTCCACACTTCAAAGCCTCCCACCTATCCTACACATCAAGGCTCAATGTTCAGTGTCAAGCTATAGTAAAGGTTCACGGGGTCTTTCCGTCTTGCCGCGGGTACACTGCATCTTCACAGCGAGTTCAATTTCACTGAGTCTCGGGTGGAGACAGCCTGGCCATCATTACGCCATTCGTGCAGGTCGGAACTTACCCGACAAGGAATTTCGCTACCTTAGG
>OMER01000891.1_pt1 | contig 14810 bp, 16 predicted proteins | sample 1645431 | NCBI WGS metagenome assembly OMER01 (sample SAMEA103958144, study PRJEB25191) | human gut metagenome | reverse complement strand
GGAGAGGCACGGTGAACCGGATGGGGGAAAAGACACTGCGTGCGATGGGAGAAGCCTTTGGCACGAAGCCGGAGGATGTGCTGTGTGCCATTGGACCATCGATCTGCCGGGATTGTTACGAGGTAAGTGATGATGTGGCCGGACAGTTTGCCCGGGAATTTGCCGGACATGAGGAAACGGTTTTGAAAAAAGGCAGAGTCACGGAAGAAGGTCAGAAATGGCAGCTTGATCTGTGGGAGGCAAATCGGCTGGTATTGACAGAAGCGGGGATATTGCCCGGACATCTGGAAATGACGGACTTATGTACCTGTTGTAACCATACGTATCTTTTTTCCCATCGGGCAACACAGGGAAAGAGAGGAAATCTGGGAGCTTTCTTAAAATTAAAGGTGGAAAATTAAGGCTTTTTTAAAGAAAGCCACATGACAGTTTAAGGTTTTCAAGCTATAGTAAATCTTGGGAAAGGATGGGTATAATCGGATATGACACAGATTTTAGTATGTGATGATGATAAAGAAATTGTGGATGCCATTGAAATTTATTTGGTACAGGAAGGGTATGAGGTTATTAAAGCATACGACGGAGAGCAGGCGATCGCGCAATTGCAGAAGAATGACATCCAGCTTTTGATTATTGATATTATGATGCCACGCCTGGATGGTATTCATGCTACCTTAAAGATCCGGGAGACAAGCAGTATTCCTATTATCTTTTTGTCTGCCAAATCGGAGGATGCAGACAAGATTCTGGGGTTGAACATAGGGGCGGATGATTACATGACCAAACCCTTTAATCCATTGGAACTGGTTGCAAGAGTGAAGTCCAATCTTCGCCGTTATACCAGTCTGGGAAGCCGGGGAAACCAGGATACAAAAGAAGAAATTTATCAGGCCGGTGGTCTGGTGATCAATGACGATACCAAGGAAGTGACGGTGGATGGAGAAATTGTAAAGCTGACCCCGATTGAATATAATATTCTTCTCCTTTTGGTAAAGAATCAGGGGCGTGTTTTTTCCATCGACCAGATTTATGAAAGTATCTGGAATGAGGATGCTATCGGTGCGGATAACACGGTGGCGGTACATATTCGTCATATCCGTGAGAAGATTGAGATTAATCCCAAGGAACCCCGTTATTTGAAGGTTGTATGGGGCGTAGGATATAAGGTGGAGAAGCAATAACATGAAGAGTGGGAGAAAACGCAGACTGCTGATCTGGTGCCAGCATTGGCTGGCAATGCTGGCGGCAGCCTGTATCTCTATTTTGATCGTAGGTTCTTCCGTACAGGTGTCCATGATGAAATCCACCACCAGCTATTTGGTGACGCCGTGGAATGTGGACAGCAGCAATTACGAGGAATCCTATATTTTCCGGGATATTCTGTCCAGCAATATCGCGGATGCGGCACGTATTGCGGTAATCCGCAGCCAGATGGAGACCAAGGGTGTCTATGACCCGGAAAAGGTCATTGATGTCACTGCCTATGTGAATCGTGCCGGAACACTGCCGGAACAGTATGTCACCGCCAGATATTATCTGGAGGATTTGTTAAAATGGAAAAAGTTTGGCTTTGAGCGGAACTATATGCTGGTGGATGAGAATACCTTCTATGCGGATGTGCCCACCTACGCGGAAGCGGAACAGGTGCTGGCAGAAGAATCCATGGTCACAGCGGATATGGCAGAACTCTATGAGGATGAGCCAAGTAATGTGTATCTGGAGGTTCTGACCTGCCGGTATTTGACCGTGGATGGAAAACAAATCCAGGAACTGGTAAGTAATCAGTCAGAGTATGAGCAGCTTTGCAAGAATATTGAACAGGCAGCTACCCAGCTGTATTATAATTACGAGGAATATCTGGACGAGGGAGATTACTTCAACGAGGGGCATTCCAATTTCCGGTACTGCATCCGCATGATGGTGGACGGTGAGGCGGTTTATCTCTCCAATGTGGATATTACGGGTCTAAAGGATAAAAATATCACAGAACGGTTTGAAAAAAACGGCCGTTATATATACTACTATCCCGCGGAAATGACTTACGATACCAATACCTGGATCGAGGAATCCTATGTCCAGGAGGTTTTACATTCTTATCAGTATGCCTACCCGGAGGAAACCAAGGTGTGGATGGCAGTGGACACGACCTACCCTGTTTCGGATGCCTATACCCAGGCACTGGAAACCTATCATAAAGTTTTACCGGTCTGGTGGTATTTGGTAGGAACTGCAGTGGTGGCTTTGATTCTGTATGGGGTGTTACTGATCTATCTCACCATAAAGCAGGTACGGGAGCAGGGCTACGGAAAGGAATCTCTGGGGATGACTGACCGGATGCCCACAGAAATCTTTCTGTTGATAGAGGCGGGGGGGATGGCCGCCGTTGTGTCTGGTGCCCGAGCCCTGCAGCTACAGCAGGAACTGCGGATCGGCAGCCATCAGATTATCTGGTGCAGCGTATTGTTAGCGGGCATCGCCAGCTTTTTGGTGCTTTCTCTTTTTTACGGGCTTGTACGGAGAGGGAAAGCAGGGGAACTGTGGAAAAACAGCATCCTCCGTTTCCTGTGTAAGGGCATTGGAAAAACCGGAACCCGATTCTTTCAATGGATAGGAAAACTGCTGTTATTATTTTTTGATCACAGTCCGGCAATCATGCGGATTCTTACCTTCTTCGTGAACTTCATGGGAATCTATCTGTTCATGCGCAGCAGCCGTAATGATGTGCAGATGAGTGCGATTCTGGGACTGCTCCTGGTGGACGGGCTGATGGTGGTTTATGTCATCCAGACCAATCTGGATCGAGAGAAGATTATCGGTGGCATTGAACGGATTTGCGACGGAGACCTGCAATACCAGATTGATACCACGGATATGCATGGCGGTAACCTGAAACTGGCAACGGCTGTGAATCATATTGGAGAAGGCATCCGGGGCGCGGTGGAAACCAGTATCAAGGATGAAAGATTAAAGGCAGATTTAATAACAAATGTGTCCCATGATTTAAAGACGCCCTTGACTTCTATTATCAATTATGTGAATCTCATTAAACGGGAACAGGTGGACAATGAGAAAATCCGGGAGTATGTGGAAATCCTGGATCAGAAATCCCAGCGGCTAAAGACATTGACCGAGGATCTGGTGGAGGCGTCCAAAGCATCTTCCGGCAATGTGAATCTGGTTTGCGGAAAGATCAATCTGGTGGAGCTGTTTAACCAGACGGTGGGAGAATTCACAGAGAAGTTTGAGGAAAAGGGGTTACAGGTGGTTGCCACCTATGCCCAGTCCGGACTTTATATCTGGGCAGACAGCCGGCGCATCTGGCGGGTGGTGGAAAACCTCTTTAACAATATTTACAAATATGCCATGCCCAATACCCGCGTGTATATTGATGTGAATGTGCTGCAGCCGGCAGGCGGAGAGCAGGAAAAGGTAGAAGTCTCGGTGAAGAATATTTCTGCCCAGCCCTTAAATATTGACGCCGACCAGCTGACAGAGCGCTTTATCCGGGGAGATGTGTCCCGCAGTACCGAAGGAAGCGGTTTGGGACTTTCTATAGCAAAAGATCTGACGAAGCTTCAGGGAGGCGATTTTCAGATATACCTGGATGGAGATTTGTTCAAGGTTATGCTTACATTTCCACTCTGGAAGCCGGAGAGTGCAGAACAGCAAAAAGCGTAAACAAAAAATGCCGTACCTTTTTCCGGGTACGGCATTTTTTTAATTTATTTATTCTGGTATGCTTCCAGAATCTCGTTAATTTTACTGGTAGGTGTTCTGACTCCCTCCAGGGATACATCATGATTCATAAAATCAATAATAGAAGCAATGAATTTGCTCATATCCGCTTCAATGTAGTATTCACGCTCTTTTAATCCCGGAATCTGATAGGTCAGGTTGGTGGTGATAATGCGGTCGAAGTCTCCGTTTGCATAAGCTTTATCGAAAGCTTCCAGACCATCGGTGAAGAGACCGAAGGTACAGCAGATAAATACCCGGCCGGCACCCATTTCCTTTAACTGCTTGGAGGTATCCAGCATACTGCCGCCGGAAGAAATCATGTCATCAATGATGATAACATCCTTGCCCTCTAACTTGTCACCCAGGAATTCGTGGGCAACGATAGGGTTTTTGCCGTTTACGATGGTAGCGTAGTCACGGCGTTTGTAGAACATACCGGTGTTGACACCCAGAACATTTGCAAAGTAGATGCTGCGATCCAAAGCGCCTTCATCGGGGCTGATGACAACCAGATGCTCTTTATCAATATGGAGATTCGGAACATGCTCCAGAAGCGTGCGTGCGAACTGGTAGTTGGGAGAAAAGTTATCGAATCCGCAAAGAGGGGTGGAGTTCTGTACTCTGGGGTCATGGGCGTCAAAGGTGATGAAATTGTCCATACCCATCAGGGAAAGTTCTTCCAGTGCATAGGCACAGTCCAAAGATTCCCGACCACTTCTTTTATGCTGTCTGCCCTCATACATGAAGGGCATAATGACATTGATGCGGTGTGCCTTTCCGTTTGCAGCGGCAATGACGCGTTTTAAATCCTGATAGTGGTCATCGGGAGATTTGTGGTTGGTGTAACCCTGCATATCATAAGTGATACTGTGGTTGCATACATCCACAAGAATAAAGAGATCCTTACCACGGATAGATTCCGATAATTCCACCTTGGCTTCGCCGGAGCCGAAACGTGGCTCTTTGAAGTTTAACAGATAGGTATCTTCGATGTAACCATGGAAAGCAGGATCGCTTTTGGCACGATGCTTCACTGCATTGCGGAAATCTACAAGATAGTCGTTGATTTTGTTTCCGAGATCACGGGCAGAATCCAGTGCTACGATTTTTAATGGTGCAACGGGAATTGCCTGTTCAAGTTGAGTTAAATTTGGCATAATGGCCTCCGGTACGGTAAAATATAAGTAAAGTGATTACATTACATTTTATATCATTGGACAGGACATGAGTCAAGAATAATCCGTGATTCTTCTTTACAACATTTTTGAAATAAGCTAAAATTAAAAGAACCTTGTAAAAAAAGAGGGAGAAAAATATGGCAAAGAAAAAATCCAAACCGATCGTAGCAGTGGTGGGACGTCCTAACGTGGGAAAATCCACACTGTTTAACGTGCTGGCAGGTGAAAGAATAGCGATTGTAAAAGACACACCGGGTATTACCAGAGACCGCATTTATGCGGATGTCAACTGGCTGGATCGTACCTTTACACTCATTGACACCGGCGGTATTGAGCCGGAATCGGGGAATACCAGATACCAGAAATAGAGCCTACACAATACGATGGCTGTGAATGGATAGGATTCAACTATGCCAATGGAGCAAAAGACAGAGAGAAGAAAGGCGTACATTTCTTTCTGGATGATTACCAGTTCATCCGGCTGTGGACGGAACCAGACAGGTATGTACCGATGCTGCAGCAGTTTGCCTATGTAATGTCCCCGGATTTCTCAATGTATACAGATTTTCCAAAGGCATTGCAGATATACAATCACTACCGGAAGCACTGGCTTGCTGCATACTGTCAGGAACACGGCGTTAGAGTGATTCCTACCATATGTTGGAGTGACAAGGAATCTTTTGAATGGTGTTTTGATGGAGAACCTACACACAGTGTGGTTGCAATATCTTCTGTAGGAACGCAGAACAGCAAGGAGAAGAAGAGAAAGTTCCTTGATGGGTATTTTGAAATGATAGACAGGTTACAACCTACACAGATTATCTTTTACGGCAGTGTACCGGAAGAGTGCAAGGGTAATATTGTGAGGATTAAGGCATTCGGGGAGAAATGGAATCAAGCGGAGGTAGCACAATGGTGATGAATTTACAATATTTTGGCGGGCGTGGTAGTTCCAGTGGAATAGGAAAAACAAAGGGAAATGTTGTGATAAGCAAAGAATCATTGCCACAAGGAGATGTGTTCTACATGACAGGAAACAGAAATGTATTAACGCACTGGGATGATGAAGAAAATTATCATGAAAAGGAAATTGTAGTAAAAGAAAAGGTTAGAGTATCCTTCAAAACAAGAGAAGAAGCTGTAAAATATGCAAAGAAAAATGGCTATAAATATTTAAGCCTTTAAGAGGAGAGTATATGGGTGGAAGAGGAGCAAGTAGTGGCATAAGCGAAAGTGGAAATCCATATGGTAGCCAATATAAAACGGTATTGGAGCATGACAATATAAAATTTGTAACGAATACCGGAAAGAACTATGAACCGCTAATGGAAACAATGACGCAAGGGCGAATATATGTGCAGGTTGGCGGTGAGGATATCCTAAGAATCGTGCAAAACGGAGCAAACAATCAGCGGAACAAAGTTATTGAATTTGATAAGAAAAACAAAGAATGGCACGTTCATCATGGTTATTTTCATTCGGAATACTCAGAAAAGATACATGACCCATTAAGTGCATCGGATAAAGAATTGCTTGATAGGGTTAAGAAAATATGGCATAATCGTAGTAGGTAAATATAGTTTAAGTCTGGTAGAACAGTCAGAAATGAAAGGTCTGCGTTCAAATCGTCGGTATTTACCTAAAGCCTTATGGCTCTATGATATGCATGGAGTTGTAAGGCTTTTTATTTTGCGCCAGAAAGGAGATAACGGTTGGCAGCAAGGAAGAACCCATTAAGTGATAAAGCTTATGAATTGTATAGAAGCGGTATGAAGCTGGTGGACATTGCTGCTGAACTGGATGTACCTCCGGGGACAGTACGGCGGTGGAAAAGTACCCATAACTGGGATAGCGAGCGTTCGGAATGTGACACGAACAGGAAAAGCGAACGTTCGGAATCGGTATCGTGGGTAAATATAGAGCATGAATATGTGACAGATATCCGAAAGAAGCCGTGCACACTGGAAGAACTGGCAGCAAAACATAATATTGCCATTGGAACAATTGAAAAATACTCCATGCAGCACGAATGGAGCGAGAAAAGAAAGCAGTATAAGGAAAATATCCAACGAAAAGCCATTGAAAAGTCCTCTGATGCAGATGCAGACCGCATTGTACGGCTTTTGCAGATTGCCGATCTGGCAGCGGATAAGGCGGAGCAGGCGCTTAATGAACTGGAAAGCTATGTAGTACGGGACAAGAAAAAAGTCCGAACGGTGGAGTATAAGGACAATACCGCCATCGGAAAACCAACAAAGGAAGTGGTTGACGAAAAAGAGAGTGTTCGGACAGAGATGGGACCGGTAGACAGGCTGGGGCTTTCTCAGGTTACCAATGCGTTGAGGAATATCAAGGAACTATATGCAATGCCTGTTGATATGGACAGAAGCAAGTATCAGGCAGAATATGAGCGCAGAAGAGCAGAAAAAGAGGGTGGAGACACCACGGAATATGAATCAGACGGCTTCATGGAAGCATTGCATGGTGATGTAGCTGCCACGTTTAAGGAGGATGATGCGGTTGAAACGTAAAGCATTGTTTCGATTTACACCATTTAGCCATAAACAGAAGGTAGTTCTGGAATGGTGGATGCCTGGGAGTCCATATGTGGATAAGGATGGGATCATCTGTGACGGCTCTATCCGTTCGGGGAAAACTACTGTAATGTCTCTTTCGTTCGTTATGTGGGCGATGGAGGTTTTTAATGGTCAGAATTTTGCTATTTGCGGAAAGACCATCCAGTCCCTGCGGCGTAATGTGATCGGGCAACTTAAACTGATGCTCCTGTCCCGTGGGTACCGGGTGGAGGAACACAGATCAGAGAATTACATGGTCATCCGTATAGGGGACAAAGAGAATACCTTTTATCTGTTCGGTGGCAAGGATGAGGGCTCACAGGATCTGATACAGGGTATTACACTGGCCGGAGTGTTTTTCGATGAGGTAGCCCTTATGCCGGAATCCTTCGTCAACCAGGCAACAGGACGATGCTCTGTGAAAGGTTCCAAATATTGGTTTAACTGCAACCCGGAAGGTCCCGACCATTACATAAAGCTGGAATGGATAGACAAGATCAGCGAGAAGAACATGATCCGTGTCCACTTTACCATGAGAGACAATCCAAGCCTTGCATCAGAGATCATAGAACGATATGAAAGAATGTATAAAGGGGTGTTCTACGACCGGTTCATATCTGGGTTGTGGGTACTTGCATCCGGCATTATCTTCCGGTACTTTGCCGAAGATGATACGCCGTATCTGTTTGAGGATTCAGATGTCTTTGATAAAGAGGGAAAGCTTAAGGTTCCATTCTTTAAGATTGTAATGGGAATAGATTTTGGCGGTATGGGATCCATGACTACATATAACCTTACCGGCTATCAGAACAGATACCATGACTTTAAGGTTTTGGAGGAGGATGGATTGCCACTATCTGAGGATATAGACAGCAAGAAGATATGTGACAAATTTGTAGAATTCTACCGGCTGTGCATAAAAAAATACGGGCGTGTGGATTGGGTATTCCCGGACAGTGCGAGCCCTACCATGATAAACAGCTTGCGGAGTGCTGCCAAAGACGCAGGGTTGCCATATCAGAATATAAAGGGATGCCGGAAGAATGAGATATCAGAACGGCCGAAGACAGTAGATATGCTCTTTAATAGTAGTAGATTAAAGATCAATAAGCGGTGTGTGCAGACAAGAAAAGCGATTGCATCCCTGCGGTGGGATGAAGACCATCCAGATCAGCCAGAAGATAAGAACATAGGTAATGTGAATGACCGTTGGGATAGCTTTTGCTATACGTGGCTGGACTTTGTGGAATATATAGACCTTAAGAGATAAAAGGGGGAAAAGAGCATGGAAGGATGCGTAAAAGATTTTTTGCAGAAAAAAGGATATACAGTGAATGTGAAAGCGATGGAAGTAATCCAGACTTGCGATGATTGGTATAGTAACCGCGTGATCGAGAATTTCCACAAGCGCAAGACCATTAACGGGATCCGCTATGAACTGAACCGATTAAATTTTGGGAAACGCTGCTGCTCTGATGATGCAAATTTGTGCGAGGTGTTGGAGATCAATGCCGGAGATGGAGAGCAAGCAGATTTTGTTGCTGGTGTTCTGTCTGGAAGCAAGTTTAACACCCAGTACCGCAAGCAGCTGGAGAAAACTTCTGCAGACGGAACAACGGCATGCTATGTACGGCTGGATAACGCTACATTTATGGACAATAACTCTGTACAAGGCGGTGTAATCAAACTAAATTACGTTGAGGCTGATGCTTTTATGCCGTTGACGGTAGAAAACGACATTGTGACAGAGGCAGCCTTTTCTGGAGTCTCTCTGGTAAGAGGGAAAAAGCAGACTACCCTTGTGCTGTTTATCCTCGGAGAAAACGGGATGTACATTGCAGAGACGCACGTATTTGACGATATGGGCAAGGAATTGAAAGAGTTGGAAACCATTGTGCAGTTGGGGGATGTAAAGCCTTTTGCCGTGATGCGGAACGCAGAGGTAAATAATCTGGATGATATGGACGGCTACGGGCTCCCTAAGTTGTGGAGTGCTATTCCGTCTTTGAAAGTAGTAGATTTGTGCCACAACGTTCTCTTTTCCGATCTGGATAAAGCAGAGAAGATTATCCTTATCAACGAATTGCTGTGCGAATTTGATGATAATGGAAAGCCAAAGCTGACAACAGAGCAGAAGAAACTGTTTGTATTTACCGGGGAGAAGTTGCCGGAAGAAAAGGGCATGATACAGGAATACAATCCCGAAATCAGAATAGACCAGGTTACAAAAGCATTTGAACTGGCATTATCCCTGTTATCTATGTCTTTTGGCTATGGTACAAAGAAATACAGTTTTGAAAATGGCCAGATTACCACCGCAACAGAGTATGTGGGAGAACGCCAGGATCAGATGCAGGAGTTGAATCGGCAGCGGCAGGAAGCCATTGCCTATATTCGTGACATTTGCCGGGCAGTGATGTGGTTCGCCAACACCTTCCAGGGAAAAGCGTTCAATCTGGAGCAAGAGATTCTTGTAGATTTCGATGATTCCTATATCACAGACCGCGAGGCAGAACTGGAACGGAAACGTAACGATGCGCTTTCTTTTGACATCCCAGAATTGGCCGTGTGGTACTTGATGGATGCCTACAGTCTTACCGAGGAGGAGGCACGGAAACTGGTGGAATCAACACAGGAGCAGGAAGTACCGGACACCGATGGAGAGGGTGATGAGTAATGCTGTCAGAACAACAGTTAGAAATCATAGCGGATGCTTTAACGCCACTGTTCCAATATCTGGAGCATGAGGTCATCGTGGACATCGCACGGCGTATCTCCAAAACACTGACTTACACACGCACTGCGGAACTACAGGCAATGTCTATGGAACAGCTGGGGTACAGTCCGGCCAGAATCCGAAAGGAAGCAATGAAACTGCTGACCAGTGATCCAGCGTACCGCAAGGCTGTTGCGAAGAATACATTGGAATACAAGTGTGAGATCAGAAAAACAATCAATCAGATCACCAAAGAAGCCTATAAAGCCAATGACGAGATTGTAGCCAACGCTGGCAATATGTCATGGATTTACGACTTGTCTGTCTGGAAGAGTGCCGGAAAGGACCTGACTGACAACTCTTTTCTGCAGCAGCTTGTGACCGCGTTTTCGGTGCAAACAGCCGGAGAACTTAAGAACATGACACAATCTACCGGCTTTAAGGTAATGAGTGGATATGAGGGCATAGAGAACGCCTACCGCCGAGAATTAGACAAGGCAGTTGTCAAGATATGCTCCGGTACATTTTCCCAGGACAAGGTTGTGCGGGATGTGGTGCATGACCTCTCCCAGAGTGGATTGAGGTCTATTGATTTCGCGAATGGTTATTCCATGCAGCTTGACACAGCGGTGCGCGGGGCATTGCGTACCGGGTGCCACCAGCTTGCCGGAAAGGTACAGGATCAAAACATAGAGCAGACCGGGGAGAATCTGGTATATGTGTCTAAGCACTGGGGAGCCCGTAACACAGGAGCTGGTCATGCCAACCATGAACAGTGGCAGGGCAGAGTATACTACATAAAGGAGGGAGAGGACTACCGGGAGGAGGCAAAACGTATCGGCCAGGAATACATAACAGATCTATGGAGAGCCACTGGTTACAGTGTGGATGGAGCGCATGAGAATGACCCTATCGGATTGTATGGATATAACTGCCGACACAATCATCATGTATGGTTTGAGGGAGTATCCAGCTTTCCCAAGGATAGCCCGGAACCCAAGCCTGTTACCATCAACGGAAAGACTTACGATTATTATGCGATGACGCAGAAAATGAGGGCAATGGAGCGAAATATCCGGGCATTGAAACGGGAGAAGGAGGCACTTGCTACCCTGGGAATGGACACCATAGAGATAAATGCCAGAATCAAAAGCAAGAGGGCAGAGTATAAAGAGTTTTGCAATGCCTGTGGTGTGCCGGAGAAGACAAGCAGACTGCGGTATGAGTGCGGCACGGCGGACTTGAAAAAGACCAGGGCGTGGAACGGGTTTGAAGTATCGGTTGCACCAATCAAGAATTTAGAAAGTCCAAAAGAAAAACGTATAGATTTTGGCTCGGTAAAAAATGTCAAGTTTGAAAAGAATGTAGATGTCACGCATATAAGCAGCGCGGATATTCAAAAAATTAAAGATACAATATCTATGCTAGGGGAAGAGTATGATATTAAACTTGACACTTTTGGCGTGGGTAATTATGTTGATAGTAAATACGTTAATGTACCGCTTTTCTTTCACGCTGTGGAAGACGGTGAAATGTATCGAAGCAGTTTAATATTGAACAATGCTTCACCGTTTTGGTATAATAAGGAATTTCAAAAGAAAATATTGGCAAGCGGGTATTTTGCCGGAAATACTATCGAAGATTTCGTAAGGCATGAAATGGCGCATGTTATTACATTTCAAGGATGCAAAACAGTAAAGGAATACCTTGAACTTGAAGCTACCATACATCCCTTATATACAAATGGAGTCTCCATGTATAGTTGGGAGTCAAAAGATGGAACAGAAACAATAGCAGAAGCCTTTGTGAAGCTAAGGAATGGAGGTAGGGTAAATAAAGATGCAGCTATGCTTGTAAACCGATATGTGGAGGTCTGGAAGAAATGATAAAAATTCCTGTATGTTTTTCGTGCAAATATTATAGCTTTGAAAATAAATCTTGTCCGGCTCATCCAGAGGGAGTACCAGGCGAGGTGTTGGCTAACACAAAAAGGGAAGTGAAAGATTGTGGAAATGGTATAAAATTTGAGGATTGTATTGAAACAAAACACCAGTTCTGATATAATATCCCTATGGAGGGTTAAATATGCTACCAAAAGGACATTATTGGTTGAAGTGCCCTCACTGTGGAAATCCGCACATGCAGGTTGTCCGAAGGGATACCGTGTTGGTAAATTTCCCAGGATGGTGCAAACGATGTAAAACTGAATCAGTATTGACAATAGAGCCTAAGTGCCAAGTAGTGAATTCTTAATTGAATCACTGCGTGGCACTTTTTTATTGTCACAAGGCGGGGTAGATCAGTGGCAGATCATCTGGTTATTACCAGGTTAAATAAATCATCGTTAAAGGAGATAGAGAATGAAAAGAGAAGATTTAGAAGCCCTTGGAATGACCAAGGAGCAGATCGACAAGGTACTGGACATGCATCACACCGAGTATGATCCGGTCAAAAAAGAATTGGACACAGCGCAGGCTGACCTTACCGTGGAAAAAGAGAAAACAGCCACGCAGGAGAAGACCATCTCTGGTCTGAAAAATGATCTTGGAGAGTTCAAGGATGTGGATGTAAGCGGATTACAGAAGAAAATTACAGATCTTGAAAATGATATCAAGACCAAAGATGCAGCACATCGACAGGAGATTTCTGACAGGGATTTCAACGATCTTCTTAAGGAGAGCATTGTAGCGGTCAAAGGCAAGAATGCCAAGGCAATCACCGCTTTGCTGGATGTGGACACCTTAAAGGCATCCAAAAACCAGAAAGAGGATATTGCGGCAGCCCTTAAGGCACTGACAGAGAAAGAAGATAGCAAGATGCTCTTCGGGGAGCCGGATCCCAATCCGGTAGGAACAGGAAATTTGATTGGACAGGTGAGAAAGAATGATCCTAGCGCAGATGATGCTGCCATGAGGGCGGCTATGGGACTTCCGCCTGTTACAGAAGCAAAATAAGGGAGGAAAATTAAATGCCTAACACTATTGTATTAGCCAAAAACTATGTACCTCTTTTGGACGAGGTATACCAGAGAGAATCTGTTACCAGTGATCTGTCTGGGGATCCTGCAATGGTAAGAGCCGGAGCAAACGCAAAAGAGATCGTATATCCCCAGATTGCCGTTACTGGACTGGGAGATTATGACCGCAACAGCGGTTACACCCAGGGTACTGTAGATTTCAAGTGGGTATCCACTGAATACAACTACGACCGTGGTGCCAAGCTGGCTGTGGATGCTATGGATAATCAGGAAACCTACAACCTTGCATTTGGCATGGCCGGAGCAGAGTTGATGCGTACCAAGGTAGCACCGGAAGCAGATGCTTTCACTTTTGCAACACTGGCAGGAATCAAGGGTATTTCCCAGGGCGAAGCAAAGACCATTGCTACCGCAGATGCATTCCTGGCAGAACTTCTGGAAGCGAAAAACACTATGGATAATGACGAAGTACCGGAAGAGGGAAGAATCCTGTATGCAACAGCGAATCTGCTAAACTCTCTAATGATGATGGATACTTACAAATCCAAAGAGATCCTGGCAGCTTTCACTGTCAAGAAAGCCGTACCGCAGGCACGTTTTTACACTTCCATTGATCTACTGGATGGTAAGACCCCTGGTGAGGAAGCAGGTCATTACCGCAAAGGTACTGCAAAGTACGAGAAAACCAAGGATCTTTCTCCGGTAACCACAAAAACCTATTACACCGAGAGCGGCGGAGTGTACTCTCCTGTTGCTGGATCCAGTGCATCTTCCGAATCTATGTCCTCTTACTACGAGATGGTTCGTGAAGCTGCAAAACCCATCAACTTCATGATCGTGCACAAGCCTGCCATCATCAAGCACGATAAGCACGTAGTGTCTAACGTAATCCCGGCATCTGCTAACCCGGATGCGGACGCAGACATCATCAAGTACCGCAAGTACGGCCTAGTAGATGTCTACAAAAATAAGCTGGCCGGTATCTATTTGAGCCATCAGGCGTAAGGGGGTGGACTATGAGAACTGTAGGAATGGGAGCAACCAAAGACGAAAAATCAGAGGTTGAATTACTTCGGGAGTGCAATGCCACTCTCGAAGATAAGATTGATGCTCTGAAAAAGGAAAATGTATCTCTCAAGAAAAAGTTGAAAGAGGTGCAGGAAAAAGACCAGCAGGATAAAGGCAAAGCAAATCCTGCACAGTAAAAAAGAGGGAGCAATATGTCTTACATAACGTGGGAGCAGTATTGCTCCCTTTACAACAATATCACTGATGAAAAAGAGTTTGACCGATTGGCTAAGTTGGCGGAAATCAAGTTGAACGCTATCACTCACATGAGGGCAAAGCAATTTGAGGATGCCTATAGTGAGGACACGGCCACGGATTTCCAGAAACAGGTCCATATGCAAATCCAAGACACCTTCTGCCAGTTAGTGAACATGATGAGTGTGCAGGAGTCCTCCGGCATGGGAACCGGTATTGCGTCCGTCAGTAATGATGGGTATTCGGAATCCTACAAGGTTACCACAGCACAGGAGAAAGAAGTGCAGCTTACCTCCGTGATTCGTTCCGGGCTGTCCGGTACGGGATTGGCGGGTGCGCTATGAGTGTACTTTTTACAGATG
>OMER01000879.1_pt1 | contig 15020 bp, 17 predicted proteins | sample 1645431 | NCBI WGS metagenome assembly OMER01 (sample SAMEA103958144, study PRJEB25191) | human gut metagenome | reverse complement strand
AAGTTGCATCGAAAATATTCCTGTTGACCTCGTTCATCCAGACGTAGCCCTTCTGAACCTGCTCTTCCGTCACGATGCCGTCTCCGCCGGAGGCCATCGCGTCCGTCGGAGTGAGCGGAGCACCTTCCGTCGGAACAGCTCCTTCCGGAGCGTCTTCTCCGATGGCATCCGGCATGGACTTGCCTGCGTCAATCAGAGGCAGATACCAGTCGGTATAGCGGTAGGGATATGCATCCTCCTCCATGTCTTCCCAGTAGAGACCCCACGGGCGCAGATAGATGTCATAGTGGAATTCGTCATCGCCGTCTTCATAGTCGCCGCTGATCCAGATCATATTATCGTAGTCCAAAAGACCAGGGTCAACGATCCAGTCCGCATGCTCCAGGGCCACGTTTGTGAACCAGCCGTCCTCGGACATCACCGTACCGTGCTCACCGGTTCCGGCTTCGCTCAGACTGACCTGTACGGAGGCCATGGGCTCGGATCTTGTGTAGTCCTCGTCCCAAAGCGTGATCGTGCCAGTGTAGTCCGTGCCAATGTCAATGTCGCCGCAGACATCCCACCAGCTTCCTTCCATGCTCTCATAGTCGCCGTAGCAGCCGCTCATCTTCCACCAGCCGTACCACTCGCCGTTCCACCAGTCGAGCAGCGCGTCGCCAGTCTCGGATGGATCGGAGGTCAGCGTGCTGTCAACGGGCGGTTCACCGCCGGTCGTATCCGCTGCAGAAGTCTCACGATTCAGTGAGGATGGGTCGATGGTGATCTTGCCGCTTTTCTTGCCGAAGAACTGATCGAAGGTTGCCTCGACCGGACTTGTCGTATCCTGAAGCAGATATGCTGTCCGGACTTCCACCGTTGCGCCCGGAGCGACGTCTGTAAACTGGCCTTCTATCACGGTTTCAAAGGTGTCGTAGTCGGCAAAGACAGTTGCAACTTCCAGTTCTACGCCGTTTTGCATAACTGTTTCATCGACGCTCCAAAGATACGACGCATTCTCCTTGCCGTTGTTTGTGAAGTCCAGTGTCAGAACGATTGCGTCATTTCCGTCCGAATCTTCCATGATGCACGCGCCCTTGTAGAGCAGCTCATAGTCACCGAGCTTGATCAAATTGGAGTCTTTCGCATTATCCTTTCCGCAGGCGGTAAGGCTGCTGAGCAGCATCAGTGCCGCAAGAAGCAGGCATAGAAGCCTGGTCTTCGTCTGTTTCATAATTCCCTCCCAATATCCTTCAAGGATGCACAAATCTGCTGATTACCAGAAAATAACACGAAATCCCGGCAAAAAACAGGAGTGCATACATGAGCCATTTTGATTTCCTCATTTCTTTACACGCTGAATAAGGTTACCGTCCTTGTCTGTGAACTTGCCGCAGAGAATCTTGATAAAGTCAACAAGGTACCCGATGCCGAACAGTCCAAGCGTCAGCGTGTAGAGAATGCCCGTACCGATCTTGCCGACATAGTAGCGGTGGACGCCGAGACCGCCACAGAAGAGGCAAAGCAGGAACGTTGTCAGCCAGTCCTTGGAGCCTTCCGCGCCGGCAGGAGTCTCCGGCGCGACATAATCCTCTACCTCTTCGCCGTTCAAAATCTTCTTCACGGTTTCGGTCACGGTGTCGATGTAGCCGCCGCGCTCCGTTGCAAGGCCGACTGTCGCACCCTTGAGGCCCTTGCGCAACACACTATTCTTATCGACGCGCATACCGCCAACCGACATCTTGGCCTCCGTAATGACCGGCTGAATCCGGATGTGCGTGCCGTCCTTGAGGTAAAGCCAGAGACCAACGTCCACATTCGGCTCTTTCTCGAACGAGATGCGTTGGCCGGGAACGCCGCCCTTGATCTGGAACGGCATCTGGAACGCAGCCCTGCGGGCATTGAGCTTCTCCATGATCTCTTCCAGTGTGGTGGAATAGGAAAGATCAAATTCGCGGGGGCTGGTCGCGAATGCGACATCTTTCATGGTGCCGGTAAGGTTATCCATGACGTTTTCTCCTTTCTAAAGTCCAGTGGGTGGCTGATACATATTGTGTTTCTATGCGGCTTATTTTTTTGCAAAAGTGCCGCTGATGCCGTAGCCGGAGTTCTCGTTCATGGTAAGACTGCTGCCGTCCACAGAGAACGTGTAAGTAGACGGCTCACTCCATGTCTCCAGCGTTACCGTGAGCTGGTCACCGTCAATGGTATAGGTGCCGTTCTGCTTCATGTACGCATTCTCCATGGTGCATTTGCCTTTTCCGTTGAATGTCCAAGTGATCACGCCATCTGCACCAAGCTCGGCTGACCACGTCCCGGCCAGTGCGTCCTTACTGCCGCAGGCGGCAAGTGTCAAAAGCGCAGCCGCAATCAGAAGCAACGCAACATACTTTTTCATTTCCCAATGTCCTTCTTTCTTTGAAATCGTTTGATAGATGGTTATCCGTTTACTGCACCGCCGCAGTATTCGCAGCAGCCGTTTGCGTCCGGCGTAGTCGTCGCGCCGCAGTAGGGGCAGGTGACCGCCGTCTTTGGGGCTGCCGCCTGCTCAATCTTCTCACGCACATCTTTTCTGACCTGCGTGAGCGCCTGACGGATCTCCTCGCCGAGTTTTTTGCAATTGCGGTACTCGACATTCATTTCTGGGCTGAACCGGCTCGGCATACCCGGACGCACGGCGGGCGGCGGCGTGATGTCTACCGAGCTGGAGTTGACCTTGAAGCGCATCTCGTTGAAATACGGGTTGTTGACAAAGATGGTGATATAAAAATCGTAGGAATACTCATAACGCGGCGGATTGTAGCTGACCTCATTGCCGTCCTTATCCTCGCGCTTTAGCTCCGAGCGGCTCTCGTCAATGTCAAGATTACAGCCGGTCACGTCTGCAAAGTCCAGAACATCTGGGTTGGCTTCCACGAGATTTCTGGCCCGTGTCACCATGAATTTTCCTGCATCCTCGTCAAGAAGCACCTTGGTGTCCGTGCCGAGCGTTCTGGTCGTGTGAAATGCCGCGACCTTTTCCTGATTTTCCTCCCGGTAGGCCAGCTGTGACTTGATTTCCTCAACGGTGCTGCTGCGCCGGTCGGAGAACCACGGCGAGAGTTTTTTTGCACAGTTTTTGCAGAGATTTCCGTTTTCAAGCTTGCGGTTTCCAAGCAAGCCGATCTTTTCTCCGCAAATATCGCAATATTTCTTATCGAACAGTCCCATAATGTATTAAGCTCCTTTATGTCCGCTTCTCGAACTATGCATTGTTCTGTGCGTCCGCCTTGGAATTGAGTACCGCGCCGTAGATGTACAAGGCCGGAACGGCCACACCTGTCAGGACGCTTGTGACATTAAATTCGCCGCCGTTGACCAGATTCATCACGATGCCCAAAATGCTGAACACGGCCACGATTGCGCCCCATGCGATAAGCCCGCCTGCTTTTTCAGTGCGCTTGCTGTGCTTGACGCCCTTAATTCCGGCGATCAGCTGAAAAATTCCTCCAACCAGCGTCAGGAACAGTGCCGCCCAGTAGGGAAATGTCAGGCCGGAGGCCGCGCCGAGCCCCGCCGCCAGCGCACCCAGTCCACCGACAAGCACACCCGCAATGATGGAAAATGCAGCGGCAATGATCATCAAAATCCCGGTGACCTTCAAAAACTTGTGTCCATTCATAATAAATCCTCCTCGTTTTCTTGTTGTTTGTTTTTTATTTCGCAGAGCGCATAGCTCCACATTCCATACAAAAGACGCTGCGGCCGTTCGGCATTCCGCACGACGGGCACTTCCAGCCGTCTTCCGGTGCAGGCCTTGAAAAAATCAAGGCCTCTGTTTCCTCGGCAAACGCTGCCAGGAGGTTAAAGATGCTCTGTGCGCTATCGCCACAGTAGTCGTTTGTGAAAACCTCGCCGCCGTCTTGCCATGTTGCGGCAATGTAGCTGTCCGCAACGCCGTCCGGGCAGACACCGGGGTAAACCGGAAGCCCCAGCACGCGAAGCTCTTGTCCGATGCTGCTGAAATACGCCTGCGCCTTCTCTGGCTCGACGGCGGTGTCCTTTCTGGAAACAGTCTTGCCACCGCCATCCTGATACCGGTAGGAAAAAAGCATCTGCTTCTCCGATCGGGATGGCATCGTCCGCTCCGTGAGAAGGAAGCTGAAGCAGTCACGCGCGGACGGGGCGCTCTGATTCCAGTAAATTCCGATCAGCTCCGCCGTTTCGCGCACCTCACGCTGCTCTGTTTCAAGCTTGGATGCAGCATAAGCTTCCTCGGCAATACCCAGCACCAGGGCCTCCAGTGCCTCCGCATGGCTGCCGCTGAGCGTTTGGGTCTTTTCCCCATCGTCGGTGCGCCAAACGACCCGGATCTCGCTGTCAGTCTCATCCACGGCATCGGAAGACGGCTTTCGGTACTCGGGCAGATCCGTCTCTGCCAGCATATTCTGAAGCTCAAACCACTGTACCCATGTAAGCTGCCAGGGGATCGGGTTGGAAAACGCATCTGTCCTGCTTTCTCTTACCTCGTCGCCGCCGGATTGGCTTGGAAACCAGCCGGTCAGCAGCGGCATATCGTTCTCCTGATAAAATTTCAGTGAAAAGCAGCTGTAGTAATTCCTGTGGTTCTGCCGCCACTCAAATTCCGCCAGTTCCTTGCCTGCTCTGTATGCATCCGGGTTTTCCATCCTGCCTCCGTCTTTGATCTGTGACGTTACAACAAGCCGATACAGTGAGCATCCTGTCAGCGCAAGCAGGGCAATTACCGAAACGGTAATCAGCGCAGCTTTCACTGCCGATTTCACGTCAGATCCCCGTCGTCAAACGGGTCTCCGCATTCGGGGCAGAACTTCGGCGGATGCGCGGGATCAGCCGGCTCCCAGCCGCATTTGTCGCACTTGTACTGCGGAACACCGGCCGGCTTCGGTTTGCCGCATTCGGCGCAGAATTTGCCCTTGTTCACCGCGCCGCAGCTGCACGTCCAGCCGTCTGCCTGTGATTCCGGCTTTTTCGTGCCGCATTCGGGGCAGAACTTTCCGGTTGCCGCCGCGCCGCACTGCGGGCATTTCCAGCTTCCTGCCGCAGGCTTCGGCTCCGGCTTTTTGCTGCCGCAGTTCGGGCAGAAATTGCCGGTGATACCGCTTTGTCCGCAGCTGCACGTCCAACCGTTCGCGGGCGCTGCCGGTGCTGCGGGAGCGGGCTGCTGTGCTTGCTGCTGCGCACCCATCTGATAGAGGTTCTGTGCGTTCATACCGCCCATCTGGCCCGCCATATTCATGCCCATAAACGCCATCGCCGGGCCGGCGCCCTGATTGGCCGCCGCAGCCTGCATCGCGGAAGCCTGTGCGCCAACGAGATGCGCCGCCGCTCTCGTCGGGTCCATGAACGCCGCGTTGCGCTGCAGCTCCTTGATCATCTGCTCATCTTCTTCGCTCGCCTTGACCGACGAAACGCCGAAGGAAACGATCTCAAGCCCGCGCAGGTTGCGCCATTTTCCGGAGAGGACTTCATTCAACGCCTCGGCCAGCTCCATTGTATGACCGGGAAGCGCGGAATAGCGGATGCCCATGTCTGAAATCTTGGCAAACGCGGGCTGGAGGGCGGTCAGAAGCTCGGTCTTGAGCTGTCCGTCCAGCCGGTCGCGGGTATAATTCTCGCCAACGTTGCCGCAGACGTTCGTGTAGAACAGGATCGGGTCGCAGATGCGGTAGCTGTATTCACCGAAGCAGCGAATGGCAATGTCGATGTCAATGCCTGCCCGCTGGTCAACGACGCGGAACGGGACCGGCGACGGCGTGCCGTACTTATTGCCGATGAGCTCCTTGGTATTAAAATAGTACACGCGCTGATCCTTGGGCGGCTCGCCGCCGAAAGTGAAGCGCTTTCCGATGTTCTTGAACGTGTCGAGGATACTGGTTCCCAACTCACCGGAGAAGATCGACGGCTCGGTCGAGGAATTGTAGACAAACTCGCCCGGTTCGGCGCACAGCTCCGTGACCTTGCCCTGATCGACGATGATCATGCACTGGCCGTCGGCCACCGCGACGACGGAGCCGTTGGAAATGATGTTCTCGCTGCCCTTGTAGTTACTGCTGCGCCCGGAAACGCGGTGCATTCCCTTGACCGCCATCACGTTCTCCGGAATGGATTCACAGTAAAAATATTCCTTCCACTGATCGGCCATCACACCGCCAGCTGCACCCAATGCTGCTTTTATGAGTCCCATTTTCTGTACTCCCTTTCTCTACTTACTATGCCCACGGATCTTCCGCCGCCGGAATGCGGATGCCGCTGAGAATGCTGGAATACTCCCAGAGGAACCACTCGCCGGTCGAGGCCTTCTGCCGCAGCTTCATGGGCCGCGGCGAATCTGCCCCCGCCGTTTTCAGGAACACGCGCAGATACCCCGGCTCGATATCCTGCGGTCTGGGGTCTGCCAGCACGTTCAGCGTGTATGGCACCCGCGGCTGATAGCCGTTTTCAGGCGTCGCGCCTTCAAAATACGCAAGCGGCAGATAGGCTTTTCCGCGCAGTCGGTCGCGCAGAAACTGGCAGTCATACGGCGTCATGGGCCGCGGACCGCGTAGAAGATTCATTGCGGCAGTTCCGGCGTCCCTGTCCTTGTCAAACAGTGCCAGTGCGCACAGAAACAGGGCGCAGATGCGCTCCGGCTGTCTTCCGCCTGCCGCAAGCGTCTCAAATCCCTGCAGGTTTGCAGGGATGCTTTGAATTGTGACCTGCATGTAAAACCCTCCCGCTTATGGATATGTCCGGAGCCACGTTTCCGTATTGCCGGACTTGGTATAGTCGTGACCGTTTGCGGCCTCCATTGCATACCAGTATGCCCAGTGCTGCTCGTTCATGTCAGCAAAGACTCTTGGCAGCTCCTTCAGGTGGGCACGGATATACTCCTTGTCGGCATTGCGTTCGAGCAGGCGGCAGGTAACGGCGGAAACCTCCGCTCTGGTAATGTTGTTGTTCGGCTTGAACGTTCCGTCTGCATAGCCTGTGACCCATCCGCGAGTCGCCGCATAGGCGATGGACTTTGCCGCCCAGTGAGAGGCCGGAACATCCGTGAAGGTTGCAGTTCCGTCCGTCAGCTGCTCAAACCGGCAGCAGATCGCTGCGAATTCCGCGCGGGAGATCGGTGCGTTTGGCCGGAATGTTCCATCGCTGTAGCCGCGGACGATCCCAAACTGTTCCATGTAGCCGATGTAGTTGGCCGCCCAGTGCGTCGAGGCCACATCGGAGAAAGATGCCGGATAGGTTTTGTCTGCTTCCATTTGCTCGGTCAGCAGGCGGGCAAACATGGTGGTCACCTCTGCGCGGCTCATATTTTTGCCCGGTGCAAACCCGCCGTCCGGATATCCCTTGAGGAAGGCAAAGTGGTCTGTTTTATTCAGCGTCGCGGTTTTGTAGGCATTCTCGGTGTAGGTGTTGATAAAGCCAAGCCCGCCCTGCGCGTCCTTCGGGTCGACATCCACTCTGCCTTCCATAGCTTCAAATTTGTTGTAGCAATCCCAGCCGCCGGTCCACTCGTATTCATTGATGGCGTCGTTCCATTCATAATGTGGCTGAAGGAACCAGCGGGTCTCATCATACGTCCAACCGCTTTGCTCATCGTTGGTTTCCACAACAAAGATGCCCTGATTGTCGGTTAGAGCGAAGAAATCGCTTCTGTCGATTTGAATGGTCATCACGCAGCCGAATGTTCCGGCTCCGTTCACGGTCACCGTGCAGTTCTGCACATCCCAGAGGCCGCTGCCGCCGGATTCGTAACGGCCATACGACGGATCGCTGGGAAATGCATAGAAGCTGAAAGTCGTTTGCTTCGGTGCAGTATTTCCACCCAACTCAACGACCTTGGTGATCGGGATCTGAAGCGTCACGATCCAGTTCTCGTCGTCCGGCTCAGGCTGCTCGGGCTGATTCGGCGGAAGAATGTTGCTTCCCGGTGGCAGGATCACGATGAAATCTTCTGCGGCCACCGCTGCGGCAAGGGTCAGCGAAAGGATCAGGCAAAGGAAAATTGCAAGAATTCGTTTTCTCATGTGGAACCTCCTTCTGTTATTTCTTTGTCGAATACACTCATGATGCGGCTTTGCGCACAGGCAGCGAAAACAAATGGGTTAAAGTGTGTCAATTACACCCGCGAGGTAGGTCGGCGATACCGACGCGTAAATAAAATTGTCAACCAACTGATCCTTCACCGCCTGCCGCACCTCAGAGGCAAGCAGTTCGTCCGCATTCTCATCCACCAGAAGCAGAACCTTGCAGACCCAACTAAGCTGCTTTACAGCATTGCAAAGCTTGAGCCGTTCGCTCAGCTTCCAGATGCCCTGCCGGATGACCTCCATCACCAACACATTGGCACGGCAGGTCCGGCACAGGGCAAGCGTTTCCTCCGGCTTTGGAGAACGGTAGACAAGAAAATCCGGGTCGCATCCCGAAAGTGATTGCATGACCGCTTCCGCCAGAAGTCCGCCTTTCATATCCAGCACAATCCTTCGCATCTATGCTTTTCCACCGCCTTTCTCTTCTTTTGCATATTCCATTTGTATTTTAGCTGTTATCGCTCCCTTCCGCCCCCGCCGATTGGATAGGGTTTGCAATTATTTTTTGTTCAAAGGCCATAGTCCGGCTCGATTCTCTCGGCAAAGGGTGTAAAACTGTGTTGCCTTTTTCCGTCCGCATGATATACTATCCATACGAATGTGCAGAGATGGGAGGCATACGGCATGAGCAAAGCGACAAAAAAGAGCCTTTTGTGCGCCTTGGCCGCGCTGGCGCTCATTGCGTTTGCCATGTGGCTCCGATATGCAAGCCGGCAGATTTTTCATTCTCCGGCCGTCAACCACCTGCGAAGCGGGATCTATGTATTTTTGTTCAGCGCGTGGAGCTACTCCCTTTGGAACCGCATCGTGCAGACGCAGGTACGGCGCTATCTGCTGGCGATCTCGGCGCTGATGGTGCTGTGGATCCTTCTTCGCTCAATCAAATTTTCCATTGAAAATACGGATGCAGAGCGCTGGCTGTGGTATTTCTACTATTTCCCGATGCTGTTCATCCCCATGCTGTCGGTCTTTGTTTCCCTGTCGCTGGGCAAGGGAGAGGATTTTCGGCTGCCGCGATGGACCAAGATTCTGTATCTTCCGACACTGCTGCTGCTCTTGCTCGTTCTGACCAATGATCTGCACCAGCAGGTGTTTTCCTTCCCGTCCGGCGTTTTATCGGATGAGGCGTATCGGTATGAGGGCGGCTATTTTTTTGTGATGGGCTGGGAGGCCCTGTGCGCGGGATTTGCGCTTCTTTCGATGGTGAAAAATTGCCGCATCCCGCGCAGCAGGAGAATTCGCTGGCTGCCGCTGGTTCCGCTTGCGCTTTCGCTGGCCTATGCTTACGCGTATGCGAAAGAGGTCTATTGGGTCTGGGTTCTCGCGGGGGATATGACGGTGTCGCAGTGCCTGATCTTTGCGAGCATCTTTGAATGCTGCATTCAATGCGGGCTGGTCCAGTCCAATCTCGGATACGACGAGCTTTTTGAGGCGACGAGCCTGCCCGTCCAGATTACGGATCATGCGTTTCACTCGAAATATGTGTCTGTTGCCATGCAGAGTGCTTTGCCGCAAAGTGAGCTGCGGCAGATGCAGCAGGATACCGTCCATCTGGGCGACGATACACTTTTGAAGCGGCACGAGCTGCGCCGCGGCTGGGTGTTCTGGAAGGAGGACATCTCTGCGCTGAATCAGATCCGGAAGGAACTGGAGCTGACAAGGGATGAACTGCGTGATACCGGCGACGTTCTGACAGCGGAGAATGCACAGCGCGCAAGATGGCTGAAGCTGATAGAAGAAAACCGCCTGTATGACATGATGGAGGCGCAGACTGCCCGACAGATCGCGATGCTGCGGGAGCTGCTGACTGAATTGCAGAAGACGGAAGATTCCGGCAGAGCCAGACACCTGCTCGGGCAGGTCATCATCATCGGGACCTACATCAAGCGGAGAAGCAACCTGATTTTTGTCGGCGAGCAGCGCGGTGCGATCAGCGTGCAGGAACTTCTGCTGTGCCTCAATGAATCTTCCGAGAATATCAGTGTCTATGGCGCCGACTGCAAGGCGATTGTCAAGGGGGAAGGCCTGCTTACCGTCGAGCAGGCAACGCAGGTCTACGATCTGTTTGAGGCGGTCGTGGAGGCGGAACTGGAATCGCTGCGTGCGCTGCTGATCTCCATAGAGGTTGGTAAGTGGGTAGAGGTTTCTCTCTGTGTTTCGGCGGCGGAGCCGCTCTGCGGGCTGCGCGCGCGGTTTCCAGGTCTGGAATGGGAGCAGGATGAGGACGGACTGCAATATGTGACGCGGAAGCTGGAAAGAACGAGGAGTGTAAAGACGCATGGACAGGATTAAGGAAAGCTTTGACAGTCTGCCCATCGCCGCCTGCTTCTTCGATAAAAACGGCGTGGTGCGGCTCATCAACCGCCGGATGCTTGCCATTGCAAACTGGCTGCGAAAAGGCGGCATACAGTCCCTTGCAGAGATGCAGAGCGCCCTGCGCTCGCCGCCCGCAAGCGTGTGCTGTCTGGATCTGCGCCTTCGGATCTACCGCTTTCCGGACGGGAAGGCGCTGCGCTTTGCGCAGGAGCAGATCACAACAAAAGCGGGCGTCTGCTATACGCAGATCACTGCCGCAGACGTTACGGAGCTGATCCGGAAGCAGAAGCAGCTGAAAGCGGAAAATGCGAAGCTGGCGGAGGCAAATGAGCGGCTTCGGCTGCTGTTCGTGCAGATGCCGGAGATCATCCGGGAGGAAGAGACGCTGGCAATGAAGCTGCGTGTGCATGATGACATCGGACACAGCATCCTCGCGGCGCGCCGTGTGCTGCTCCAGCACACGGACCTGAAGGAAATTCGTGCAAACGCGGCGCTGTGGGAACAGTCAATTTCCGTGCTTTACCGCTCCAACCAGATGACGGCGCAATCCGAACCGCTGGAGGCGGCGAAAAAACGAGCGGAAGAGCTAGGCGTTAGAGTCCTGCTGACAGGGAATGAGCCGCAAAGGCAGTGGATGCGCGCACTGAGCGCACTGGCGATCTGCGAATGTGCGGCGAACTGTGTCCGCCACGCAGATGGCACAGAATTGTATGTGTGCTTCCGGCAGAAGCCGGACTGCATGGAGGTCTCCCTGACCAACAACGGTGCAGTGCCAAAGGAAAAGATCACAGAGGGCGGAGGCCTTTCCATGCTGCGTCAACGTATAGAAGAAGCAGGCGGCAAAATGGAGGTTTGGAGCATCCCTCGCTTTAAGCTGATGCTCAGTCTGCCGGAACAGGAGGAAGCAGCACATGAGAGTGATGATTGTTGAAGACCAGACCATGATCCGCAGTTTGCTGGAAAGCTATTTCCGTGCCGAAGACGGATACCGGATCACGGCGTCCATCCCCGGTGCAAAACAGGCGGTTGAGGTGTGCCGGACAAGCTCCGTCGATCTGATTTTGATGGATGTGCAAACGGAGAACCGCGAGAACGGCTTGACTGCCGTTCGCCAGATCAAAGCCATACGGCCGAAGAGCAAAATCATTGTTGTGACCTCGCTGATCGACGGCGCCGTTCTGGACGAGGCAAAGAGGGCCGGGGCTGACAGCCTGTGGTATAAGGACTCTACGCAGAAGCGTTTGATGGATGTCGTCCGGCAAACGATGGCGGGTGAACATATCTTCCCGGACGCGCCTCCGACGGTCGAGATCGGCATGGCAAAAAGCACGGAATTTACAAAGACGGAATTGAAGGTTCTGCGGCATCTGCTGCGGGGCTTGTCTTACACGCGCATCGCGGCAGAGATGGGCTGCGAGATGTCGACGGTCAAATTCCATGTGGCAAATATGCTGCAAAAAACCGGGCTGGAAAACAAGCTTCAGCTTGCACTGGCGGTCAGCGACGCCAAGCTGATTGCCGATCTGGCGGAGGAGTGATGGAATTTGCTGCATGCCTGTCGCTTGTAAAGTTCATTATTCGGATGATTGACCGTATGAACGCTATATTGAACAGGAGGTTTTTATATGCCGGAAGAAATCACGAGAATTCCGCAAATCGGAAGTAAGCTGCGTAAAAACATTCTAAAACTGCCTGCCGCTGTCTTTCAAGCCAGTGGGATTGTCATAAACGGTCGGAGAATCAAGAGCTTTATTTTCACAACAGATTTGGCGATTATCCGCAACTGCGACGCCGACGCGGTATTTGCCGTTTACCCATTCACGCCGCAGCAGGCTATCAGCGATGCGATCATCAAAGCTTCCTATATTCCTGTCTTCTGTGGAGTCGGCGGTGGAACCACCAAAGGTATGCGTACTGTTTCTCTCGCTAAGGATGTTGAATCACAAGGAGCAATGGGTGTTGTTTTGAATGCCCCGATCTCAAATTTGAATCTGCTTGCTGTGGCAAAGGCCGTCGATATCCCGGTGATTGCGACGGTGACCAAGGAGGACAGTGATGTTCGTGGGCGACTGGAGGCGGGAGCGTCGATTCTAAACATCGCCTGCGGTCCTCGCACGCCGGATATCGTGAGGAAAATCCGTGCTGCGTATCCAACTGTTCCGCTGATCGCCTCTGGCGGCAAATCCAATGATTCCATCTGTGAAACGATTGCAGCGGGCGCGAATGCGATCACCTACACACCGCCGTCCACGCAGGAGCTGTTTAAGCAGATCATGGCTGCTTACCGGGAATAAAAGAACTATGATTCCGTTCTTGCGCAGCCGGGTGGCCGCCCCATGAACGGCAGATAGAAATGAAAAGACCCTCTGTTGGAGCCGGTCGGCTGCCAACAGAGGATCTTCATTTATGCGGTATCAAATAGGGAACGATGGATAAAACCATTCTGACATTTGAAAGGATTCGCCAAGCGCCAGTTGTTGACGTTCAGACACCGTCCGTGAAGGCATTTGCCGGAGCTTCACGCACAAGGCTATTGCACCGGCAGCTCCACCGCGATGGTAGTGCCCTTCTCCGAGCTTTCCTCCACCCAAACGGAGCCGCCGTGGAGGTTGGCAATCTCCCATGCCAGAGAAAGGCCCAAACCAGTGCCTCCGTACTCCCGGCTGCGGGACTTGTCTACGCGGAAGAAGGGTTGGAAGATGCTCTGCTGATATTTCTCCGGGATGCCGCAGCCGGTATCGGAAACCCAGATCAGAATCTTTTCCGGCTCCTGCATGACTGTGACCCGCACCGAGCCGCCTGGACGATTGTATTTGACGGCGTTTTCCGTCAGGTTGAAGAGCAACCGGTAGATCAGCGCGTCGCTGCCGGTCATGACGCCGTCGCCATCTGCCGTCAGCGTGATGCCGCGCTTATCTGTCAGCGGCGCGAGATCTGTGAAGATCTCCTCGACCATGGGAGCGAGCTGGATCCGTTCGTTCCGCGCCACCTGCTGCAGGCTGCTCATTTCCAGCAGTGTTTTTGTCATCTGAGTCAGCCGCTCCGTCTGCTCCCGCAACAAAGAAAGAAATGCTGCTGTTTCCGGCAGTAAGTCGGGGTGCTCTGCGGAGAACAGCTCCAGCTGCGCCTGCATCAGCGCAAGCGGCGTGCGCAGCTCGTGGGCGGCGTTGCCGGTGAACTGCCGCTGGGCGGCAAAGGCGTTGTTCAGCCGTTCAAGCATCTGATTGAAGGAATGGCTGAACTGGCGGAACTCCGGCAATACGTCCTCGTTGATCTTCATGTCTGCCAGGTTGCTCATCTGCACCTGCTCAACCTGCGAGGCAAAGCTGCGCAGAGGCTTGAGGGCGCGTCCGCTGACGAAGTAGGCAAGAATGCCGCTGAGCAGTGTCACCGCTACAGTGATATACCAGTTGGTCGTGCGAAAGCGTCCTTGCGCCCCATCGACAATGATTGTCAAATCCCCATCAGGTGCTATGAGCTGCGGGTCGAAGCTTACCATGTCTTCTTCATTCAGGATCACAGTGCCGCCCTGCAAGGTGTTCGCGATCGTGTCCATATAATACACGCCGGAGGAACAGAGCAGCAGATTCATGGAAATACAGGTAACTCCGATGAGCAGGACGCTCATCAGCGTGATGCGCCACTGCAAAGAAAGGTGCTTCATGCTTCCTTGCCTCCCATCAGATAGCCTTCGCCGATGCGGTTACGGATGGGATCGTATCCCAGCGCGGCGCGCAGCTTTTTGCGCAGAGCGGAGATATGTACCCGGATGGAGTTGCTGAAGCTGTCCACGCTGTTGTCCCAGACATGATCCATCAGCTCCTCCTGACTCACCGGTCGTCCCTGATGTACCATTAAATATTCCAATATTCCCGTTTCCTTGCGGGTCAGCGTCAGGGCCTGACCATTGACGGAAGCGGTGCGGGAGCGCGTGTCGAAGGCTAAATCCCCGCAGGTCAGCAGTACGCCCTGCTGCGTAAACTGCCGCAGGGTCAGGCTGCGGATCCGGGCTTCCAGCTCGGCTAAGTGAAAAGGCTTTGCCAGATAGTCATTGGCACCCGCGTCCAGTCCCTCCACCTTGTCCTCTACCTCGCTGCGGGCGGAGAGGATCAGCACCTTTGTCTCCCGGTCTGTCTGCCGCAGGGTGCGCAGCACCGTCATGCCGTCCTTGCCCGGCAGGTTCAGATCCAGAAGCACCAGATCGTAGCGCTCCACGCCAAGAAGCTCCAGTGCCTTCTCCCCGTCGTAGCAGCAGTCTACACTGTATGCCAAACGCCGCAGGCTGCGGACGATGGTCTCGCACAGAGCGCGTTCGTCTTCAATAACCAAAAGATGCATGAAAGCCCTCCTTTATAAGCTTCATTCATTCGATTGTCTTCAGTATAGCAGAAACAGATAAAGTTTGTGTTAAGTTTCTGTTCTTAACAGGGACTTTAACTCTCCCATGCTATGATGGAAACACAAAACGGAAAGGGTGATGAAACTTGAGTCACGGAAAGAAGGCGGCAGCGCAGATCACGCTTCTGCTCGCCGGAGCCGCCATGCTGTGCTTTGGCGTATGGCGGGGCGAGGCGGCGACGGTGCTGAGCAAAGCAATCAAATTATGTCTGGAGTGTGTGGGCATTGGGTAAAAAG